>ERZ807291.7838-NODE-7838-length-12170-cov-5.008997_pt1 | contig 12170 bp, 10 predicted proteins | sample MGYA00521257_ERZ807291 | MGnify/ENA primary metagenome ERZ807291 (study PRJEB31413, sample SAMN03169783) | marine metagenome | biome: Marine; feature: Water; material: Subsurface seawater | place: North Sea | collected 2011-04-28 | depth 1 m m ...
GGAAAGATGCCATCAAAGATTTAACTGACCGCATTCGAAGTCTTGAAGGTATTGTGAGGCAGTCGGAGGCAATATTTAGTAATTATGTATCTGTGATTATCAAATAGGCGTGCTTGTGTATTATAACCTATTCATTTGTATACTTGGTTCTCTACTTATTCTTTGGCGGATACCCAAAAGTACCATAGGTTTTGAGAAATTAGTATGGCATAATTAATGTAGTTTAGTTTATTCAGGATGTGCCTGATTAAAATGAAAAGTTTATGATAAATTTAATAGAAATATATGTCTGAAGGCTAATGCCAATTGAATTATTATAACTCCAATAATATCCTTAACCAAAACAATGCTGTTAATGCAATTGATCAAATGGCGCTCTTAATCTCGTTATGGCGGGGTAAATGGATTTTATTTATATTAGTTCTACTTGGTGTTGTAATCGCTGACTTTTACGTCAGAAGAATTGCCGTCCCACTTTATCCAGCAACAGCAACTATAGCCTTGCAAGATGAAAAGGTTCAGATAATTTCTGATATTGAAAGTATAATGTCAAATGGCCCAATAACAAACACTGGCATCAACACTGAACTTGAGGTTTTACGTTCGCGTAATCTAGTTGGAGAACTCGTTGACATTCTTGATTTGAGCAAACGAAATTTCTTCGACCCACACTTGGGAGAGATTCTACTTTTCAGTCGAATCAAACAGCGTTTTTTTGCTCTATTTGGATTTTCTTCTGAAAATCTAGAAACTGTAAAATCTGACGAACAAGTACGATCAAATGTTATCAGTTCTGTACTCAAGGTTATGGAATTCTCAAACATCAAAAGTACGCAGGTAATTAATATTTCAGCCACGACAACTGATCCAGCGCTATCTGTTCTTATGGCAAATTCAATGGCTAAGCTTTATATCGAAAGCCAGATTCAAGTAAAACTCGAATCACTCGCAAATGCCACAAAATTTCTTTCCAAGCGTACATTTGAACTGAAGCAGAAATTTGAGGGCTTGAAGACGCAAATTGCTCAACTTTCTAGTCAGTCAGAGCTAATTAACCCAGCTGTGCTAAATGCACAAGAAAGCCAACTACGTGAAGTTCGTATGCGCATATTGGAATCAAGGGAGCAGTTTTTAAAGGAAAGCAATAAAATTTTTACATTCCGATCCTCTAGAGAAGTTAGTGATATGGATGGCCTTATCAAAACAGCAAACGACTTTCGTCTAAATCGTATTTTTTCACAGTATCAAAACAACAATGTATCAATCAATGTCCTCAACTTGGAAGTGGATCACTTTATGGCAAATGCCGAAGCCAAGCTAGGTCGTGAGGAGAAAAAACTTTTGGCCCTTGAAGAGTCTGCATCTGTGCTCGCAAAGCAAATTGAAAGACAGTCTAAGGAGCTGCTCATATATCAACAACTTGAACGTGAAACTGAAGCGGCTCGCCATCTCTATGAAAGTTTTTTAACGCGTCTCTTAGAATTGAATGTTCAAATGGGAATTGAAACGGCTGATGGGCGCATAATTTCGGAAGCAACTCTAAGGGACTCATCAAGTCCAAAAAAGAATTTCATTCTGGCCATTTCTGGCACTCTTGGATTATTGATTGGTATTGGGCTTGTGCTGCTTAGGGAAATACAATTTTCAGGCTTCCGTTCGATAAATGAGTTGCAAAATAATAGTGGCTGTAGCGTTCTAGCGTCTTTGCCCCTTATTCCCAAACGCAAAAAAAAGAATCTTATCTCATACTTAAAGAAAAAACCCAACTCAATATTTTCGGAAGCCATTCGCAACCTTCGTACATCTATTCTAATGTCCAACTTAGATCCAAGTCCTCAAGTCATCATGTTTACATCGTCAATATCAGGAGAAGGTAAGACGACAATTACTTACTCTTTAGCACAGAACATGACTGGACTTGGTAAAAATGTTCTTTTAATTGAGGCTGATATTCGAAGAATTAATCAAACAGTTGATATTGATAGTAAAAATACAGTAGCGCTTGTTGATCTTTTAATTGGATCGGTAAAGTTAAAGGATGTAGATCTTTTTGTTGATGAACTGGGCTTTAGTGTCCTCTCGGGAGCAAAGAGTGATCAAAACGCTGCTGACCTTTTTTCCACTGAACACTTTTCCCAACTCATTGCTGAGCTCCGAGAAAACTATGATTATATTCTGATAGACACCCCCCCAGTACTTGTGGTCCCAGACGCTCGCGTAATAGCTGGCAATATTGATGCCAATATTTATATTGTCGAGTGGAATAAAACAACTCGAGCGCAGGTTGATCAAGGCCTTAAGATGCTTTCAAGTGTAAGCGTTAATTCAACTGGGCTTATTCTGAATCAGGTCAATACACAGAAGGTAAAAACTTATGGATATGCAAACCAATATGGTTACGGTTTATACGGATCAAAATATTATCAAACCTAACTAAATTCAGAAAATAACAGATTTTTGAAATTTTGAAATTTAAGGATATTGCATAATGAGAGGCATACAAATGAATGATGTATCGAAAAGGAATGCAGGTCGTGGGTTTATGAAATATGTATTTTTGTTTTTTTGTGTAATTATTACAGCTGGCTGTGATATGGCTTATCGATCTTCAAGTTTACTGAAAGAGGGTAGCGCAAATATACACGTTGTGCCTATTACCTTAGAGACTGTTTTGAAGGCTAATAGATCACAATATGAACCTCTGAAGCTACCAAAAGCTTTCGCATCAGCTGATCAAGCTGGAGGTCGTGCCCAGTATCAAATAAACAGTCTTTTATTGGAAAAAATGGATGACATCGAGCAGCAGTCTATAGTTATAGAGACTGGTCTTCCTGAACAATTACAGCCCCAGCCATATTTAATTGGTGTGGGTGACGTTGTGATGCTTAGTACACCTGATGCGGGAAATGTCGTAGAGGCTTTAAATGGACTTCTCGCGTCGCAAAACAAGCGGCAGGGATATACTGTTCAGGATGATGGAGCCATCTCGGTTCCTGACATAGGACGTGTTGTTATAGGAGGTCTCAAGCTTCACGAAGCCGAGGATGCTATCTCCCAAAAACTTGTTGAAAAGGGCTTTGCTAAATCTTTTAGTATTGAAATTGCAGAATTCAATTCTCAAAAAGTTGCTGTCGTTGGTGCAGTTGTGTCTCCAGGAATAGAAGCAATTGCTCTACAACCGCTCTATCTTGATGAGGCTATATCTCGTAGGGGTGGTATTTCTATTAATGATGCATCCTTTGTAACTGTACGCTTATATAGGAGTGGTTCTATCTACCAATTTTCTGTTTTTGAACTTTATAACAACACAGAAAGTATTTTAAAAATCCTGCTCAAAGATGGTGATAGGATTGCGGTGGAAACAACCAGAGAATATGATTACCTGCTTGGCCTTCGCCAGCAGGCGAGATCACAATCTGTGATGGATACTAGAAATGAAATGTGGGCGAAGGCAGAAGAAAGCCAAAGTTTCTTATCGCGACTGCAGTATGGAGCTATACCAAGGGAATATGTTTATATTATTGGTGATGTAGGGACACAGTCTCGTTTTATACTTCCATTTGAAAATAAAGCTGTTCTTGCAGATGCTCTTTTAGAGAGTGGTGGTGTATCTCCATTGTTTGGAAATCCTCAGCAGATCTACGTTATTAGGGGGACATCAGATTTAACTGACTTACCATCGATTACAGCTCTACATCTTGATGCGACTAATGTAGCAAACTTTATTTTTGCTACACGACTTGAACTTAGGCCTAAGGATATAGTCTTTGTCGGAGCTCAACCAATAACGAATTGGAATCGTATGATCAATCAGATTATCCCATCGCTAGGACTTCCCAATATAAACATACCTAACTTTCAATAAAACTTTTAATATTATGGAAATAACGAAAAGTTAAGATATGGGATAAGTAATTGCTAGATCTGAATTTGAGATAAATTTTAGCTACGACTTTTGAATAGTTCTTTGAATTATAATTGCAAATATTCGGTAATAGATATCAGTTTTTTACAATACTTTTATGTGATGTTTTGTTGCCAATTTTCTTGGATAATCTATTACAAAGAGAGAGTGACAAACACCAAAACACAAGTGATGAAATATGTGCTATTGCAACACCTAGAATATCGTAGATAGGTGCCAAAACACAAACTAGAAAGATATATAATACAACACGAAAGAGTGTGCATATAATTAAGGTTTTATCTTGTCTTTTGACCTGGAGCAAAACATCTATTGGACCAACTGCTGCATTTAGAAAAATGCCAAATGTTAATAAAGATAGGCTAAATGAAGCTTCATAATATTCATCTCCTAAGAGGATATGTATAAATTTCTCTGGAAATAAAATAAAAATTAATAAAAAAGGAATAGAAAATAATATACCAATTTTTATTGCAGAGGTGTATTCAGTATGTAGACTAATTGTGCTCTTATGGTTAATTGCTGCTGCAAATTTAGGTGCAGAAACTGCTTTGGCAGCCAATAATCCTATTCCTGCGGCTAATGACAGCTGATATCCTGCTCTATAAATTCCTAATGACTCATCACCTAGAATATTGGCTATTATGATAAATGATATGGGAAAAGAAGATTTTATTAAAATTTCAACTATTGAATTATAAAAACATCCTTTGAGCCAAAGCTTTAAGAGATTTGGGCTAATTGCCAAGAATTTAATTTCGAAATCTTTGAAAAAAACAATGATTGAAATAATTAATGCAATAATATTAGCACTCAATAGAGCAAATAGAGTAATTTTAACATTTGTATCACTCAAAAAAACAAAAAAAATGATAAAAAAAAGAACAAATCCTCCCGGGCGAATTATAAGTTCTGAAAGCTGTCCAGCAATAATAAAGCCTCTACCTCTAGAAACACTATCGAGAATTGTAGATACTCCCCAAGTTATTATGATGCCAAATGATAAATATTGCATGTTTACGGGGAAAATTTTTTCATTTTTTCCAGAATATAGAATAAACGCAATCAGTACTAGAATGGTCAAAAATGAAAATACAATTATAGCAAATATTGACAGTTGTGATAAACTATTATTATCTTTAACAACCGAAAAATTTGAAGATTCCCTTAAAGTGAAGGTTGGAATTCCTGCAGTTGAGATATTATATAACAAAGTAATTATTGCAATGATTTGCACATAAAAGCCAAAGTCAGCAGGCCCAAGGGTGCGTGCAATAAGAATGCCCCCCAAAAATGTAAATAAAGCAGAAAATATTCTTACTATAGTTGATTTGAACAATTTACTTTTGCTCCTTTTTCAATAAGGCGATCCAAAGCAGAGGATTATTTATTGAAGCCTTTGTAGCTAATAAAATTACATAGTTTAGTAATGATATTTTTGTTCTGAATATGAGAGATGTTGCTAGTATTACCCCAGGAATTCCTAATATTAGAATTGTAGAAATAACTGGCCCTAAGTCGTAAACAACGTATTTCTGCACAGCACCCATTTCATGACCAAATATTAAATTAAGTTCTCCTGTGGAATATTCATTTGCTGTAAAACTTAGAAATTCAAACCTTTTTGAGTTGAGTATTCCATTCCGCATATATAAATCTAATTTACTAATAAAAAACTCGTAGTAATTCGAAGAGATTGAGAAGCCGAGTAATATCAAGCTTATTGTACCAATAATGCCGCGATTATTTTTGATTGTACTGAGATTGTCATTTATGACTTTTAACATGGCCAGAAATGTAAGTGAAGAGAAGGATAATATTGCCAATATTGAAAATGAATTTGCTAATATAATTCTATTTGGATTCATATTTTTACTCCAAATAGATAAAAGCAACATATGCAATCCAAAAGTAGCTGGTTCTTGATAAATACCTGATATCCTATAATTTAATATGTCATTTTTGTGTATTCCATGCCTACTTTCTCCATATATCAAGTTTGGCAAAAAATCATCACCATTGGTTAAAATGGAAATATAGGAGATAAATACGAAAATTATGTGAGCAATAAGTGTAGGTCCTAGAAACATTTGTAATTTAGATTTTGTGACTAAATTGCTGCAAAATAACGCCAACACTATGCTGAAAATGAATGGTGCCTTAGATAAATCAAATAATGCAAGAAATATAAGAAGTGAGAACGACACAATCATAATATAAATTTGGTAAATTTTGATTTCGATTTTTTTGAACACTAGTAAGGATCCAATTAATAATAAGGGGAATCCGTAACTTCCTACAAAAGGTACGGGAACAAAATATAATGAAAGAAAAAGAGGGGATATAACACTTATTACACTTTTATCTTGGTTTTCTTGTATGGAAAGCATTTTATATCAATGGGCTTTTTTTGTAACCGTTTGGGTTCTCAGTTTGCCATTTCCATGAAGATTCTATTGCTTCGCGTATTCCGAATTTTGCTTCCCATCCTAAAATTTCTTTTGCTTTTTGGGGGCTAGCAATACTCTTCGCTATGTCCCCTGATCTAGCATCTACGCAAACATAGGGTATTTTTTCATTACTCACATCCTGATATATTTTAATGAGTTCAAATACTGTAGTACTTTTACCCGTACCAACATTAAATATTTCTATCCCAAAATTTTTCATGGAATATCTTAATGCACATGCATGAGCTTCAGCTAGGTCTTCAATGTGAATATAATCCCTTTCGCCTGTACCATCGCGAGTGACATAGTTTGTACCATATACAAGAACCTTTGATCTTTTTTTTAAAGCAACTTGTGCCAAAATTGGAACTAGATTTTCAGGATTACCTTTTGAGTCCTCGCCAATTTTTCCTAATTGATCGGCACCAATGGGGTTGAAATATCTCAAGACTACTGCACTCGCTTTAGGTGAGGATATGGTCCAATCCCTAAGCAAATTTTCTACAATATTCTTTGTAGATCCGTACGGATTTGTTGGAGATATACTATGCTTTTCATCGACTGGAAGGTAAAGTGCATCTCCATATACTGTCGCTGATGATGAGAAAACCACACGGTTGCACCCATTTTCATTCATAGATTTGAGTAAATTTATACTTCCAGTTACATTTTGATCATAGAAATTTAAAGGATCTTTATTGCTTTGTGAGACTGATTTTAGGCCTGCAAAATGCATGACTACATTAGGCTTAAAATTACGCATGCATTTATTTAGTTTATAAAAATCACGCAAATCTGCATTGTATACTTCAAATTGGCGTTCTGAGATTTCAGCAATTTTCTTAAGAACATTTGGCGAACTATTAGAGAAATTATCGTAAACTAAAATATTGTGATTAAGGGCAAGCAATTTTAAGAGTGTGTGGGATCCGATATAGCCCGCCCCACCAGTTACAAAAATTCGCATTTTCTATTCCTTTCACTTTTGTTTTTGGTTTATTGGTCTGACATTCAGAAGATCTGACCATGTGTTGATCCATTTATTTCGAAACCGAGCGCGTATAATATTCTGTATATTTTTTTGAAGAGTTTTGCGGTCATTTTTTGTAAATGAATCTATTGCTAATATCTGTGCTACAAGTTCAATCATGTTGCCATCGATTGAAGGAATTCCATCAATTTCATAAACAAAAGATTGCGATGGAATATTTTTTACCAATGGTATTAGGCCACCATCCATTGCCTCCAGTAATGATAATGAGAGTCCTTCACGTTCACTAAATGATACATAGTATCGACACTTTGAAGCTATTATAGCAATTTCACTATGTGATTTTGACCCGTAAAAACAAATATTAGACTGATTTGAAAAGCACTCCATTAATTCGTTTAAGAGATTTCCATCGCCGACTACATGTAATTTACCTAAAACCTCGTGTTCCACCCAAAAATTTAACATCTTGTATACGCCTTTGGATTCTGAAATGCGCCCAAAATAAATAGCATCGTTTGTAGTGTCATCTGTTTGAATTCCAGCAGTTGAAAAATTTTCTAATACAAGTAAACGCTTATTTATTTGCATTTGAAAAATGTTTGAGGATACAAGAATTACCTTTTTTTGTATAAATGCTTGCAAAAAAATAATAACTTTTGTAATCAAAATGCTTCTCCCGGGCCCGTGTACGACTGTTATGTGTTTACGATTTGGACTAAAAAATCCTAAAAGTGCGGCCCTGATGTCATGGAAAATGTAGTTGTCACTGCCAAAAGAAATATTATAGGTCAAAGAAAGTATTTCTTTTATACTCAAATTTTCCAAAGCTATGGTTTCTGTCCCCCAGGTCTTTCGCATTGTTTCTACATATATTTCTGCCCCTCCAAAATCTCGAGAAGACCATAGAACATTAAAGATTTTTTTATTTGATTTCTTCATTGACGACATCTAAGTATGTAAGCTTATTTTTGTTTTTTTGTTGTTTCATAGAGGTTTGAATTTTAAATTTTTCATTCTCATAATGAATGCATAAATATTTTTTAGTGCAAAAGTTGTAGTTTAAAAGACCTGATTTATATCCAATTACTGCACCTGGATTAGAATAAATACATTCAGACAATATAAATTTTTTTGAAAATGCATACTTTTCTGATTGGCTTCTAGGGTGAGTTTTAACCATAATTGGTTCATCCCCACAAATTTCAAGAATTTTTTGCAAAAGGATGCGTTCACTTTTTACGGATATGCCCAGAGTTTTTGTGAACGGTTCGTCTATTAACTGATATGATACAGGTGTATCATTTATCAAGATATCGTTTTTAGAACCAAACCTTGTTGGGTCAGGAGCTGGACAAGAAGTCGCTTCAAAATTTTCTTTGCCTAATATTTCCGTCCATTCATTTAGATAATTGTCTGTGAAATAGTAAAGATGTACTGGAGGTAACTTATTTCGAGGTAGAAGTTTACAAACAATAATGAACACGCTCCAATAAAAAATCTTTCTAAAATTCATTAAAAAATATTGTAGCGAAAGTTCTTTAACTTTACGTCGACGATTTACAGCGTGTTGTAGAATTATAATCCTGTCAGCCTTTGCTCCAAGATGATGCACCGCAGCTTTATCTGGGGGTCTCGCACCTAATACTATTAATGTGCCAATACTGTTATGGATCAATTTTGGAATTTGAAACCAGCTTTTTACCTGTTCAATATAGAGACATTGGTCACTTGGTCTGATTAAAGTCCTGGCGAATCTAAAAGAATCTAATTCGTCAAGCGAGACAATTGTGCGCTTATTCAACTGCAAAATAAACCACTTTTATTCGTTAATAAAGTCAAATCATTCATATAAAAACCTATCATCTATTCACTAAAAAAGATTTCACTGTTTGGGTCAGGATTAATGAACTCACTGTTTAAAGTTTTCTCCAACGCTTCGTCTAAGGAAAATGGTGCTTTAAAATTATTTAATTTAAACTTTGCACTTGAAAATGCTGATGAAGAACAAAACTTTTTTACACGGATTGAGCTTAGGGGTAAGTTACGGCCTGACATGTAGGAAAAACTATCAGCTAGATAACCTAATAAAATTCCAAACCAATAGGGCAATCTAATGCCACTGGTGTTCTCTTTATTTAAGAAAACCCGAACATTTTTGATTAACGAATTCATGTCGAGATCAGGTGTGTCAACATAATTGTAAAGACTGTAGCTTTCAGTAGAAGAAATACACTCTTCCAAAAAAGCAATGACATTTTTAATGTAAGCTATTGATTTTTTATTTTTTCCATCACCAATCATTACGAAGTTATTAGATGCAATTTGGTTAAATAAATTAAAGATATTTCCACGATTACCCTCGCCAAATATTGCCGTTGGGCGCACAATGACAAGTGATGAATCTGTTCTGTTATGCCAACTTCGAAGCTGCTCTTCGGCAAGGTATTTTGATTTCCCGTAGTCATTAAACGTATTGATTTTTCCATCCTCACCAGTATCAGGCTCAGCAAAACCATAAACCGCAACAGTACTAGTAAAAATAATTTTTTTAATTCCAAAATCAGTGCAAACTCTAGCAATATTTTGAGTTCCATTTACATTGGTGTTGTAATATTCAGATATATCTTGCACATCATCTCGGTGTACAGCCGCAAGGTGTACTACTATTTCGCCACTGACAGAGTTGCGCAAACTTTCAATTTCACGCACATCTGCAACTTTACTATATTCAGGGAACTTATTGCTGACTTTTAGGTCAATAATTTCAAACGGCACCTTGCGCTCAGAAAGAGCCTGACACAAATTTGTCCCAACAAAACCAGAGCCTCCAATTACTGATATTTTTTTGATTTTAGAATGTCCGATCTTAAAATGCCTTTATATGTATATTCTAAAATATCACATACCAAATCTTTAAAATCTGGGGAGTGATTGGGTATTATCAAAATATTAAGTAGAGGCCAAAATATACAAAAGAATAGCTCACAATCCTTTTGGTTCATTTTAAAGGCTTCAATAAATTATTGCTTAATAAAAGCGTAATATTAATTCATCGTGTTTTAATCAAAATGTTTATCTTCTTGTATTTAAGAAACTATGTTTGGCAATTCGGATTTTGTTTAGATTGCAGCAAAATAACTGCCGGATAGGCGAGTTACGTAATTAGAATGTGGTGATGAAAATAACTTTCTTGTTACTTAAGAATATTAAAAGAATTCCACAAATTTTATATAAAATTTTATACTTTTGAGCATTGGCCTATACTCATGCGCTTTAGAAAAATGCGCTTGTTTAGTTTAGGATTCTTTCAAATAAAGGTAATTTTTTCTTTTAAATGATTGGACCTAAACTTGTTTAACCAAACGATCTTAAACTCGAATTGGCATGAATATATAATTTTATTTTTTTCGATTTGTTTATGCCTTGTTTTTGTTATGTTGCGGTCATGGATATTGGATCTCATAAACAGGCCTAGTGACCTGATTGCGATCCAGTCAATGCATACACGCCAGACACCACGATTGGGTGGTATAGCGATCTTTGGTGCTATTGGCCTTGGTGTCATTTTCTCATCAGTTTCAACTTCGGGTGATTACGCTGACTTTTTTCTCGTGACTTCGTTGCTTTTTTTTGTTGGATTAGCTGAAGATTTAGGCTTCCAAATTTCGCCTCGTCATCGCCTGTTGGCTGCGGTCAGTTCAAGTTTGTTAATAATTTTGGTATTGGGATTTTGCCTTCCTCGTACTGGTATCCCAATAATAGATATCGTGATCGACCATTGGGCAGTCGGTATTCCTCTTACTGTTTTGGTTACAGTGGGCATATCAAATGGCTTCAATTTGATTGATGGGGTGAATGGACTAGCATCTCTTACGGGCATAGTTGCAGCATTGGCTCTCAGCCAAATAGCTGAAGTATCGGGTTTCACAGCTATGGTGCATCTTTCTATACTAATGGCGGCAGGCATTTTAGGATTCTTTATTATAAATTATCCGTTTGGTCTAATCTTTCTGGGTGATGCAGGCGCATATATTATTGGTTTTGTGTTAAGCTGGTTTGGTATAGCTATTCTAATAAATATACCAGATGTTTCGCCTTGGGCAATACTATTAACTTTATTTTGGCCTGTTGCGGATACTTTAATTGCGATCTATCGCCGATCTCGCAGGAGACTGAATATTTTTTCACCGGATCGCTTACATGTCCATCAAATAGTTTTACGTGGTTTAGAAATATGTTTCTTTGGACAAAACCGCCGTCATATAACAAACCCATTGACAACGCTGGTTATGTCGCCTTTGATAGTTACCCCATCAGTTGTCGGGGTTATGTTATGGGACCAAAATTTGAATGCTTTTTTGGCTGCAATATTTTTTTTCGTGATTTTATTTGTAAGTTATATTTATGCTCCTCACTTAATTAAACGCTTTCGTCGTTAAACTTACTTGATTAAGTTTGCTAGAAGGAGATTAGTGCATTGTGATCAATAAATATTGCAGCTTTCTTAAGAAAAGATTTCACTCCCTAAAGGCTGTATCTTTCATCTTTGCAACGGGTTGCCAGAAGTACTCAAGGATTGTGCGCTCACCTCGAATAATATCAACTTGAGCAATCATGCCAGGAACAATTGAGACTGGAACGTCGTCACTTTCAAAAATCTCCGTATCAATGGAGAGATTGACGGCATAGGCCGATGATTTGGTTTCCTCTCTAAACACGGTATCAGCAGAGACTTTGGTGAGTGTACCCAACAAATATCCATATTTCGATGGGTCATATGCTGTGAGGCTTATTTTAGCCG
>ERZ807291.7842-NODE-7842-length-12166-cov-4.235819_pt1 | contig 12166 bp, 7 predicted proteins | sample MGYA00521257_ERZ807291 | MGnify/ENA primary metagenome ERZ807291 (study PRJEB31413, sample SAMN03169783) | marine metagenome | biome: Marine; feature: Water; material: Subsurface seawater | place: North Sea | collected 2011-04-28 | depth 1 m m ...
ACATCAGTGGTTGCGGCGTTGGCCCACTGACCTCCCTCGAGTTTCCAGGAGTTGTTTTGGGGCGCGCCTTATGCTTAACCCCGAAGTAGTTCGCGACTGTTGTACCGCCATGCGCCGCGCTGTATCGGTTCCGGTGACGGTCAAGTGCCGTTTGGGCGCCGACAATGTCGACAAGTACGAAGACCTCGTCAATTTTGTCAAAGTGGTGAACGAATCAGGTGTTACTCATTACATCGTGCACGCGCGGAAATGTCATTTGGATGGCTTAAACCCTGCTCAGAATAGAAGCGTTCCTCCACTTATGTATGATCGTGTCTATCGTCTCGCAGCAGATTTTCCAGAGAACGAGTTCTCCATCAATGGCGGCATATTGACCCTCGAGGATGCCCTCGCACATCGACGACCAAATAAAAAACGGAAGGCAGGCGAGCCCACCCCTCCGCATCCGTTGCAGCTGCGAGGGGTGATGGTAGGTCGAGGAGCATGGAACGACCCGTTTTCATTTGCGGATGCAGATCGTGTTGTTTACGGTGACAAGAATCCCGGACTTTCCCGACGGCAAGCTGTAGAAAAGTATTTGGAATACGCTGAGTTTTGCCTCGGCGCCAACCCCAAGAAGCGCGAAATGAACGTCATGGCCCGACCCTTGGTAAACCTGTTCAATGGTGACCAGGGCTGTCGAGGATGGCGTCGATTTTTAAACGATGCCTTCAACATAGAGAACCGTCTTGATTTTCGGTCCGTCATTTTGGAAGGGATAGCGCAAAATGTGCCTGACGAAGTGTTGGACAGGACCTTTCCAGTCGAATGAGGCAGAGCTGTCTGGACGTACGGTATTTCGAGGGGTTTAGTTGTTTTGTCCTTACTTTGTTCCTAAGAAATTATAGTATAGTAAATATGTAGAAGTATAAAAGGCACAGTTTTTGTCGCCGTTTGTTGCATATGCCCTCCAATTTGGCGCACTCAGTGAGAATAGCGGCGAAGTGGCACGGCACCGGTGGAGCAGCAGCTTGCTCTAAGTCGCGGATATAGAACGAACAATGGGCATCTCGTCCTTCCGCGACGAAAAAAGAAAACAACAAACGAATATGTTCGTAACTTTACTACTACTACGAACGACCACGGCACATAATATGATACCTACCTTCGTTTATTCGTCATCTTCTGCAGCAGATTTTCTTGCAAATTTGGGCAATCCAAACTTGTTGTAATCCAACATCATGGTGTTCAAATCTTGGCGCGTATTCTCTTCCACCTCATTGAGTTTCATGCCCAAATATCCTCCGATACCGAACGCAAGCACGTGCTCCCACGGGTGGCGCATCAACGGCAGGCGGCGGACCGTGTTGGAGTAAAGTTGGACGCCCACGCCTAAGACTGCCCCGGTCAGAAAGCCCATCGGATAGTCAATAGCTCGAACGATTTAAACGACAAGCACGGCACGACTGACAAAATGTACAAGTGCGTCTACTTTGTTGGAAAGACGAGGTCACGATCGTCCACCATCGCACTCCTCCACCGCGCGTGCGTCCATGGACGGTGTCCCGGGAGCCGGGAGCCGCAGTGGAAAGAATATTTCCCCTCTCTCCCATGCTAGTTCGCTCTTCGTGACGCCTTCGATTGTAGCGTCTCGTATTTGATCGTGTACCGATATTAGGCGGAAGGAAGGACGGACGGAAAGGACGAAGAGAGACGAAGTGATGTTCAATAGACGTGGTACTAATTGATTATTCTAAATCGATGCAACTGCCTATCCCAACCTGATAGAATGACACACCATCGCCAAATCAAACACATGACATTGAACGGTCCATAATTTATTGTTGTTGTGTGTGTGCGTTGGTTGTTGTTGTGTTGTTGGGTCTGTGCCTGTTATGAGTTGTGAGTGATGAATGAATGGTGTTTTTTTTGGTAGGGAGGGGATAGGAAGGATTCCTGGATTCCTTTTCTTCCTTTGTTTTATTGTAAAAAATGAAGTCAGAGGTCGATATGTCGTCTCTAGTAAGTATATTATTAGTATACCACATGGACCGTGCCCACGGACGAAATCGTGTTTGCCTCGAGGTTCAAGGAGCAAGGAGACCATTCCACATCTTGTCTCCTCCCTCGTGCTTCTTGATGAACTATGAAAGGCATGGAGGGGGTAGGAATGGGACGTGATCTGCTTGCCTGTCTTCAAGAGTCTGCCATTATGTTTTTGCGTCGAAGGTGTTTGCCTACTCTAAAGCGGTACGTCGACGACAGAACGCCACGGCTTGCCCGGGGGTTCATGCTTGCGGGGCCAGACTATGAAAGAATGCAAGTAAGAAGCGTGGCCGAAGGAGAACGGTTTTGGATGGATTATGCGCTAGAACGGGTTGACTGGTTCAAAAAGCCAACAGTTGCACTCGACTCTACGAATCCGCCGTTTCACAAGTGGTTTCCGGACGGTGAGCTCAACCTTTGCTACAACGCTGTCGACCGGCATGTTTTATCTGGGCGAGGTAGCAACGTAGCCATCGCGTACGAGTCAGCCGTGGGTGGAGACAGCCGCAATATATCATACGATGACTTGCAACGACTCGTATCAAAGTTTGCAGGTAGCCTCATGGAAAATGGCGTGGGTAAAGGGGACCGGGTCATCGTGTACATGCCGATGGTCCCAGAAGCGATTGTTGCCATGCTCGCGTGCAATCGAATTGGTGCGATTCACTCGGTTGTATTTGGTGGTTTTGCCGCGCTTGAGTTGTCCGTACGAATAGACGACGCGACACCGAAAGCGATCGTAACATCGTCTTGCGGGGTAGAGCGAAATGAACCTCTCCCTTACATTCCGCTGCTGCACGAAGCTGTCCAACTTTCCACGTTCAAGCCGAAAACTATCTTTGTACACCAACGTCCAGAAATACTGGCGGCGGATATGTCCTGCACTTCGTTCTCTTCGCTTCCCCAACACTTGGATTTTTATGAAAGTTTGGAAAACGCAGCTCCGGTGGATTGTGTTGCATTAAATGCCAACGATCCCCTATACATATTATACACCAGTGGAACCACTGGCGCGCCAAAAGGGATACTGCGCGATAACACGCATACGGTTCCGTTGCAATGGACCATGGATAAGTTTATGAAAGTAGGGGAGAAGAACAAAACTGATGTGTACTGGGCTGCGTCCGACATCGGCTGGGTGGTCGGGCATAGCTACATCGCATTCGCTCCACTGATACAAGGGTGCACCTCACTCTTGTACGAGGGAAAGCCTGTCGGCACACCTGATGCTGGCGCGTATTGGCGCATTGTCGAAGAGCACAAAGTGAAGGCCCTCTTCACTGCACCAACCGCTCTCCGTGCAATCCGAAAAGAAGATCCATCTTGCAAGATGCCCAAGCAATACGACATTTCATCCCTTGAAAAGATTTTTCTGGCGGGTGAACGGTGCGACCCGGACACGATCAATTTTTTTTCAGCGGCGTTGGATCGCCCAATGATCGATCACTGGTGGCAGACAGAGACGGGGTGGCCAATATCAGGGTTTCAAGACTCGGCCGTCGGAATGAAAGCTGGGAGCAGTGGTCGCCCCTTGCCTGGATTCGATTTGAAAGTACTAGACCCGGAGACTGGCGACGTAGTCGAGGAACCTAATACTGCCGGAGCATTAGCCATTAAAATGCCCTTGCCGCCTGGTTGTATGACTACCCTATACAACAATGCCGATCGATACGAAGGCAGTTATTTTACAAAATTTGGAAAAGAATACTACGAAACTGGCGATGCCGGCCATTTCGATGCGGATGGCTATGTCCACGTAATGGCACGAACAGACGACGTCATCAATGTTGCTGGCCATCGCCTATCGACTGGTGCCCTGGAAGAAGCAGTCTCCAGTCACCCTGATGTTGTCGAATGCGCCGTAATTGGGGTGCACGATTCACTGAAAGGAAATGTTCCGGTCGGTCTGTACGTCATGAGCACTGAGAACGAGCGAGAAGAGGACGAGGTTTCCAAAGAAATTATTGCACTGGTGCGTGAACGAATCGGTGCTGTTGCCGCGTTCAAGAGTTGTGCTGTTGTGCCAGCTTTGCCCAAAACGCGTTCAGGAAAGATACTCCGAAATGTCATGCGAAATATAGCAGATAATGTCCCGTATACATTGCCGGGTACCATCGAAGACCCTGCAGTAGTCAACTTTGCCAAAGAGGCCTTGGCGAAATTAGGTTTTGCAAAAAAACTCTAAAGAAGAAGGTATGATAAAGCTGTTATTTATAAATATGATAGTATATTGGCTGTTATTTAACTTAATCTTAATTAGTTTTAATTCATTGAAAACTAAATCATGGCTGTTACCTTATTTTAATTTATATTATATAAATTCTTATCTATTTTATCATAATAATAGAAAAAAATATTATGTATGTATCCATGTGTGTCCTCTCTGTCTCTCTTCTTCTTCAATATTCTGCCTGCGTGGCGTTTTTACAAACACTCAAAAATAGACAACTATTTTTGTACTTAGGGGTTTCTAGTATTTCCCTTGTAGTGGGTTTCTAGGGCACAACTTCGTTGCACATCATGTTCGACGCGTAATCTTCACTTGAACTTCTTGTCCCATTCCAACGCTTGCGCCGCCAACAGGCATGAGTTTCAATACTCGGGAAGTTTCATTGAATAATGGGGTAAATGCTTTCGCTGGATCGATCGCAACGTCAAAACCGTTTTCGTAGTAATATTCTGTGGACACAAAAATTTCTGTCGGCATGGTTATGGTGGTATTTATGGCAAATACCAACGTGAAGGTACCATCCCCACTACCCCCTCCACCTAGAATACCCTTTCTGGAAACACCATTAAAAATCATCTCGGTGATGTTTCCCCCTACTGCAAACGCATAAGTGCGTGCCATTTCGTTCGCGTAAAAAGGCCGGTTCGTCGCCGGATCCCAGGGTTTTCCAAACCCGGTCTTGCACGCTCCATACTCTCCCCATTGTTCTTGTCGCGATGAGTTCAAAACGAACTTCGACTCGCGGCAAAAGGTCTTCCATTCCCATACTGCCCAGCTTTGACGAAACTTGTCGGCCGTGTCAGCGACGCCATTATTTGCTCCAAAGTAAGCGTCTTGATCTGGGGCAAATGTTTCTGTCAGCATTCGTCCCGTACGAATACGCATAGCCTCGTTCTTGTGGAAATACATTTGCAAGCCCACGGTGCCAGGAATTTGGGGTCCGTCAGGGAGAGAATAGTAATGATACGCTATCACCGATCGATGCGCCTCTTGCGGCCCTACAGGCGGTGCAGTGAAAGCTTCTCCACAGTCGTCCCACGGCATCCCTGGAAAGAAGACCAAGTGGTCCGAATCCACTTCGCGGATTTGCTTCGTGACGTTTCCATACGCGCCTTGGAATAGCGTCAAATCTGCAGAGGACGGTGGAAAAGGCAATAGAATTTTTGGCGAATGATAGATATCCCCCGCAAATGGTTCGTTGATCAACTCGAACCCAAGCACAGATGGCGACTCTTTGAAGCGGGAGGCCAACATTTTCCACACCAAGCCCCAACTGTCTCGTATACCTTTTACATTCGTCCACAAACTCTGCCACGCCGACCCCGTCTCCTCTGCCAAGTATCCGTTGGCCCAAGGATGCTGCGCACAGTCTTCTCGAGTGGGGTAACCATGACGGTCTGTGTCCGTGTACGGGGCATGAATCGGCATTGGAAATTTACCGAAGTAATTCTTGAGTCCATCATCCACTGTTGCCCAGTCAGGGAAGCCTTCCCCACAGAACTTTTCGTTGAGAACGTCTTGGTGCATATCTAACAAAACATAGATGCCTCTCTGCGCCGCCATCTCGACTATGTCGCTCAATATTTTGAGCATCGTCTCGTTGTATACTCCCTTTTGAGGCTCTATTCCTGCCCACATCGTTCCCAGGCGGATAACGTTTAGCCCAAGGGTTTGCATCAAATCCAAATCCTCTGCGGAAAGGGATATATCTGTCGAAAAAGACGTGGTGTCTGGTACCCACGGTGGGCCTTTTACAACTACATTTGTCCCGTGAAAAATTCGCTCTCGTCCATGCGCATCTTGAAATACACGCTCACCACGGTGCGAATACTTTAGCCCTATAGAAGGCAATGAATCGGAGGCAACTCGAAAAGCGATAAGCCCGAGCAAGCATAGCAAGATGAACAAGAGCCCCGACAACCTGGAGTTTGACCGCATGCTGTAATTGACAAAAAATGGCAGGCCTCGTGGGACAATACGGTCCACACGAGCAAGTCAGCGCGGTGCTGAAACACCCTTCGTACTCCAATTAGTGAAGGGGACAGTGGCACTAACTGCAACTGCCTCTCGTCGATATTATCGCATACATTTCCCGCAACAAGTATGCGGCGATACCATCCTGATAATGGATACGCCATGTCGATTGATCCACTTTAGCGATTCGTTAATTCGTTAATTTCGTATTTGATTTCGTGATGTCGATTTCGTGCGTCGTTGTTGACCTTGTAACTATTTCTGCATTTCTGAGATTGTCCTTGCTATTTTTATCAGATGTCCCTCGTCCGTACTTGTGTTGTACTGTACAAAACTAATATCTATTCTACCAGTATTCTAGTCTACTTTTTTTTCTTTTTTCCTGCTGAGGGTCTAGTGACAGCAGTTTTTTTTCCTGTCCCCCGCAAAGATTTCAGATGACATCTACGCTGTTTTTCAGCGGCGGGTGATATTGGAAATGCCAGGGTTTCTCGACTGGCTGCTGTTGGTTTTGAATTTCGTTTTGGTTTAAAGTTTGGCAGCTTAGGCTTTCTGTACAGACAGGACATGTCCAACATCGGATCGGATGGGAAGGCACTAATTTGAAAGGTTTTGTTCGCCGGTGCGACGCTCTGCCGTATTTTGAATGATTGCTTTTTTGCCCACGAGTATAATTCTGACTCTTGTCCCAACACAACATTCGAAGTACTTCCGTTACTTAGTTTTGGGGCGTCTTTTCCTGGGATATTCGCGACAGTGCTGTTCAGGTCTAAAAGAGTTTCACATAATGCCTTTCCCACGGCTTCGTACTCAAATGCCGAATAGCACCGACGCTTGTGGCCAATTAAGCTTTGACTTGCAGGGGATACGTTTGCACTTGCTTCAAGCGTGTACGAATGTACCACCCCAAATGAATCGGCGACCACTACTCTCCCGGTCCCATCTTTATTCGAATCATTCATCGTGCGGCTCAACAGCGCCGCTTCTTCTTTAATCCGCTTCCAATCTTTCATTGCGTCTGCGTCTTTCAGTTTTCGGTCTGCCTGCTCTGCGATCTCGTATGGGGTCATTGTGCCGACTGTAGAAAATCGCTTCTTCTTGCACCGTTTTGTACCGAACGAACACGCATCGAACGTGAAATGAGAGCTTTTTTGGTCCATCAGTTTAGCAAACGCGTATTTCAGGGCCTGGTTTTTCAATGCAAGTGGTCCGAATCCAGGAGCACTCGTCGACATAACATAGCATCCAGGACGCATCGCATGGCCATGCATATCTAAAAAGAACACCATTTGCTTCGTCGATGAACCTAACAAATTTTCCTGGACTTTTTTTGACGGTGCTACTCTCTCATTTTCCCTACAACTCTTTCCAACAACTATTTGATTGTCACCGTTCTTACACCCTACAGAAGTGTGTGTGGGGTGACGACAGCTCCCATTTTGAAATAACCCGGATGACCTCTTTCCACGCATAAATAGTTGGATGAAACTTGAGGAGAGGGTTCAAATACATGCGGTTTAGGTTTTCCCCTCTGCTGTTACATCGATAATTTCCACGCCGTACTCCATCAGGGTTAAGCATAGGAAGAATTTTAAAAACATAAATGTCGCGTAATTGCTTGGCACAATGTGTGGCGCTGGTAAGGTAACGGAGAACACCCCGAAGACAATAGCTTGCTTGGTTTTCTCCTGGGTGGACTCTGCACGAAATGAATACATATTGTTTTTGGCGAAAACGGTGGGGTCGTGGCACTTTTCGGGTTGGGAATAGATTCGGCAAATATTCTTCGCGGTCATCTTCGGTTCCCTTCCCGTTCTGCGAAGAAATAGTGAGCAAATCGACCCTGTTCCCATCCAAGCTATTGACCAAATGCTCCCTAACAAAGTAAATGTCTTTCGGGGCCAATTTGCTCGCGACCACGTTCTCTAGTCTACACAGCATGCGTTGCGTTTGGCTGTACGAAAAGGGGGCAAAAGGGCAGAAATACGCCACAGTATTGCTTTGGGGAAAAGTAAACTGAAATTTTACACGCATGGCATTGCCCAGTCGTGTGATTGATACTTTACCCGGCACAGTTTCCCAACCCACAATTGGGACGTCTTCGTTCTCGCAAAATCTAGCCGACACTAAATGGACAGGTTTCATTGTTCTATTGTACAACTCAAGCATGGGATTCAGGTTCATAATTTCGAACTCAAAGCTATCGCCCTTGTTTCCCCCACAAACAGCGAAGAAATACCACATTCGAAAGCCACGCTCGTATACAGAACCCTCGTTGTCCGAACATATGTACACTTTATATCGATCTTCACATTCCGGGTCTTGCTCGGCGCGTTTAAAATTTCCACTATCGGATGGTCTTGTGAAGTGTAGCTTTCCTACGTTCTGCCACAATGCCATACTCTTCTAGGTTTGGGGAATATGTTTGTCGTTTTCGTAACGCCCGTATCCAAAGCGGGAATCCCTCGATTGCGGTCACCCGGAATTTTCGTCTTCGCTCCTCCTTTGTTGTTATCGTTTCGTGGCTTCATGTCGTTTTATGTGGGTTTCACGCCCTCAGTAATTCGTTCGTTCTGTCTCCTTACTAATAATAATGTTTTTCGTTTGCGTCCCTAGTCCGTAAGTCCTAGTCTTGACCAGACGATCAAATAATAACGAACAGGACACAACGTCAATATTAGTAGTCTCTCGTAGTGTACGCTCGAAGCACACGATGATATTTTGCCTGCAAGCGTTGGCTGACTTTCTTGCTATCATTTATCAATTTGCATTGCAAATTGGCCCGCTTGAATACAGTAAATAACAATAGCTTTAGAGCAATGTGTGACTCTATTCTAGAAAGACTACAATTGCAAAATGTACTTATTAAGGACGACTGCTTTCACTCTTCAAGAACTTCCCACGCTGAGCCAGCTGTTTATTTGAGTTTGCGACATCGAGGGGCAGATGAAGGTCGTCGATGAATCAATTGAACGCTTGCTGTTCTCCTTCTGGAATGCTTTCGAGTGCGCGCACCAGCAGATTTTGGCCTGTTTGTATATTTCTTAATCTCCTTCACCCCTTCTTCGAGATTACTCTCTGACATTCGCACCCGCTCTTTTCTTTGCGTGTCATCACTTCGATGACCTCTTTTGTTGATTTCGACTTCCACGCCGAATAGCGTGAAAGGTTGGAAAAATTGCTTTGATGACTGTGGGTCTTCGGACCACGGCAATATTTTCGAATCTTCTGTCTCCAATGGGCTCACAGGATCCTTATGTTCCTCCTCCATGGGCAACTTGACATCGATTGCGATCCCTCTCGCTGGAATAGACCTCAGCTTCCGACGATCTATGATTATATTTTTATCGCCGGAAGGCACGTGGAAATTGCCGACCCGAAGTGGTTCATCCAATGCACCTTTAGGAAAACCTAGTGCCGTGGGTAGCATTGCCTTGGTTTTCTGTGAAGATGTGAAATGTTTGACTGGAGCGCAAAGCGAAATTGTAGACACGGATTGTTCCGGTCGTGGCTTGAGAGAGTAGCCGCCATTGGGTTTGTACAACCGGAGAGCCATTCCAGTCTTCCGTTTCGGCCATGAAACGCTTTGATTTTGCTTTTTTTCTGCCGATCGAAAAATAATATGCCCTTGAAGTTTCTTCTTCTTTTCATTGCTTTTTTGAGCCTCTTCATAAACTAAGCGTGTCTTGTAACTATTATGGACGTATTGCACCATTTTCTCGTCGGCTGGGGAAGCTATCTTGCCTACGAGTTCGGCCACTGCAACAGAGCTCTTTGGGAACCAGTTACTATCACTAGAATAGTACGAGGGCCGGAGCGGCTTTGCAGATGCAGGGCGACGGCGTTTAGGCGCTTTCAGTGGACTCACACTAATTCTTTCCACTGTCATGGCCCCAAAGCCTAGACGCAGTCGACTAACAGTGTACGGAGGTCGTGTGCCCCGCTGAACTTCTCGTTGCGGTTTGGGCAGTCTCCATTGCCCCCACGATGAGAATCTAGAATCTATCATTGCTGCGATGTCTTCTCTCCGAACGCGTTTTCTCTGAGCCATGATTGTGTCTCGAACAGCCGTTTGGAACACACAGGGAGTCATGTGCGCGTCAAAAAGCTTGATCTTATATACAGACAATTTGTCATTTTTGTCTATAATTTAGTGTTCCTGCAGCTTGCAGATTATTATGATATTTTCTGATTGCCCAGAAAATCATTATTGAATATTAGTACAGGTACCGTACCTACCACCGTGGTAATCATGTACTGTAATACTGTAATACTGTAATACTGTAATCCACCACAACACATACAAAAATAGGAAAATAGTATTTATTATTGTTGCGTCTGTCGAAATATCGCAGTACTCTCTTATCCGGGCAAGCGGGGCAAGCTGATCGATCGATCCTCAAGCCGAGAGACCATGCGAAGATCCGTTTTATTTTTCTTGTGGATTGATTTGCTGTTTACAAAGTTGTACGAATACTAAGTGTTGGGCGCAGGACCTATCTTATAATTATACTGTAACGAATTAGTTTTTGTTTCTCAAGCCTTGTATTTGACTTATGACCATCATTTTCCTGGTATTGCCATACTGATGACCTCGTAATATTTGTAGGGGTACCCGTACGAGTAGATATCCAAGTTAATTCCATAATTTCGACACTGTAATACTAGAAGCTGCTACTGAGGTACTAAACGTTTCTGTTCAGGACTCTCGCAACCAGGTCCAAATGTATTTGGGCTGTCTCTGTCATTCACCTCGCCTTATCTTGTGTAAATCCGGCATGAGGAGTCCTAGCACTACAACTTTGAGTATCCGCGCCGTCAAAACCCCCGCTCTCTCTTTCTTGAATACACGCACTGGCCGTTTATACTGCCATGGGGCAAAAAATACCTATTCCCGATGAATCTATGCAAAAGCAGATCGACTTGCTCAAGATGGACAAGAAAGATCTTGGTAGGTTGTGGAAGGCATTTAAGGCCTATGACAAAGATAAAAGTGGATCAATTGACGTAGATGAGTTCTACAAAATGGTGGGTGAAAAGCGCTCTCTATTTGGAGATAGCATATTTGAATTGATTGATATAGACAACAATGCACAACTTGACTTCAGCGAGTTTATGTCGGTTGTATCGACATATTGCATGTTTGGTCGCGTGGACGTTCGAAAATTTTGCTTCTACATTTTTGACAAAGACAAAAATGGGTATATAGAGGCCGATGAGCTTGCTGCGTTGATAGATTTGCTCCATGATAATATGCTGAGCGGAAATGCAAAAACAGCCATGGATAAATTTGATAAAAATGGGGACGGCAAAATTGACTTCGGTGAGTTTACAACCATGGATCAAGAGTTTCCTATGCTCTTATTCCCTGCGTATAGGTTGCAAACGAAAATGATGGATGCAACTTTGGGAACAAAGTGGTGGATCGGGAAGCAAACAGCGTTAGACGATGAGCGATTGGCAGAAGAGCAGAAGCTAGAGGACGCAAAAGTGAAGGAAGCAAAGCGGAAGCAGGCATTGCGAGACAAAGAGGTCAAACGACGCATGGGGGCCGCCAAGTACTATTTATGCTTTTGGAAACGTGCAACATACGCGGCTAGGATTGCCGAAAAGGAAGCCAAAAGATTAGCAAAACTAAAGGAAAAAGAAGACGAGAAAATCAGACGCTTAGAGGCTGCAAAAAAAGCGCGCCAAAAGGAGAAAGATAAGAAGAAGAAAAAGAAGCCAGAAAAGAAGGAAGACAAACGATCAACAGGAAAAGACCGCAAGGACCGGCGAGAGAACCGGCGCGGGAAGCAAATGAAGAGCTTCTCGTAAGTATGTACTTAACTACTACCAACGTCTCTACATCATCAACCATACGGGGCGGGCTATACCGCAAAGCATATTCTTCGCGATGTGCAGCATGTTCACCGTGGAAATCTTGTCGTGTTCCCA
>ERZ807291.7850-NODE-7850-length-12158-cov-6.922499_pt1 | contig 12158 bp, 9 predicted proteins | sample MGYA00521257_ERZ807291 | MGnify/ENA primary metagenome ERZ807291 (study PRJEB31413, sample SAMN03169783) | marine metagenome | biome: Marine; feature: Water; material: Subsurface seawater | place: North Sea | collected 2011-04-28 | depth 1 m m ...
ATAATAGAGCAATTGAGAGGTTTATTATCTGCTACTAATTAGGCCTTCTTTAAAGATCTAAAGACGGAAGCTCCAAACAATAGTACCACCAAGATTGAAAAAATCTGCATCACAATCGTTCCTGCTGTATAAATCTTTGGTACGAATTTAAATTCAATCACATGATTGCCTGCAGGTACCGCTAAACCTCTCAAAATGTAATTTGCTCTAAGCATATCGACTGCTTGTCCATCTATGGTAACCTCAAATCCCTTTGGGTAATGAATCTCTGAAAAGACCGCAAACCCATCTCCAGCGTTATTGGATTCATACTTCCAGTAGCCAGGGTGGTATTCGGTTAAAGCAATATCACCTTTGCTCAGCCCAATGTTATTTGGGGTCTCGTTCTTATTAACTACTGCCTTAAGTGAAGGAGTACTCAAAGCTAGTGTTTGATTAAACTCATCATCTGTAGTGTTGGTATATTCAAGTTCAGTAACAAACCATGCACTGCCGAGCGCATTATTGTTTTTCACAACTCCTTGGGGGCTGTTAGGGTTAATGATTAGATGACTTGTGTTCAGCATATTAATGATCGGAAAAGAACTGAAGTCAGCATTCCCAGCTTGAAGATTTTGCCTTAAGGCAGACTCTTCTGCAATCAGTTTGTTGTTAATAATCTCTTGATATCTTCGAATTCTAGCACCATGATAACCATTGATCAAATGATGATGATAGGCGATTTTGGCATTATAAAATCCTGAGGTTAAGTCTAGTACCCTGTCTCCAAGCGTTTCGTTTTGTTTGATGTACTGATCAGCTGGAGATTCTGTGAAGTTTTGGCGAGAAGTAGACTTATTAAAGTTGTCTTCTGAAAGAAAACGTGAACTGATAAGGATGACATCTAGCGATGCAATACCTATAAGCCCAATCACAGCAATTGTTTTCGACACCTTTTCGTTTAGATACAAATAGAGTAGAAGGCCAAATGCCGCAATGAAACCAAATGCACGAAGGGCATCTCTCTGGAAAAGAGATCTTCTGTCACCTCTGACTGCATCTATTATGGCTTCCTGTATTTGGCTATCGATAGCCCCTCTATAGCTGAACATTCCAGAGAATACACCGAGAAGCAGTGCTAGTCCACCAGTTGCTCCTAGCGCAATGAATAGTTTCTTTTGAATCGATTTACTAAACTTTTGACTGAGTAACTTCTCGAGCGCCAACATGCCTAAAAGTGAGACACTAAAAATCGGAAGTATAATGGTAAATGAGACCGATCGGAATTTGTTGTACCCTGGGAAATAGTCAAAGAGGAAGTTGTTAATGCCTGGCATATTGCGACCGTAACTCAATATCACACCAAGTACGGCTAGTGAAGCCAGCCAGATAACATACTTTCTTTCTACTAAAAGCAGTCCTAAGACAAACAGGAATATCATAACAGCGCCTGCATAATAGGTAGTGGCTGATTCTTTGCCCCAATAAGTAGGAATACCATTGAGGAAGTTCTGGAGTTGTGCTCCGTTGACCCCATTCTGTTTTAAGAATGTAGCGAGTTCTCCGTCTTCTGGAAATGGTCCGCTACCACCTAATACATTAGGAATAAAGAGTGTGAACGGGTCCCAAATACCGTTTGAGTATTGGAAAGCATACGTCTTCCCAAGACCATCATCGTTCATTTCAGAATTTGCTTGTTGCGAGAGTTCTGATTTCCCTCTGTTGGAATATTTTCCATACTCATAAGTCGCATAAAATTCACCAAAAAAGGTTCCGATTGCGAGAACCAATGCAGCCATGAGGAGTCCCAGTCTTTTTAGATAATCTTGGACTTGCTTATCTCTAATGGCATAAATGAGTTGTATTAAGCCATAAATACCAATGACGAAGGCGAGATAATAGGTGATTTGTAAGTGATTTACCCTGAGTTGCATTGCCAAGGCGAGTGCGGTAAGACTAGCCCCTAAGATCTTGTTTCTGGTAAAGCACAAGTGTACTGCACCCATAACGAGTGGCATAAACGATACTGCTGAAATTCTTGCATTATGGCCAGCTGTTAGGCCAATTAAATTATAGGAAGAAAGTCCAAAGGAAATAGCTCCTATTATTGCTAAATATGGCCTTACCTTAAAGCAGAGTAGCATTATGTAAAAGGAAAGCATAGATGCGAAGATGATTCTCACTGGGTGAGGAAGGCCTAGCGTGTAGATCGCATGAGCAGACTTAATAAGTTGGTTACCCCACTTTACACTGATGAGATAGGCTGGCATGCCTCCAAAAATTGAATTCGTCCAAAGCCCTTCTTCTCCAGTTTGCTCGCGGTACTCCATTAACTCTTGAGCACTACCTTGCCACTGAACAATGTCACTTTGAAAAAGCGTTTTTTCTTCGAAGAATACTGGCTTGAAAAAGACGAGCGTAAGTACTAAGAAAACTATGACAGCGACTAAGTGGGGGAGGACATCTTTTTGAAAATCAATCTTTCTCATTCTTACACCTTTGTAAACCAAGCACCAATATCTCTATAAGCCTTCTAATACGAAAGGTTTTGTATGCAAAATCAAGGCTTATGACTCTTTTAATGCTAGGAAATTTGGCTAATTTTAAGGCGCAAATTATTGGCAGATATGTTCGAAAGTTTAAGTGGAAAGTTAGATAAGGCCTTTAAGACCCTAAAGGGACAAGGAAAGATTACTGAAATCAACGTTGCTACCACCGTAAAGGAGATTAGACGTGCGCTGATAGATGCTGATGTTAACTACAAGGTAGCCAAAGAAGTTACTGATAAAATCAGAGAAGAGGCACTTGGTAGAGATGTGTTAATCTCTGTTTCTCCAGGCCAATTATTGACCAAAATTGTCAGCGAAGAACTCACCGAAATGATGGGGGGCCAGAAGACTGACATCTCCATTCAAGGGGATCCGGCAGTAATTCTTATTTCAGGACTACAAGGTTCTGGTAAGACGACTTTTTCTGGAAAGCTAGCAATGTTACTCAAATCTCAAGGACGTCAAGTAATGTTGACAGCTTGTGATATCTATCGTCCTGCTGCGATTGAACAATTGAAGGTCTTAGGCGAGCAGATTGAGGTTGATGTATATGCGGAACCTGATAATAAGAATGCCATTGATATTGCCAACAATGCGATAAAACACGCTAAGGCTCACGGCAAAAAAATAGTCATCATAGATACTGCTGGACGTTTGGCAATTGATGACCAAATGATGCAAGAGATTGAACAGTTAAAAGCAGCTGTTAATCCTTCTGAGACACTGTTTGTAGTCGATTCAATGACAGGTCAAGATGCTGTAAATACCGCCAAGACCTTTAATGAAAGATTAAACTTTGATGGAGTTGTTCTTACCAAGTTAGATGGTGATTCTAGGGGTGGTGCAGCCCTTTCCATTCGAAACGTTGTTGAGAAGCCTATTAAATATATCTCCACTGGAGAGAAAATGGAGGCCATTGACGTCTTCTATCCCGAACGTATGGCCAGCCGTATTCTTGGGATGGGTGATGTGGTCTCACTCGTTGAAAAGGCTCAGCAGTCTTTTGACGAAGAGGAAGCGAAGATTCTTAATAAGAAGATCCGTCAGAATAAATTTGACTTTGATGATTTCTTATCTCAACTGGAGCAAATCAAAAAGATGGGTAACCTCAAGGATCTGATGGGTATGATCCCTGGTATGGGGAAAGCGCTCAAAGGGGTTGACTTAGATGACGATTCATTCAAGCCGATAGAGGCCATCATCAAGTCAATGACTAAGGATGAGCGTGCCAACCCAGAAGTGCTAAATGGAAGCAGGAGAAAGCGCATTGCTGAAGGTTCAGGTACTTCAATTCAGCAAGTAAATAATCTAATGAAGCAATTCGGAGATATGCGTAAAATGATGAAAGCCATGAATAAGATGGGTGGAAAGCGTGCAATGTCTGGTCTTGCAAATATGATGGGGAATAAATAATTACCGATCACTAGCGCGCTCTACTTTTAGGCCTTGCGAGTCTATATATGACTCCCATTTTATCCAGGCTAATTGACGGTCAAAGTCTTTGGTTTGAAAAGTAATTTTGAAACTTGTTGACTTGTTATCTAAACTATTGAACTCGTTTGAAACTTGGGTGCCCAGGCTATCGGGTTTTCTACTGACAGCGTATTTAATGTCTAAATCGTTTCTTGGCCACTTAATTGTAAACGCATCTAGGTTGCCATTTACCTGATATCTGCCTTCTTTTTGAATGAGTACTTTTTCAGTTTCTAGTAACTTTTTGTTGTGGAGGTCATGAATTTGAATTTTTGCTCTACCATACTTTCTAAGAAATTCGTCAGTTTTATCATCTCTCAAAAAGACTTGTATCTTGACTAACAGACTGTCAATGTAATAGAGATTGATGTCTTCCATTTCATAAGCTTCTGCGAAGTAATCAATTCTATCTAACTGGTATATAGTGAAGTCTTCAGTGTAAAACTCCCCATAACGTTTGAATACGAATTGGTCTAATTCTTTAACGTTTTGGTTCAAAGCTAAAGAGGAGAATTCAAATTTATAAGAGGGTACATCTGTATCAAAAACGGCTCTTTTTTCACGTTCCTCAATAGTTGGCTCGGTTACTTCTTCCTTATCTTCTTCAATAGGCGCTGGTATAGAGCAAGCGAAGGAGGTAAAGATTAGCGTATAGAATAGTAGGGAATGTGTAAGTTTCTTCATCTTCAACTAATTTCTTCGTTAATCTAGGGCATAGAACAATACCAAGCAAATTATTTTGAACTAAGACTTTAATTGAACGAGTAATTTGACATACTCGGTGGGAGAGGCATTTCGCAATTCAAAGTCTAGGTTAAGGTTGTGTGGGTTGTGGCATGCTAGGTGACTTTCCCAGACGTGATGTATAAACCAGTCTGGTTCATCTCCCCACCGTGTCTCTTGACTTCTTCTTTTAATGAACTCCTCCCGATCGAGTGTAAGGAGTATTTTGAAGGCTGAAGCCTTTATCAGTCGTAAGCTTGAAAGTGCGAAGATGCCCTCAATGATTATAAAGTCATATTGTTCATTGGCTTCATCATGAGCACTTACAAGTCTATCCCAATCAATAGTTTCGGGATTCTCCCAATCAATTCTCCCTTTTATGAGAGGTAGCGCTGATTGATCAAGAATAAACTCATCTTGGTGCAATACGATTGCGTTTGGTAAGTCATGGACTAGTTTAGTGGCTAGGGTTGACTTACCTGATCTGCTCACACCTGCTAAGAGGATTAGTTTCGCCATGTCCAAACATAAAAAAAGTCAGACGGTTGGTCTGACTTTTAATAGAATAAAATCTTTTTTTAGCGATACATAACTGAATCGACAGCTTCTAGCGTCCGTTTCACATTCGGTAATATGGCATCGATTAGTGTTGGCGCATATGGAAGAGGTAAATCAAAGCTATTTACTCTTTTTACCGGAGCATCTAAGTAATCAAAAGCGTCTTTTTGGACGTTAAATGCGATATCAGTTGAGATAGATGCTAAAGGCCATGCTTCTTCCACAACAACAAGTCTGTTGGTTTTCTTGACTGATTCAATAATTGTCTTGTAATCAATTGGTCTGACAGACCTAAGGTCAATTACTTCAGCGCTCACACCATTTTTAGCGAGTTCTGCAGCAGCTTCTTCAGCTATCTTCATCATTTTACCAAAAGAGACTAAAGTAACGTCAGTGCCTTCTCTAACAATGTTGGCTTGACCAATTGGTAATAAGTATTCTCCTTCAGGGACTTCACCTTTATCAGAATACATTAACTCTGACTCCATGAAAATAACTGGATCGTTATCTCTTATAGAAGATTTCAATAGACCCTTTGCATCGTATGGGGTAGAAGGGACTACTACTTTCAAACCAGGAGTATTGGCAAACCAATTCTCAAAGTTCTGAGAGTGTTGGGAGCTAAGCATTCCAGCATTACCTGTAGGTCCTCTAAAGACGATCGGGATTTGGAATTGCCCACCAGACATTGACATCATCTTTGCTGCTGAGTTGATTACTTGATCAATTGCAACGAGAGAGAAGTTGAATGTCATGAATTCAATCATAGGGCGAAGGCCGTTCATGGCAGCACCTACACCGATACCTGCAAAGCCAAGCTCAGCAATTGGTGTATCGATTACACGTTCAGCACCGAACTCATCAAGCATTCCTTGACTTACCTTATAAGCACCATTATATTCTGCAACTTCCTCACCCATCAAAAAGACTTTTTCGTCTCTTCGCATCTCTTCAGACATGGCTTCTCTAAGGGCTTCTCTGAACTGTATAACTCTCATTGAATTCATTTAGTTAATGGGCGTAAAAATAAACATTCAGGGCTCAATTACCAATAACCATTCGTGCAATATATTGGACATAAAAAAAGCTTTTCTCCAATGGGAGAGAAGCTTTTAAATTTGTTAGAAAGAGTTCTTAGTTCATTAAGTTACGGAAGGCATCCGTTCCAGAGAACTGTCTGAATTCTAAGTCAGTAAGTGCTTTCGCCTTCAAAGAAGAGTCGGCAGTTACAGCATTTCTTAAGTGCTCGATAACTTTATTTTCGTTGTCTTGACGTGCTGCGGCAATAGCTGCAACATAATGAGCCCAAACATAGCCTCTTTCATTACTGATTACACTTTCAAGTGTAGTCTGAGCGTTTCTGAAGTCTTTTCTAAGCAGTTGAACAAGACCTTTGTTGAACTGATCTACAGAACTGTTAGAAGCTCTGTTCAAAGAACTGATCGCTAAGTCGTATCTCCCAACCATGATTTCAACAGCACCTTTGGCGCCATTCACACCTTGTCTTACATCGTTACCTGGGCTCATGCTTGCAGCTTTAGTCAGTGCAGCGTGTGCTCCCCATAGGTTGCCTTGCATTGCCATTGCCATACCCATGTTTGTTTGAGCCTCTACATTAGCGTTTTTCTGATTAGAGATGTTGAAATGGTTTAAAGCAGTCGTGATAAGATTAGTCTGAGTTCTACCAGTCGCACTCATTGCCATTTGTAAGTGAACAGCACCTAAATTATTGTGGATAGTCCACGTATCATTTTGCTTAGCAGCAGCTTCGTAGATGCTTTTCTTTTCTTCTAAAGAAGGGTTGTTGGCAGCAGCGTAAGCTAATTCTTCAACACTTAATTGAGCAGGAGAATTTAAAGCCATTGTAGCAATCTGCGCTTTGCTTTTCTTAACCTTAACAGTTAATACTTCAGTAGTGGCAGTTCTCAACAAAGGGTATACTTCTTTCAATACTTGCTTATAAGTACTAAGCTTTTGAAGCTCTTTTTCTTTTTGCTCAAAAGAACCAGAACCGTTGATGATGCTATTCCATTCTGCCTTCTGGATAGAAGAAATGCCATCATAGCTTGCCATCATAGATTTCAAACCATTCCAATTTTGTACAACCGGCTTGAGAATGAATCTAATGTTAGAAGCCATTCCTTGGTAGTCATATTTATCCATTTGCTCTCTGTACCACTTTTCAATAACGTCTGCTCTTTCTTGCGCTAGTTCGCTGTTGATAGTTTCTTTACCCTCTGGAGAGTGAGTACCTGTAATAGTAACAGTTCTTGTTACATTTTTCTCAGCGATAAATGCTGCGAATTTTGATCCTCTGTCACTATCTTTTTCAGAAGTTTTGAAAATAGATCTTCCTTGGTCGAAGAAGAACTCAACATTTGTTGGGATCAACTCTTCTTGATCGTTATAGCCATGATCAGCGTAAGCTGCGTAGTAAGATGGCTGAACAAGCTGAGATGTTGTAATTAAACCTTCGGCAATGCCTAACCTTTCCGTTTCTAGAAAACTTCCTGAATTAGGATTGATAGCTTTTCCTTGAATCTCGATATTTCCTCTTTCCATACCTTTTCTGAAAGGGAATGAATACTCTTGAACGATTTGAGGTTGCTCAGTATTAGAGTTAGGATAATCTGTAGCTCTGAATTCGATTTTTCTTAGCGCTCTTTCCTGAGTTCCATACTTGTAGAATGCACTTAGTTCATAAACCTTCTTAGGCTTTAGCATCTTCACCGGAAGATTAGCAGTCATTTCAAACCTTACAGTATCAGCGTGAACTTCTAGAGGACTAGGCGCTACAACAAGTTCTTGGTTTTTAGCTGCTTTTTTCATCTGACTCAAGGCACATCCTGAGATTGACATGACGCCAATGAGAAGCAAAGGGAAAATAATTTTAGCAGTTTGGGTTTTCATAAGAATATTGATTGTTTTCGTCTGTTTAAGCGTATGCAATTAAGTGGCGAATTTACGAAATTTTTAGTAGATTCCGATTTTACTAATAATAAATCATTTCTGATTTTGTAAATTAGTGGCAATACAATGGAACAAATTCAGCATTTTTTCGAAAATCAGGCTTTTGGTGTTTGCACCAAACTAGGAGAGAAGTTGAACCTTTCAACATCTAGCATACGCCTATTCTTTATATACGCGTCTTTTCTAACCTTTGGATCTCCCCTTATCGTTTATCTTGGTTTAGCCTACGTGATTAATTTCCGCAAGCATTTGCGAAGAAGAAAAAATCCAGTCTGGTATAATTAGTTGGCAATTTTTAAATCTGAGAACTTCTTCTTTCCTCTCATAAAGTAAGACCAAATTACCCATCCATGATATCTGGGTGCATTAGTATTGACTTTTGGTCTCTTCCTTTTTTGTAAAATAGAACGAAGGTGCACAACTATATGGAGATGAGCTTTTAGAATTGCTACACCATGTTGAGGACCGCTTTCAAGTGAGAATTTCAGCAGTGCCACCCAATCCAAAAGGATTCTAAGAGGTAATTTCCAAGCTAGCTTACTTGAGGGTTCATTCTTTATTAATAGACTAAGTCCATTTCTAAAATTGAGATAGGTCTTTTTGGGTTTCGATTTGTCTAGAGTTCCACCACCAACATGATAAACAGCACTTTGAGGGATAACGACAACCCGTCCTCCTGAACTCCAGATCCTCCAGCAAAGATCTATCTCTTCCATATGAGCAAAAAAGTCTTCGTCAAGACCACCTAATTCAAGATATGTTTCTCGATGAATAAACAGGCAACTGCCTGAAGCCCAGAAAATATCTTGGGAGTCATCATATTGCTTATTGTCTTTTTCTATGGTCTGAAATATTCTGCCTCTGCAGAAAGGGTAAGCCAACGAATCAATATATCCGCCAGAAGCACCAGCATACTCGAATTTATGCTTGGCTTTGAAGTCTAGAATCTTCGGTTGTGCGGCTTTTATGCTCTTATCGGCTTTTAGTTGATCTAATACAGGTGCTATCCAGTTCTTTGAAACTTCCACATCAGTGTTGAGTAACACTACGTATTCTGAGTCAATTAATTCGAGTGCCTTATTATACCCTCCACAAAAGCCAAGATTTTCTTCAAAGGCAATTATTGAAACTTGGGGATAATTGGACGCTATAAACTCAATCGATTCATCACTCGAGCCATTGTCAACTACAATTACTTTGTGAGGCGCACTGTATTCTACTACTGATGGTAGAAACGACTCTAAGTGATTTCTTCCGTTGAAGTTGAGAAGAACAACTGACAGTGTATTCATTAGAACATGTTTCCGAAATCCATACCTGGGATATTTGGCAGGATGCCTTCAGTGCTATTCTTAATTTCTTCCTTGGCTTTAATTTCAACCTTTTCCAGAGCATTATTAATGGCTGCCACGGATAGGTCTTGCACCATGTCCTTGTCTTCCTTTGTCATCAGACTCTCGTCTATTTCAAGAGAAATAACTTGTTTTTTGCCATTTACAGTAGCTTTAACCATGCCTGCACCTGCTTCTCCAGTTTCCTGAATGAATTCCAATTTTTCTTGGGCCTCCTTCATTTTGGATTGCATCTCCTTCACTTGGCCCATCATTTTCATCATGTCAAACATGCTCTTTCTTTTTTGTCAAATTTATCGAATTAATACAAAAGTTCCTGACCTATTGACACTAGTATTATCGGCATTTTGGAATGTGACGCGATAAGAGTAGCTACCACTTGGTGCTTCTGATCCTTCAAAGGTGCCATTCCAGCCAGGGGACGGATTATTGGTTTGAAAAACCAAAGTGCCCCATTGATTGTAGATCAACATTTGGAAATTATTGTAGATACCATCCGTAACGCTAAAAAAGTCGTTTATGTTATCACCATTTGGGCTGAAAGCCGTGGGTATACCTAGTTTAGCCTCTATAATTACGCAAACTTCACTGCTCGCACTGGACACGTTTCCGCATTCATCCACATACCGAACTTGGTAACAAGCTTCGGTGGTGCCAGGTGGAATAGTAGTATCGATGAATGACTGCGAGATAGTGGTTGAAATTTGATTGAAATTGGCTGTGATATCCCTTCGCAGTATTTGGTATTCGCCTAAGGCGAAGGTTGTTCCGGGTAGAGTTATTCTTATGCTTCCGCCAAGGAGTTCAGCAGTGGGTGCTTCCGTGGCCGGCAAGACTAAACTTGCATTAGCAAAAGGAGTCAGGGTTTGACTGGTACTAACGACACCATTTTTTACTGTTTGAAAGAAGTAGGGGGCTATTTGTGTGCAATTCGTGTAGGTAAGGGTATAAGGAACTGTGCTTGCTGGATCGTTAAACGTGGTATTTAAGCCTCCATCGACAAAGAAGTCTATTTGGGTAAAGTTAGCGGGTGATGTCAGCCACTGATAATCAATATCTATTGTGGTGTCAATGTCATTCAAACCAAAACTTGTTGCGATGCTAGATCCAATGGAAGAAAACTCCTGTATACTTAAGCATCTATCTGTTGCCCTTATTCTGAAATCATAGGTTTCAATGTTACTGTTAAGAGAAGGGTCATCCACTGTGATAGCAGTTGGGTTGACCAATGGATCAAGCTCAGCATAGGCTTCAAACCCATTTCCTTTGTCTATTTCTAGGAAGTATAACAGGCCTTCTGTGATGGGTGCGTATTCAAAACTAATATTGGCCTGATCGATGACTGTAATGACATTAAGCACAGGCGGATCAATCGCTTGGAGCGTAGAAACTGTAAGCGTCACTGAATTACAGGCAGCATTATTTCCGCCTGAAGCGAAAATACCGGTTACTGTAATGTTATATACGTTATTGGTTGCATAAGTGTGAGCGATGAACCCATTATTGGCATTTACGTCCTTTACAAAGTTTTCCAGTGGTGAGCCATCCCCATAATCAATATCAAATGATTCGAAGGGATCGAAAGCATAATCGAAAAATAGTACGACCTCATTATTAGAGCAGGTGCGTGCTGCTACTGAAGGAGAGAATTTATCGAGAACTCGAATTTCTAAAAAATCGAATCGATCTTGATTGGAACCCGTACTAGACTGATCAACAACTCTGATGATGTATGTCCCAGGAATTGTATAAGTAAACGTTCTGGTTTGACCAGCAGATAAGTTGCCCGAATTCCCTGCTGGTGTAGTTGGGAAGTTTAGGCTAAACGGATCACTAGGATCACCTTCAAAGTTGAATTGTAAATCGCTGGCATTCACGCCTGAGTGAGTAATAGTGACCGTCAAGTCCCTGCATCCAAAATCAAAGTTGGCAGTGAACCATCCTTTTTGACTGGTCTCTTGCGCATGCAGCATACTTGCCATCAGAAATAATCCAATGCACAATGCCGATCTGATCAGCCAATAAAATTGATATTGAAAGTTTAACTGCATGCTTGGTAATGCACTGATAACGGTACACCGTCCCGAAACTTATTCAAAAAAAAACAATTCTGCCTATTCAGACAAAGTTACTGTGAGCTGTTACTAAGATAATTCATTTAGTAACTGATCTATACTTACTTCTTTTTGCTCACCAGAAGTCATGTTTTTCAAAGAATAGATTCCTGTTTCCATTTCCCTAGAGCCAATCATTAATACATAAGGGATAGACTTCTTATCCGCATAGGTCATTTGCTTTTTCAGCTTGGCAGACTCCGGGTAGATCTCGCTTGGTATGTCTTTTTCTCTCAATTTCCCCAAAATTGTTAGCGCGTGCGCTTGAGCAATGTCATCGAAGTTGGTTAAAAGTATCTTGGTGGCCTGTGTATTATCTGTAGGGAACAGATCGAGCTCATTCAACGTGTCGTAGATTCTATCTATGCCAAAAGAAATCCCTACTCCAGAAACACCATCCAATCCGAATACACCTGTGAGGTTGTCATAACGACCGCCAG
>ERZ807291.7851-NODE-7851-length-12157-cov-163.563047_pt1 | contig 12157 bp, 8 predicted proteins | sample MGYA00521257_ERZ807291 | MGnify/ENA primary metagenome ERZ807291 (study PRJEB31413, sample SAMN03169783) | marine metagenome | biome: Marine; feature: Water; material: Subsurface seawater | place: North Sea | collected 2011-04-28 | depth 1 m m ...
TTACGTGATTACCAAGGCGTTTTATGGATGGCTAAGGTGAAATTTGAGGATGACGCTATAAAGTCACTCATCAAAAGGGGGTATTTAAACGAACATGAGGCTAAGTCCTTCAAGGAAGCCTATTCCTTTTTACTTCGTGTACGCAACGAATTGCACTTTCGGAGCAAACGACCAGTGGATGTTTTACACCTCGAAAAACAACCAGAAGTTGCCCTTGGTTTGGGCTACCTGGACGAGGACATCTTTCCAAGAGTAGAAAAATTTATGGGTGATTTCTATGCCCGGGTTACAACCATTCATCAACTAAGCAACCTGCTCGAACAACGCTTAGTAAGATCAAATAGTGGTAACACTGCATCCCTTAGTTTTCGATCTGTCCTGCATGCTTACCGCTCGTCTCCAAGCGAAAAGGTGGATGGTTTTGATCTGCATAATGGCGAACTTCATTCAGAAAATAAAAATATTTTTGACGAAGATCCGGAACGTCTACTGCGGTTATTCCGGCATTCCCAGCGCTTATCAGCCAAACTTTCTCCAAGTTTACGCTCTTTGGTTCGTAATCGCTTATCTTTGATTGATGCCGAACTGATCAATTCTGCATCTGCGAATGTTACTTTCCGGTCAATTTTACAGGAGGTTGGAAATGTTGCTCCATCTCTTTTTGAAATGCATGACCTAGGGGTCCTTGGACGGTTCGTACCTGAATTTGGACGATTAACCTGTAAAGTACAGCACGATCTTTACCACCGTTTTACTGCAGATGTTCATGTTTTAAGATGTATTGAAATCCTTGATCAAGTCTTTCAGGGAACCAGACCGGGGAGCCAACCTTATTTGGATGCCTTGCGAAAAAATGAACTTCCTGGACTCCTTTACCTCATCTTATTTATCCATGATATGGGAAAAGATAAGGGCCCTAAAGGACATTGCGAACGCGGAGTGGAAATTGGCAAAACTCTGATGGACAGGCTAGGGATTCCACAAGAGATGCACGACCGTGTACTCTTTGTGGTCCGAAATCATTTAGAAATGGTACGCTTTGCGAACAAGTTCGATCTCGACGACCCAGAAGTCATCGACTCCTTTGCCTCCTTCGCAGAAGGCGAACAACGGTTGCGCTTTTTATATGTTCACACTTATTGTGACGCCAATGGAACTGCTCCTGATCTTTGGAATTCGCATAAGGAAGAACTACATACCCATTTATATTCCAATACCCTAAAAGTTCTGGATGGAAAGAGGGCCCGTAAAGATCCCAGTGAATTACGTGACTCCTTTAAAGACTTGGAAGTGGAAGGAGTATCCAAGGAGTCGATCCTCGAACATCTCGACCAAGTACCAGTACGTTATTTTTCCCATACTGGTAGGGAAGAAGTCGCCTTGCACATCTCAATGGTGGATCAATACGCGAAAAAAGGCCGAAAGCCTGAACTTCCAGTTGTAAGCTGGCGAAACGATCTTAGGCGTACCCTGACTGTGGTCGATGTGGTTATTACCGATCAACCCGGCTTATTTGAAAAAATAACCGGTGCCCTTGCAGTTGCGGGATTGAATATTTTAGGATCAAGAGCCGTTACCCGCAAAGACCAGTTGGCCATCGATGTATTTTATGTCGAAGGAGAATCCGGAGGGATTGTTGAAGACCCTGCCATACGAAGCTTTTTTGAAAGTACATTGGAAAGTTTCCTATCTGGAAAAGATTGTCCGGACGAAAAAATCTCCGCTCACCGCAAAAAGAAGGAAAAATCCAAGACCTTTTCCACAACCGATAAATTTGGGGCGACCATACCTCCAGAAGTTGATGTATACCGGGATATTTCTCTCGGACGTACCATCGTTGAAGTTCGGGCAGCCGACCGTATCGGCCTGCTTCATTTGTTATCCAAACATATTGCAGATGCCGGGTTTAGTATACTTTTTGCCCGTATCGCCACAGAGCAGGGTATTGCCACAGATGTATTTAATATTGAACCGATCGAAAAAGGAACCGTGCCATCACCAAGCACATTCCTAGATCTTCGAGAAAACCTCGGCCAGGCCCTGCACGAAGGCAAGTACTACCACGAAGTTTAAAAGCGTTGCCTGGGACCAGGCTCTAAAATTATCCCGTATTTAAAGGCAGACTAATTCTAAACGTCGTGCCTTGGGGCCCAGACTCAATTAATTCCAAATCGCCATCGTGAGCCCGCATAATTCGTTTGGAAATGGTAAGGCCGAGCCCAGTACCACCCGTTTTACCAGTAAGAAAAGATTCAAATATTCGTTCTCTTAAATCTTCGGGTATACCCGTACCCTGATCCCTTAGATAAATATTTGCCCGGCCATCCTTTATTTCAGTATCGATAAACAGTTCTCCCCCGCTTGGCATCACCTCAATTGCATTGAGCATAAGGTTTAATAAAACCTGTTGGATTTGTCCCTTATCCACAAAGACCTCCTCAGTATTAAGAAGATTCCCCCATTGGAGAGAGACTTGGGACTGTTCCAACTTTAAACGGACTAAAACTGCAGCATCTTCCAAAATTTCCCGCACCCTGACATTTTTCCGAAAGGATTCCCGGCTTTTTCCAAATTCGAGAATACGCCCGGCAATTTGTTCCAGATGGTTTAACTTTTCACGAATGACCAAGAGGTCTTTTCCTTTATGTTCATCTTCCTGTTCCTCAAGTTTCAAGGAGTCAAAAAGTAAACGGACCACCATCAAGGGATTGCGAATTTCATGAGCAATCTCAGCGGCTAAAGTGCCCAATGTGGTTAGGCGTTCGCTCTTGCGCATACTTTCCTCGGAATCAAAGACTCGACCGTATAGGCGGGCATTCTCGATCGCAATCGCCCCCAAATCGGCTAAGGCTCTGGCAATCATCTGTTCGTCATCATGAAACCGGTGCGGAGAATCGATGTAATGCACTAACAAGCCAATAGGAGCATCTTCAAAGATTACCGGGGTAACTAGCATGGAGGTAAGGTTTTCGGAACGGATTAAATCCATGAAGTGATGTTCTTCGGTGCGTAAAAGATCACGCGTCTGTACCTGCCGATGCCCCCGCAGAGCAGTACCAAGTAAACTGTCCCCAGGCTTTAAGGTTTCCTCATAATTCCTAAGGCCCTTTCCGTCGTGTAAACACTGCAAATGTAAAAGGTCCTGTTTTTCATCGTAGAGAAAGAAAGCAGACAACCGGCAACTTAAGAGGAGTAAACCTTCACGAGATATGGTGTGCAAAACTTCATCAAATTTACGGGTCCCGGAAATATCCTGACTGAGCAAAACCAGACTTTGTAACTGGTCTGCCTTTTTGCGCAACTGTTGGATCATCCACATATTTTCCAATACCCGGCTTGCTTCATTTGCGATAAGGACGAGCAGGCGCAAATCTTCCTCATCAAAAGCTCCCACCTCGCAGGAATCTACATTAAGAGCACCCACGGTTCGTCCACCCTCGGTCAATGGAGCCGCCATTTCTGCTCTCACCCGTTCATCTAATTGAAAGTATTTCTCTTCCTGTTCAACATCCTGACACAATAGAGGTTCGCCATGTGCGGCCACCCACCCTGTTATCCCCACACCCACAGGGAGCTCGAAACCACGGGTCTTCTCGGGCAATCCACGTTGTACCTCAATGAATAAAGTATCAGAACTTGCATTGAGCAGGGAGATGGAAACAGAGTTTGCAGAAAATACCTGCATGACTTCATCCAAAATTTCCTCGAGCGCACGGACGGAATTCAGTCGTTTTCCTGACAGGGTACTAATTCGGTAAAGAGCATCAATTGCCCCACCCTCTTGCCGTTTACTAATGGTGTTTTCCTGCACGAATTTTAATTAGAATATTTCTTGAATTTATGCGAGGTAGGAAAGTTAATAAAGTTCTCCTATATTCAACACCTTAAAGAGGCTGGACCACACAAAAAGCTCCAACCGGGAGATTGGACTACAAGGACTAACGCTTAGCCTGAAGAAAATGCTCCCAGGTTTTTTCAACCGGTTTTCCATAAAGAGAACTCACAAAAGGCCGACGAGCTGGCCGCTTCGGTTCTTTTAATAAGCGCATACCCGCCTCTCTCGGCAATCGATTGCTTTTCCGACTGTTACAACGGATACAGGAGGTAACCACATTTTCCCAACTTGTTCCTCCCCCACGGTCTCTGGGCAATACATGATCCATATTTAACTCCTTGGGAGAAAAAGTTTTTCCACAATATTGGCAGCGAAAATCATCCCGTTCTAAAAGGTTTTGCCGATTAAACTTCATTTCCTGAAGTAGGATTCGGTCGTATCCTCGAAGGAGAAGTACACTGGGAACAATAACAGATTGATTCACCGTATGAATAATCCGTGCCCCTTTGACTGAATTTACATCCCGACAAAATTCAAACCAGGAAGAAGAACTGAATACCCGAAAGCTTTCGTCCTCAGCAAAGATAACCTGGGCATGATCTAAAGAGAGCAAACTGAATGCCCGTTCTATACCAACGACATTAACCGGTTGCCAAAGGCGGTTTAGTACAAGGGTTTGATAACCTGTGTCCATCCGGCATTGAATATAACGGGCGAAGGACTGGGTACGTCAAAGATTTTTTTGCTCTTTTTATGTCTCAGTTGCTCAACAGTTGAGCAAACCATCAATAACTTCGGCCATCCTTATTTTCATAAAAGTTCAGAAATGCTTTATGGGCCACTCTGTAGCCACCAGGGGTCGGATAATTTCCGGTAAAATACCAGTCCCCGGGATGGTCAGGCAAAGCTTCGTGTAAATTCTCAACACTTTGGTAAAGAATTTCCACCTTGGTTACCTCCTTCAATGCTTCCGGGGCAACCAATTCAGCAACTTTTTGCGAAATTTGATCGACGGTAAAATTCTCGTATACCCGTTTCACATAATTGACCGGTTTGGACTGGGGAGTCTTAAGAGCTTCTCGGCATTGCTCAGCAACCTCTTTTAACAACCCTCGGTATCCATGGTCCTGAATTAAGGAAATTGCTGCCTGAAAAGCGATAAACTTTCCAAGTTCTGACATGTCTATTCCGTAACAGTCCGGAAAACGGATCTGCGGGGCGGTCGAAGCAATGACTAATTTGCGGGGCTTCGAACGACCCAAAATCTTAAGAATGCTCTTTTTTAGGGTGGTTCCACGTACAATAGAATCGTCTATGCAGACCAATGCATCTTGCTCTTCACGAACCACACCGTAAGTGATATCATAAACATGAGAGACCAATTGTGCCCGCCCAGATTCCTGGCTTATAAAAGTGCGAAGTTTAATATCCTTATTGGCAATTTTTTCTCCCTTTGGCCAATTATCCATGACCAAATCATCGATTAAAGAATCAGTAAGTTCTCCCGATTGCCTCGCATCAATCAACCGTTGTTTAACCTCAGCCCGCCGAACCAAACGCAATTGTTCCATAAATCCATAATACGCACTCTCTGCAGTATTGGGAACATAGCTAAATACACTCTTTGAAAAATCGTTCCCCACAGACTCAACGACTTGGGGAACAAGTAAGGCACCAAGGGTTTTTCTTTCTGCATATATATCAGGGTCATTTCCCCTGGAAAAATAGATCCGTTCAAATGAGCATCCCGAACTTTTGGCGGGCGGGTCACAAAATTTTTCACTTATCAATGAACCATCCGGTCGAACCACCAGAATTCCGCCCGGTTCGATTTCGGAAATTTCGTCCATTCCCTTGTTAAAGACAGTCATGAGGGGGGCTCTTTCTGAAGCCACTGCAAATACCTCGTCGTCTTCAAAGTAAAAACCCGGACGAATACCATCTGGGTCACGCATGGCAAAGCAATCACCAGTTCCAAGAATACCCGCCAAGGCGTATCCACCGTCCCATTTCTTCGAGGCTTGTTGAAAGACCTCCACGGGATTGATTCTTTCTGAAATCCAGCGAGTATGGTCCTCCCCGACCACACCTTCTTCCGAAGCTTGCCTGGCTAATTCATCGACTGCTGAGTCCAGGTAGTATCCGGACTCCTCAAGAATTGCCTGGGTATCGGTATCAAATACTGGGTGTTGTCCACGTTCGACCAATCGATGGTTCAATTCCTCGACATTGGTAAGGTTAAAATTTCCCGCAATCATCAGGTTCTTGCTCGGCCAATTACTCTTACGAAAATAAGGGTGGCAAGTATTCGATCCATACTCACCCGAAGTACCATAGCGCAAATGCCCCAGAAGCACCTCACCTCCATAATCAAAGTTTTGCTTGATCGTTTCGGGGAATTCATAAAACGCCCGTCCCTTCTTGATCATTTTACCGAGGGCTTTGTGCTGAGCACCAAAGATTTTTGCCAGGGCTTTGGAACTGGTACTTCGTTCACGGAACATGAAGGACTCGCCCACCGGCATGTTTAATTTCATCGATCCAATCCCGGCTCCATCCTGTCCACGATTGTGCTGTTTTTCCATTAATAGAAACAATTGATTAAAAGCCCAGAGAGGACTTCCATATTTCTCGTTAAAATAAGAAAGTGACTTCTTCAGGCGGATCATAGCGATCCCACAATGGTGTCCAATTTCGTCACTCATTTGTTGAAAATAAAATGGTTGGGGCTAGGCAATTTCCATGTGCTTAGGAATCGCGCTTTCCCATGCATTCTTCAAGCCGGAAACATCCGAATTGATTACGGAAGTTCCCGCAACCTCAACTTTCAACTGGGAGGAATCATCCGTTTTGCCCATTGCATGAGCGGATACTCCCAGGTTTTTGGCTGCCTGGATGACGGCATCACATTTCTCTGGCTTTACTGCGATAATCGCCCGGGCCTGGCTTTCACCAAATAAAAGAGCATCCAACCGACCAGACGATCCAAGGTCGGGTAATGAAACTGAAGCTCCAATCCCATGGGCATCAAAAAGCATTTCCGCCAAGCAAACCAGCAATCCACCCTCGGATAAATCATGTGCCGCACAGATTCTTCCTTCCTCAATTTGTCCGATCAATAAATTCTGCAAATTCATTTCTGCATCTAAATCGACTTTCGGGCAGGTTCCCTCCTTTTTGTTAAAGGCAGATTGTAAGTAATAACTCCCGCCCAGTTCATCGGGCAATCCTCCTAAGAGAATAAGTTCAAGGCCGCTATCTTTTACACCACTGCGAGTTACCCGGTCCGGATGATCAATCAATCCGACCATCGAAACAACCGGGGTTGGATCGATAGCGCCTTCACCATGTTCGTTGTACAAGCTTACATTTCCACCCACGACGGGAACATCAAAGTGAGCACAAGCATCAGCCAATCCTTTCACACATTCCTTAAGCATATGATAGGCTTCTGGTTTGTTGGGATTTCCAAAGTTTAAATTATCAGTCACTGCCAAAGCCCTTGCACCCGAGCAGGCTAAATTACGCATGCACTCTACAAAGGCAATCTGGGCACCTGTGTAGGGGTCCAGGTAGCAGAATCGATTATTACAATCATTGGCGATGGCTAAGTATTTATTAATTCCTGCAATGCTAAGTTTTACCACCCCGGCATCGCTGCCTGGTTCCACCGTGCATCCGGACATAACCATATGATCGTACTGTTTCCAAATCCATCGCTTGGAAGCAATGGTTGGATGCGTAAGCAACCCAAGCAGGGCACCCTCTACCGCTTCCTGGCCGAGCTCGGGAATAGAATCCACTTTCCATTCCCGAGCCATGGCCAAATGAGCAGGCTCAGTTGCCGGTTGATCATAGATTGGAGCCTCATCGGTTAAGGATTTAGCCGGGAGGTCCGCCACCACCACACCCTTTTGGCGAACAACCATCCGATTTCCTTCCTTAACCTCTCCAATGTGGGCTGCATGCAAGTCCCACTTCTCAAACACTTCTTCGAGCTCACGTTCACGACCTTTTGCCACGATGACCAACATGCGCTCCTGGCTCTCAGATAGCATAATTTCGTAGGAATTCATTCCCGTTTCCCTTTGCGGGACCAGATCCAAATCAATTTCAATCCCAGAATCCCCACGGGATGCAGTCTCGCAAGTTGAACAGGTCAAGCCGGCGGCACCCATATCCTGGATGCCCACTACAAGTCCTGGAATGGACATCATTTCCAAGCAAGCTTCGAGGAGGAGTTTTTCCATAAAAGGATCCCCCTTTTGCACGGCTGGACGATCCTCGGCGCTTTCTTCGGTCAATTCACGGGAGGCAAAACTTGCCCCACCCAAACCATCACGCCCAGTTCCTGGACCCACATAATAAACAGGATTACCCACCCCGGTGGCCGCCCCCTTTTGAATTTCTTCATGCCGTAGAATCCCGGCACACAAGGCATTGACCAAGGGGTTTCCCTCGTAACAATCATCAAAATAAACATCTCCGCCCATATTGGGAATACCCAGGCAGTTTCCATAATGGGAAATTCCACTTACCACTCCCCTGAACAAACGCTTTACCTGGCTGGATTCTAATGACCCAAATCGTAAGGAATTCGTCAGCAGGACAGGGCGTGCACCCATGGTAAAAATATCCCGCACGATTCCACCCACACCAGTGGCAGCACCCTCAAAAGGTTCGATAGCACTTGGATGATTATGGGATTCAATCTTAAAGGCAACGCCCCACCCTTCACCAACATCGATGACCCCGGCATTTTCATCTCCCGCTTTGACGAGCACCTGCCCAATCGCGTCTTTGTCCTTTTTTTCGGTGGGAAATAATTTGAGTAGCTTGCGCGTATTTTTGTAGGCACAATGCTCAGACCACATAACCGAAAAAATCCCCAGTTCTGTAAGGTTGGGCGTGCGACCAAGTATCCCAAGTATACGTTCGTACTCTTCGGGTAGGAGACCGTGTTGAGCGACCAACTCGGGGGTGATCTCAACATTTAAGCAAGGATCTGGATTTGGAGGAAGGGGCGCGGCGGTGGTTTCCATGATTCAGGCGGAAAGTTGGACGGGGGATGATTGAAGGAGGGGTTGCAGAAAAGCACGTAGGACAGGCAGGCCATCAAGGCAAGGATGGTGACTTTCCACTGCCCGTTCTGGGTGAGGCATCATGCCATAAACATTGCCCGTTTGGTTTCGTATACCGGCAATGTCATTGATGGAACCATTGGGATTGGGTGCATAGCGTAAAAGAACCTGATTATTGGCTTCCAAATCAGTAAGCACCTCTGTATCCGCCCGGTAATTCCCTTCACCATGGGCAATAGGTAAAGTTAGTTGAGCACCTAAGACTTCGCTATTAAAGCGTTCATTAGAATTTTCGACCTTGAGCTTTTGATTCAGGCAACGAAACTCAATGCAATCATTTCGAACCAAGGCACCTGGCAACAATCCAGATTCGCAAAGAATTTGAAAACCATTACAGATGCCCAACACCTGTCCGCCCTGATCCGCAAAGCTCTGTAGATCGGACATGATCGGAGAAAACCGAGCAATCGCTCCGCAGCGCAAATAATCCCCGAAGGAAAAACCACCTGGGACAATGACTGCCTCCACCCCCTCGGGTAAAGGATCCTTGTGCCAGACGCGACCAGCGGGCAGTCCGATAACATTTTGAACCGAGTGTTCGGCATCCCAATCGCAATTGGACCCCGGAAATTGAATAATAGCAACCTTCACGATATTTTTTTCTCCTTGGATGATTCTTCCTCAAAAATTTCTTCGACCACGGGATTGGTAAGCAGTCCAATTCCCTCGATCTCCACCGTAACCTCGTCCCCAGGAACAAGAAATCTTCGAGGGTCACGAGCTTCTCCCACTCCACTGGGAGTACCTGTTAGAATAAGCGTGCCTGGGAGCAATGTAGTACTTCCGCTAAGAAAGGAAATTAAGGTGGGCACATTAAAAATCATATCTGAGGTGGAAGCATCCTGCATTTTTTCCTCATTTACATAAGTACGCAAAGTAAGGTTGGACGGATCGGGCAATTCATCAATCGTGACCAAGCACGGGCCGACCGGACAGAAGGTATCAAAACTCTTACCACGGCAGAACTGGCCACCCCCTTTTTCCTTTTGCCAATCCCGTGCACTCACATCATTCGCACAGACAAATCCAAGCACATAGGACATTGCTTCCTCCGGGGATACATTCTTGCAAGGGCGGCCAATAACCACACCAAGTTCCCCCTCGTAGTCGACTTTATCACTTCGCAGAAAGCGGGGAATGACAATGGGATCTCCCGGGTTTTGCACCGTGGTGGGGGCCTTCATGAAAATCATCGGATGCTCGGGTAGCTCCGCCCCTGTCTCTTCTGCATGTGCTCGGTAGTTATGCCCCACTCCGTAAATGCAACGAAAGTCGATCGGGGTTAACAGTTGAAAAGGAGTAATCGCCTGATTGGTACTCTCAAACCCACCATCTGGTTTTTGAACGATTAAAAAGGTTCTTCCCTCCTCATCGAATCGACCAAAGCCCATATTGCCGGCTTTGTCGAGATGGCGGAAGATTTTCACTCGCTGGTAATCTCGTAACGATAATCCTCGATTACCGGATTGCTGAGCAATCCATCGCATAAACGATCGATCTCATCGCGTATTTCCGGAGTGTCGGAACCCTCCATCTGAAAGGTCACGGTCTTACCAACACGCACTCCCTCTATGGAATGATGGCCCAAGCTTTTAATCGCTTGCTCAACTGCCGCGCCCTGAGGATCCAAAACTGTAGTCTTGGGGGAAACAAATACCGTAACCTTCACGCCCTATCTTAAACACAGAGAATAGGACCTTCTTACAATCCTTATTTGCGCACGTGAGAAAATTTAATTCACATTTTCTGACTTTTGAGCAAGCGGATGAAAATTGGCATGCTCATCCTGCAAGCGCTGAGATTCTACATGGGTATAGATTTGAGTTGTGCCAATATCTGCATGCCCAAGCATTTCCTGGACTGCCCGGATATCTGCTCCACCCATGAGCAAGTGTGTGGCAAAAGAATGGCGTAATCCATGAGGCGTAAGGTTTTTTTCAATTCCTGCACGACGGGCATAATCTTTGACAAGTACCCAGATCATTTTTCGTGAAATTGGGGTTCCACGCTTACTCAGAAATAATTCACCACCGGACTTTTCCTTTGCCAGATGTGGTCGTCCTCCGTGTAAATAATTTCGGATAGCCAAGACCGCCTGTCCACCAACAGGTACGATTCGTTCTTTTGCCCCCTTGCCAAAGATTCGGGCGAAGCCATCGTCCAGATCGATCGCATTTGCAAGAACAGAAGAAACCTCGGAAACCCGCAACCCGCTCCCGTACATCAATTCAAAAATCGCACGGTCTCTCTTTCCCTGTACGGTATTTAAATCAGGAGAGTTGAGAAACTTTTCCATTTCTTCGATGCTCAAGGCATGGGGAAGAAAACGTCCCTTCTTTGGATTGCTTAACAGTTCAGTGAAATCACTTTCCAAATTTCCTTCGCTTACCAAGTAACGTGCGAGCATACGCAAAGCGGATAACTTTCGAGCAAGGCTGGCGACTGCGTATCCACCTAGAGTTAGGGAGGATATCCAGGTAGATACCTGATCCAAAGAAACCGACTGCCAATTCCCTGCCCCTTTTTCTTTTAAAAAGATTGCACACTGAATGAGGTCGGATTCATAAGACTCAATCGTATTTTTTGAAAGACCGCGCTCCAACTGTACCCAGGCGAGAAAGTTACTTATTTCAGACTCATATCCAGAGGGTGGTTCCAGGGGGGAATCTCCCCGCTTTCTGCCATGTACCTCAGATTTTGCTCCCACTTAAAAAATTATTCTTTGGGAGGGGCAACTGGAGATAACTGACCGGCAAAGAGTTTGCGGTATATCCGATTGATCGGAGTCTTCATACGACTGACCATAAATTGTTCCTGCCTAAGTGCACCATATCCGTATCGATAACTTGCGGCTAGTCGAGGGTAGGTAAAAAGATCAACGCTTTCCAGCATGCCCTTGAGGCGTTTGAGATAAAGCATACCCACCTCAACATTGGTTTCCCATTGAAATGCGGTTCGGTAATGAAGTGTGGTGACGTCTGACCATGCCGGCTCGGTCAATTGCATCAACCCCTTAGCGATAGAGCTTTCTGCATTTGCATTGAGGCTACTCTCAGCATGGCAAATTGCATAGACAAAGCTTGGATCCAATCCAAGTTCAGGGGCTTCCTTTTGAATCTTCTTCCAGACTACTTTTTCATCGATAAAATTGGCATCAGGGTCGAAATATTTGCAACCGCCA
>ERZ807291.7858-NODE-7858-length-12144-cov-9.355695_pt1 | contig 12144 bp, 8 predicted proteins | sample MGYA00521257_ERZ807291 | MGnify/ENA primary metagenome ERZ807291 (study PRJEB31413, sample SAMN03169783) | marine metagenome | biome: Marine; feature: Water; material: Subsurface seawater | place: North Sea | collected 2011-04-28 | depth 1 m m ...
GTTAAAGTGCTTTATTATATACGGTTAAAAACATTCATCAAAGATGAAAATAACGAATTGCGCTATGTGTTTTATTCTTCGAAATTTAGGTATTATTTTATACTAACATTTAATAGCTTTTTAATTTATAACCATTAAAATAAAACAAAATATCTAATATATATTAATGGATGAAAAAGATAAAGAATTTATATCACAAAATAAATATAAAATTAAACCAAATAAAAAATCAATGAAAGAGTTGTGTATTCCTAAGAAATTTAAATTACAAATATCACAGAAATTTTTAAGTGAATTTTTTGAACAATCTAAATTAAAAGGGATGCTTATTTATCATAAAATTGGAGCAGGAAAAACATGCACTGCAATTACTATGGCTGAAAAGCTAAAAAAGAAAATGAATGTAGTTATTATTCTACCTGCGGCATTAATTGGTAATTTTAGAAACGAACTTAGGTCAGAATGTCCAGGTGATGAATATATAACAGCTGCTGAAAGAAAAAAGTTATCTAAATTTAAACCAGCAGACTGTGAATTTCAAACTATAATCAAAAAATCTGATATTAAAATTAATAAATATTATACAATATACTCTTATCATAAATTTGTAGAACTTGCTAAAACTAATAAAATTAAATTAAATAATACATTATTAATAATAGATGAGGTTCAGAATATGATATCAGAAACAGGTGCTTTTCATAAAAATTTAAAAAGACTTATTGATAACTCAGACGATAAAACTAGAATTATTTTATTATCTGCAACCCCAATGTTTGATAAACCTGTTGAAATTGCAATGACATTAAATCTATTAAAACCAGATAAAGAAATATTTACAGGTAATGATTTTAATCAAAATTTTTTGACTATTAAGAAAAATAAAGAAGGTATGTATTATAAAGCAAAAAATTTAAAATTATTCAAAGAAATGATTACAGGGATGGTATCATATTATAGAGGTGCACCACCTCAAACTTTTCCTGAAGAAATTTTTAAGGTTGTTAGATGTAATATGAGTGATTTTCAATACAAGAGTTATTTAACTGCAATGTCAAGTGAAGATAATTTTATTAGAGGATCTTTTAGAAATGTTGATATATTAAAAATGCCTACCAGTTTTTTTATAGGACCTCGAATAATATCAAATATATCTTTTCCAAATAAAAGTATCGGAATAACTGGATTTTCATCATTTGCTGATGATGCATTATTAATTCAAAATATAAAAACTTACTCGGTTAAATTTTACAAGATTTATAAAGCAATTGGAAAATCAGAAGGACCTGTTTTTATTTATTCTAATTTTAAAGAAATTGGTGGGTTAAGAACATTAGTACCTTTTCTAGAAGCACACGGATATAAGAATTATAAGGTTCATGGCGAAGGTGAGAAACGATTTTCTGTTTGGACCGGCGATGAACCACATATCGTTAAAGAAGAAATTAAATATATTTTTAATCAAAAAGAAAATGAAAATGGTTCTAGAATAAAAATTATGTTAGGATCACCATCGATTAAAGAAGGAATTTCTCTTTTGCGAGTTGAACAGGTGCATATACTTGAACCCTATTGGAATTTGTCAAGAATACATCAAATTATTGGTAGAGCTATTAGATATTGTTCACATAAAGATTTACCAAAAAGAAGAAGACATGTTGATGTATTTTTATATTTGGCTACATATCCGTCTAAAAAAACAATAGATGAATATATTTGGAGTTTAGCAAAAAAGAAATATAAATTAATTAAACAATTTGAAGATGCATTAAAAATGAAAGCATTTGATTGTGAAAACTTTTATGAAGGAAATAATTATCCAGGTGAAGATGAACTAAAATGTGATATTTAAGTTGGTTTTCTAATATATACTTTTGTAGTTTTACCATTTAAAATTTTATCGCGGTAATATTGTTTGAAACTATTAAAATTAATATCCTTTATCTTATTTAATAATAATTTTTTTCTATCAAATGTGTATGTATGGTCACAAATTTCAACTAAATATTTTCTAAATAAATCATATGATGTTGTCTCTCGTTCTTCTAACATATTTTTAGCACTTTTTACATATTTAATATATTTCTCTTCAGTCAAATTATCTAAAAAGTTGGTATTAAATAAAAGAATTGCTTTATCAATTTCAGAAATACTCTTAGAAGATTGAATCTTCTGTTTAAAATAATAATCTTCTTGATGTGTAGCTTGATGACTTGCTACTAAATAACCAAATTGTTGTTTTGTTCTTAATTCATCATAAAAATCTTGACCAAGTGCAATAGATAATATTAATAATAATAAATTATCTTTTGGATTAAACTTTCCTATACTATGAGTATATTGAACATAATTATCTTTTTCGTCTTTATTTGGATGAACCACGTCAATATTTCCTAATAACTTGATGGTATTTCTTGGTTTTTCAATAGAAGGAAACAATATATTTAAATTTTCTTCTGATTCAAATAAATCAGAATATAATGTATTACCATATATAAAAGTGGTAAACTTTGATTGATATAGTATTCTATTTTTGGTTTCTAATATTTTCTTTGTAAAACTATGAATATCAAGTGATTCTAAATATCTTAAAACATCGTTAATATTATATGACTTGGTATTCATATTTAAATCTTCTATATAAGAACTATAATTCCATGGATTACTTTTCATAATATTTAAATAATTATCTTTGGTTGAATCTATTAGCATTTGTAACATTACTAAATCTTCGTCCTTGTAATCAAAATTTTTAATATATTCATTTATAAGATTAAAGTATTTATTATAATTATCATTATGTCCACTAATATAGATTCCTACAATTGAACTTGTAGTATTAATACTTAGATGGGTCTCAAAACCAATTTCTGAAGCCAAACTAAAATCTTTTTCGATTTTCTTATTAATATATTTTAATAATAACAATGTATTAATATATGTTGATAGCTCAAATACAAATTCAGAATTTGTAAAAATTAATTCAGAATTAATTGTTGTTTCCTTAAACTTTGAAATATTTCCAAACCAAATTTTACTTGCACCTAATGTATGTTTAGTAGGAACTAAAACATCATCCAGATTTTCAATTAACTTTGGCATTGTATTAAGAAATGGATTATCGGATATTATTTTATAATCAAATTGTTTCTCAGGACTTGTATTTATCTTTATTGAATTATATTTTAGATTATAGTATGGTTCTGTTTGTTCAGATTCATACTTTATAAATTCACCTAGATTTTCAATATTGGTATCTGAACTTAAAATAACATTTGCTTTATCAAATGTTAAATAATCAGTAAATAATGAGTTAATTTGATTTACATCTGTTTTTTCAATTACTGCTGTACCAATAAGTGTTTTCTCAATTGGATAGTTTATTAAATTTGTAACTATTTTTAACCCCAATCCATTAGAATCATCTTTGGAAGAATAATCAAATAATAACTTATCTTTCTTTTTATAATACTCTGATATTTTTGACCAATTATTATTTTTTAAATCATTCATATAATATCTTACATATGAATCAACTTCTCGCCAATTATCTAATTTAGATAATCTAACATTTAAAATAAATATACCTTCATCCATAACATATGAATAAATATTTTTAATTAACCCTTTTTTAACTAAAAAACTTTTTAATGAACCATCTGTATCACTTGATATCACATGTGAAATTATATAGTTAGAATGTGTACTTAAATAATTGGTATGATCAGGAATCTCCCATAAATATATCATACTGTGATCCTTTGATACACTTTTTAAAAAGTAATCTTTGCCTTTTAGTTCAAAGAAAGGTTTTACTAACGATATCTTTGGTTCGACCTTAGTTGGAATATTTGAAAAAGATTTTTCTATATATTTTTTAACTGTATTGTTACTTAGTTTAGATACAGTTGTTATATTTATATTAGATGAAACATAATATTGTTTATAATACGCAATCATGCGGTCTCTTAAACCATCCTTTTGTAAACTGCTTAAATCACCTGTTCCAAATTTATTTATCATACTATCTTTCTTAGAAATTAAGCCATAAAAATGCGACATACGCCAATTATCTTGTTGAATATTTTTATCGTGTTCAGATTGGATCGCATTAATTTCTCTATTTACCGAACCCTCATCAAATAAAGGATCTATAAAAAATCTAGAAAACATATCAATTGCCTCTTCTAATTTTTCATTAAATATTGTAAAAAAGTAAACAGTTTCAAAAGTAGATGTATATGCATTTGAATACCCGCCATTCTCATTTAGAAAAGTTTCAAATTGATTTTCTCCCGGATATTTTTTACTTCCTAGAAACAACATATGTTCTAAAAAGTGAGATAATCCTTGAAACTCAATAGGATCCGATATACTTCCTATATTAACAGAAACCATAACATGACTTTTATCTAATTCTTTATCATTTACATTTATAAATTTAATACCATTATTTAATGTATTACCAGTGAATAATCTGGATTCATTTTTCGGTACAATTATTTCCATATATAACTTAAATATGTTCTTTATTTAAGTTATTTATTATCAAGTTATTACTTAGACATCTATTAATAGTTTATTCTTATATTCAATCTTTTCAATACAATTTATTTTATGTAATAAATCAGTCCAAGACCTTAATATTTCCTTTGGATCTTCACTATTAAATGAATCATACTTATTACTACACCATATTTGATCAAGTGTACTATCAAAATTTACAATAATTTTTTTTAATAATTCTTTGTTTTCTAACATTTCTAAATAATTAGAATCTAATAAATATGGTGTAATTATTAGATGATGTAATGTTGAATCAATATAATTCGATTTACTTAAAATATTACATTCAATTGTCTTATCAAACTTTTTAACTAATTTATCCATATCATGTGTTTCTATAAATTTAATTATATCATTTAATGATGGTATACTATTATAACAATATTTTGTTAGATTAGTTGATTTATAAAATTCCATATCATTAAAAAAATTATTTACAATAAAATATAACATTAACATAAAATCTTCTATTTTTTTATCATTACTAGATTCAATATTAAAATCAAATGATAAATCTTTCATATTATTTGTTAAATTAGATTCATTTGAAATATAATTATATAAATTTTGATACATATTTTCATCAATATCAATATTATAATTATTATTTTTTAATCCTAAATTATCCATATCTGTAAAATCAAGATAATTATCAAGTAACTTATTTAATTGTTCTAAATAGACATGCATAGAATTTGGAAATATAGTAGTAGATAAAGGATTTTGTATATTCTCAGATATATCTTCAGGTGTTTCTAATTTATTAGTCTTTACATAGTTGTTATATAGAATACTTCTAATATCATTTTCTTCCAAAGTATCTTTTAATATCATCCCTTTATAAATTAAAAAGGGTATTAATAATTTATCTTTAACCTCTTTTAAAGTTAAATTTAATTTTTCTGTTAAAATAAATGTGATATTATAAGGTACTTTAAAAAATCTTAATAAATATATCTTTGTAAATGCACTACTTTTACTTAATTCTATTAACCAGTCTTTTAAATTATTAAAATCTAGTTTATGAGTAAGAACACCATTAATACAATTAGGAGTTATTATAGATGTGTCTGATTTTCCAAAAACTTGATGATATGTTTTTATCAAATAATTAAAACTAATTTCTGGTCCAATCTCTAAACTGCTTGGTAAAATATCATTGCCGAAAAAATTTAATATTAACAATAAATCTAAACAAAAGTTATCCATCTTTTTGTATTTTAAACTATTTACTTCTGCATAATTATTAATTATGTAATCAAGTATCTTATTTGCATCAAAATATTGACAATAATCAATTGAATTTACATAAAATTTGAATAAACTTAATTTAATATTCTTTTTTAAATAATTATAATTATACTGTTGTAACATTAACTGATAAACTAAATCAGAATCACAGCTTAGTATTGTTATATTATCTTCTAACTTATTTGATGATATATATTTGAAAATTTTATAATCAGCCTCTCCAAAATCTTCAGTATCTACGATTATATTAATATCATGATTAAAATTAATGTTATTTATTACATACTCTTTTAAATTTTTAACAAATAAAGAATTTGAATCAATTATTTTATTACAATTAAACTTCTTATTTATCCAATTAAAATAATCATATTCAATTTCACCCTCTTTTATATTATCTTTTTCTAAATCTGTAAAATATTTTACATAGTACTCTTTTCTATTTTGTGATTCTAAATAATTTTTCATTCTACGTTTTCGTTGTTCTAATATTTTAGAATATGATGGTATACTATCAAAAAATAATACAACATTTGTTGTAAATTTAAGTTCAATTAAATTTTCTATTATATCTTTTAGTTTATTACATGTATATTTTGATAAAATTTTTAAAAATACCTCATTATCATTATCAGTTAAGAATTTTATAAACTTATCGCTGATCTCATCTTGACTATCCCCGTCTAATGGTATTTTAAAATCTTTCCAATGTTTTTTAGATAGTTCCGTTTCTATCAAGGTAATTACTTTAGTATAATCCGTACACGATAATGAATATATATACTTTAAAATCTGATTTATGTCATTTTCTATTTCACTATAACAATTATATAATATGAATGATATATCAACTAAGACATGTCTCGATATTTTTTTGTTGTAATTTTTAATTAGATTTACCTCGTCAAAAGTATCATTGGGTAAATTTCTTATTAAAAATGATATTAGTCCGTCAAAGCCCATTTATTAAATATTAAGCATACTCTTTTAAATATATACAATTTATAAGTTTCTAACTGTTAATCAAACCAATTTTAAACTCTTGCATAGGTTTTATTAAAAATAAAAAATCTAAAATAAATTAATTTAATGAGTAAAATTACACTAGGAGCATATGGAGTTATAAATTATATGATTCAGAGAGATAGAATATCATCTATTACCTCTCAAACTTTAGTAAAATTAACTACCAAACAAATCATTGAACCTAAAAATAAAATTGTAATTGATACATTTTCAGAATTTAAAACAGAAGATAATAATGGTATTATCGGAATTGTTACACCTGGAGAATATGAATTCTTGGGAATCGGGAAAAGTAATAATAAATGTTTAATAAAAACAAATTGTCAAAAAATATTAATATATTCCAAAGGTGATTATAATGTTGAAGTAATTGCAACAAATATAAAAAAAATAAAAATTAAATCCCAAAATTTAAATTTAAAAATTTGTTATTGGGAATATTCAATATCTGAAATTAGAGATATAATTACAGAATATTTTAAAAATAGTAAAATAACAGATATTATTAATTTAACAGATAATCTTGATGAAAATTGGAATGATATATTATCAATTAGTTTAAATAACTCTATTAGTAATAATAATTTCTCTAATCCTAAAATAGAAATTATTTCAAAAAGTGTAAATAAAAATATATCAGAAATATCAAATAAATATAACTTTAAAATTATTATTGATAACTTTAATAAATCTAATAACGAAATTATAGATGATCCTAATTTAATATCAATTATTTCACAAGACTTTGATTCAGTTAATTTTACCACACATGATCTATTAATTTGGATTATGAATTATGTAGAAATTTTTACAACATCTAATGGAAAATTTTTTATATATTTAGAAAATCAAAATTTTAATGAACAAGAAAGAAAATTATTTGTAAACTTTATTATTGCTCATAAAATTGCTTCTTTATATTTAAATATTAATTCAGAAAAAGAATTAGAATTAGTTACATTATTGAATAATATTATTGATTCTAAAGATAATGTTAATAAACTTATTAAAGATTCTATTAGTAAATATGGATTAGTTCAGAATAATAATTTAAATTGTAATTATGATAATAATTATGATAATAATTATGACAAATATGACAATTATGATAATTACAATAACTATATAAATTAATGATGACCTCTAATATAAGTTAAAATTTCCCATAGTACTTTACAATCAATATGGTTATAATGAATAATATTATGCATTATTACATTATTTTCATCCATTGGATTTTTCGTATCTTTATATGCCTTATGTGCCAGTAACATTGCATTTAGTCCATTACTACATGGATTTCTACTATTCCAATTAGATTTTATTAATCGATGACTATTCATTGCTTTCGCTACAGATTTCAACGAAAAATTTAATGAACCATTAATAGTAATTGGCTCTTTTCGAAATAAACTATATAAATCTACAAACTTTTTGTCTGGAATTCTTGTACCAATTTTACTTATTCGAGTTTGTAACTTCTTATAACTAATTGGTTCAGCACAATACCAATGTACAAAATGACATGCTGTTTTATGTTGTTCTTTCATTATTTTGTTCACATGATCCCAAAATAAATTTATCATTTTTACTTCTCCTAATAAATCATTTGTTGGTGCTACAAATGATTTATAACACCATTTTCCATTTTTAGTATGACCTATTCCTATTTGGAAAACAAACTGATTATCTTGGTAACCAATATTATCATTCTCAACAATTATATGACCTAAATTAGAATTCATTGTTTCGTAATCTAAATAGAATTCTAAACTTGATTCATCAATATTTCTCCAATTAACTCCGTCAATATTATCTGTTTTAATTATATCTGGGGAAAATATCTTAGAATCATTTTTATTTATTTCTATTATCTTATCTAATGTTTTTGACACAATACCTTTCTTAAATCCTAATAAATCAGAACAACATTCATCATCTTTATATCCCATAATATTATTACTATGAGCAATTGATCTATTTTTTACACCACACATCCATAGTGATGTAATCTCACTAATTGAATCTGATAATTGTTTCTTAATATATCGCCATTGACCATCCTTTTCATTATTCATATTTGGATATAGCTCCGGAATTGATGGTATCGGATTTATTTTCCATCTATGTCCTTCACTTCTTACACGCAACACCCAGTTTACAGCATCTTTCGTTTGTTGAATATAATTTGAATCAAATCCAGAATAATCTACAACACCTAATTTTTCTAAAAAATTGGTCCCAGTTCGGTCTTTGCAAGACCACATTTTTCCCAGTATAAATGCTTTCATAGGATTGTGTCCTTGAATCTTTGCAAGAGCTTCATTATAAATATACAATTGACCTTTATAAGCAGGAATACTATCTCGATTTCTAAGAGTTTGAAAATCAACATTAAAATGCAATGTTGAATGTTTTATATCTACTACTACGTAATAGTAATCTTTACCTAGTAAATATCCTTTATTTTTTAATTCGGGTGATGACAATAATTCATGATTAAATATACTATTAATTAGATCAGAACGTACTAATAAATCAGGACAACCATATGTATTATTCTCATAGTCGTGTAAAACACCTTGAAAAATAATTGGTATACCTTCTTTCATTAATTTTTTAGTATAGTTAAAATTACTTTTTTCTCTTGCTTGAAAAGATTCGGACGCTTGTATAATTTTTGTTTTAGTACTTAATAATTTTATTACTTCTTTTTCAAATACATTTCCTTGATCCATTATGTGTCTAGTAAATTCATCTATATTATCATTCTCTCGAAATCTACTAATTGTACTTGAAGAATATGGTTTTACTTTAGAAATATCAGAATCCATACTTGTAACATTATATTCATTTAACCAATCAACTAATGTATCATTTAATAAATAATTTCTTACTTTTGAAGCGGATACCATTTTAGACCAATCAATCGCTGAATCTTCTTTTTTATTCTTTTTAATTGTTTGATCAGTTGAATAGGACCTTTTTCTTTTTCTACTATTAATTTGTGTACTATTAAATATATCTACTTCATTTAATAATTCTTTGAAAATATAATGATATACACTATTGTTTAATGAAAATGTAAATTTAAATATTGATTCTTTATCTGATACAAAATTGGTTCTTGTTACTTTTTCCAAATAAATTTTTATATTTGTGAATTTATTATTTGAGGGAAAATTTTCTAATTCTTCAGGATATTCTGTATCACTTGAAATTAAATAACCATCTTCAAATATTAATAATTTATACAAACTTTGTTTATTATCTAAATACCACGAATTACTGATATTTTTCAAAGTATTATCAAATAACTTGTTTAAACATGGTATAATTTTTTCTTTAATATTAATCACTTTTGACATTAATATTCATTAAATTTAATTAATAAAACTTTACTTCAATATTTTCACAAACGAACGTCTATATTTGAAATAAAATAATATTAACATTTAATATATGTCTTCCAATTCCTTAGAAACAAAAGATTTAGAATCTACTTCTACTGGTATAATATCTAAAGCAACTACTTTTATTACATCTAAAAAAGGGATGTATTTAGTTGCAGCTATTGTTTTACTAGGTGCTATCTACTATTACACACAAAATACTAAAAAAACAAATACTGAACAAGTACAAGAACAACAAGGACAAGAACAACAAGGACAATACCAACCACCTCCAGGATATGTAACTGTGCCAGTTGAAATGTTACAAGGTTTACAACAACAAGAACCTGTATATGACCAAGTTCCTGAAGAACAATATGGTGGAAAGTTAAATTTACAAACTCAACAAGGTAGAGAACAACAATTTGAACAACCAATTGTTCCTCAAAATAATCAACAGGTACCAAGGTTTAAACACAATCAACAACTTGATGAAGATGAAGATGAAGAAATTCAAGAACAAAATTTATCAAAATTAGAAATGGAAAGTATCCAGGCTCAGTTAAATAATATGCAACAGCAAAGAGGAAACTCAAATAATGCATAAATATATTATATGCATAAATATATTATATTAATAACGTAAAATAAATTATTTAAAAACTAATTACTATTTTTTAAATAATGGAAAATTCAAAAACATTTTCTTTAGCATCAGGTAATGTAAATTCAAATGAATTTAATTTAGCTGCAGATATTGTAAAAAAACTTATTAAAACACCGGATAATGATGAATTATTGCATCTATATGGATTTTATAAACAAGCAACAGTAGGTGATAATAATCAGCCTGCGCCTGGATTTTTAGATTTTAAAGGTAAATCTAAACATAATGCATGGCTCCAATGTAAAGGTATATCCGTATTTGATTCTGAAATTAAGTATATAACTTATGTTAACGAATTAATTAAAAAATATGGTATTAATCAGTAATCATACTATTAATAAATTCATTTATACTATATTTATAATTTCATAATATATGTCAAAACATGGTAAGGATTTGATATACCATGTCCCCAACCATTCCCTGTACTTGAAGTATTTTTGTTTAAAGAATATAGGTTATTATCTTTATCTTTTCCTGTTCTAGAACCGTAATGCGTATTACCTTTCTTGTATTGGTTTTCTGCAAAATATGAATCAACATATGGATGATTATGGGATGGCATTTCTTTTTTATCTAATATAGTTACATCGGTACCAGCCATATCGCCAAAAGAATGTTTAAAAATATAACCTTTATCAGACCCTCTTTTATTACCAGATAAGGTATCTTTATTATTTGAAGATCTTTTACATTTAACTGTATACTGAGTAGCACCACCATGCCATGCATTAGTTTGTTTAAATCCGGTATCATTCCACATTCTAATAAATCGACCTCTTAAATCAGGTGTACCTTTTGTACCATCGCATACAGTCCAACCTTTGGGTGCAGTTATTCCATTAAATGCAATAATTGAACCTGTTGGTAAATAATTAAATTTACCTTCTACTGTTAGATCACCTTCTATATTCAAAACACCAGGAAGAGTCACACCTTTACTTTGTAACTTTTGAGATATATCAGCTAAATTTCTAATAGATTTAATATCTGCCTTGTATATTTTATTTATTTGTTCAGTTATTTGAGATGGAATATCTTTTGTCTCAGTCATTTTTTCTATATTATTTTTATTACATGAGTTTTCATATTTTAAATAAATGAAAGCACATACTAATATAATTACAATATAATCACGTGGTTCTAATTTCATATTCATATATATATATATATAAATAAAATTATAATTCTTAAATATTTATTTATAATATGTGTTAACTACAGTTACCTTTGGTGAAAAGT
>ERZ807291.7862-NODE-7862-length-12141-cov-6.452673_pt1 | contig 12141 bp, 15 predicted proteins | sample MGYA00521257_ERZ807291 | MGnify/ENA primary metagenome ERZ807291 (study PRJEB31413, sample SAMN03169783) | marine metagenome | biome: Marine; feature: Water; material: Subsurface seawater | place: North Sea | collected 2011-04-28 | depth 1 m m ...
CAGGGCATACCAAACATGCAGGGCATACCAAACATGCAGGGCATACCAAACATGCAGGGCATACCAAACATGCGAGGTGGAAGAAAACAAAACGTAGGGAGGTATAAACGCGGGAACAAAAGAGGGCGAACGACCAGAAAAAACCGACATTAGCCGCCATTCCAGTCCAATCCAATCCTATGTGTATCGGGTGTCTTCATGATTGTACGAATAACAGTTACTTGTGTTTCTCTTCTTCGCGCTCCTTTTTCCATTTCTGGAACCCGATGCTTTTTTCCATGTTGAATGACGACTCAAGGTGTTCTTGGGCTATCTTATATGCGCATTGTTGCATCTTGTTCAGGTTCTCTTTGTATGCAATCGCGACATCGTTATCTTTGTCGGGGGTATCTTTTGTTGGCATGACCGTTACTCTATACTTACTTGTACGTTCCATTAGAAATGACCTATGCAATTCACTTTTAATGGAAATCCAACAACACGTTGGGCTGTGCGACCGCGCACTATCTATCTACCCACCTCATATTGAAACATACCTATCGTCTGTTTTGTGTTGGACCCGTGCTCTTGTAACATGGATGTGAGCACACGATTAGGAGAGTATTGGTTGTCTGCAAGGTAGGACAAGAGGTCGCCGAGTTCGTCTATCGTAACAATACCTATATGTGATCGCGAGGAACGAATCCCCAATCCGCATGTAGTAGGAGCAAAAAACTCACTGGACGACTGAAACTTGCTCAATGGACGCAAGTTCACTTTCACGACACGTTCTTTCAGTGGTCCATCAGGAATACAGTTTACTGTCACGATATTGGTATAATTTTCGCCCCTGTAATCCAGATAAGGTTGTGACGAAAGCGTGAATGTCTTATTTGGCATGGGGTATATAGTATAGTGATTCTAAAAAAAAATGAAGTATCTTGCCTATCAAATAAGTATGCAGTAAACAACAGTAATTAAAGCAACATAACGATCATGTCCCAGATTCAAGAACAGACCCAGACCCAGACCCAGACCCAGACCCAGTCCCAGAGCATCATCCCACACAACATTGTGATGGACGCGAAAAGGATTCTCCGCTACAAGTATTCGCCAGATATGGTTGAACAGCTGGAGAGATTTGGCAGACTGCATCAACATGATTCCGCGTGTGAGTTCAAGGATGCGTGGGTGGCATGGTCGGAAATCAATCGCGATTTGGTGACTGCCGAAACCGAGCGTCTTGTGGAACTTGGATGCGAAAACGCGAACATGGAAGAAAAAATGTTCAGAAGCGCGCGCTACTACTTTAGAAAAAAAGGAACTGAAAAAAAAGAACCAGTCCAGCGAAAGAAGTACGTGGGGATCCCGCGTACAGCGCTTGCGGATATGGACACTCACATCGCCGCCTGTATAGCACATGCATGGTACACCCCAGCCTCTGGGTTTGAGCATTTCAAAACAGAGCATGTAGACGTAGTCGCCGCGTGCAAGTTGCACTTGGAGAATGCAGACATGGATTCTTCCGCAATAGATGCAAAGATCAAAAAGACATATAAAAACAGGTACTTTGTGGTGTGCACCAAGGGCAAGGCCAATGCCACCACCGATCCAGAGACGATGGTTGAACCTGGCCACACAGAAAACGCGCCCGAGGATCTCCTTGCATTGTCATTAAATTCGTAAAGTATTAACAAAATTCATCTATCATACATGAAGAAGACCACTATGAACTGGAACAATGTTCCAGATGTGTATTCTTTTTCATGCAACGAAATACATCAATCTCCAAGCACGTCTATCGAAGCAGACACAGAACACGCGATTGTACATGGCTACGCAGCAGAAATTATACACTGTCAAAACACGGTGCGAAATATACCTATGGGATTTTTATATTTCTCGCCACCCGTGAATATCAAACCGATGATTGGTGTAAGTACCCGCGTAGTAGTTGAACGACAAGTGCTGATCAATATATGGAAACGGTTTACGGATCTTGGTGGAAAAGAACGTATTGCGGAAATCGTGTCCGCGTTTGCTCATTTGGTCCAAGGGAATTCTCTTCTCTCCTTACATCATCTTCTGTGTTCAAACTACGACTCTATCGGAGTGACGCGATCCGGAACTCCGCGATTCCGCGACTTCTCCGTTGTGCCTGCGGATCAGCCATATCTCTCTCTGGAAGGGTGTTTCTATAAATTCCTTGTAGCACAACCCGAGACGTACGTTGTCATGTATAGCGACATCTCCCTGCTGGTCGCGCGTTATTTCTCGGCGCGTGGTGAAAAGGCGTCCGTCGCAGATCGTTGCGAAAGGCCGCTTTTTGAGTGTGTGGGCAAGACGCGAGACGATGCTATGCAACGCATGGAGAGGTTCAGGGAGAAGACGGGACTGTTTTCCATTGCCTCATTGTTTTCAAATATGATTACCAGGCTTTCCATTCACGATATACCGCGAGAGGTACTGGATGTCATCACAATGTGTATGACCTATAATGCTCATGACAGACCTTCTTCAAAATATGTCATGATCATATTAAATAGGGTCCGACTCCGGTGACCCTATACAATACAACCAACCTCCTACTTGCGGGACTTGCGGGACTTGCGAGTCTTGCGGGACTTGCGAGTCTTGCGGGACTTACGAGACTTCTTCGCACTCTTCCCCTTGCGCTTTGACACACGCTTCTTCGTAGGCCCAGGAGCACTTCCCTTGTTCCACTCGCTTTTGCGAGCACTCGCATCCTTCATTGCGTCTTTCAACGACGCGTGATTTCCCTCCTTCTTGATGCGCTTGACAAACTCAAACCACTTTTCTCCCATTATATACTACCATGAGAAGATTTGCGCAACAGTCGCAATTATAAAAAATGATTTCTCTTGTGCCATGTCTGTATATGGCACATAAGCATTTACCTACATTATCATTATTATGAACACGAATAACATTGTATTCACAAGATACCTATACCTTCTTGACGACGCCCGTCTTGCCCTGGTGGGCGCCATACTCGAGCGAGACAAGGAACGCGCCCTCTTCTGGGCGTACGAGATCTACTTCAGTGGGTTCTACCAGGAGACAATAACTACGTTGTGGGAGTGTTATTACAACTTCTACGCAATTGACCATTCTACCATTGAAACCACCATTGCAAAAAAGCAGTCTGCGGTTGCGGAAGACGCTGATCGCGAACTGTTTGTTTCCACCTTTGTGCTTACGCTGGTGTTTCGGCAACACAACATAGACGTGTTTCTTCTCCACGAACTGGGGAACCGCGTATCCTTTGAGGAAGAGGCCGGCGTGTCCTTCAGTCAGTTTCTTGTCTCGCGGGATTTTGAGATGATCGCCCAGCACATAGCCAACAACACGCCAACAAAGAAGGCGTGCCAAGACCTATCCAAAAAGGCCCAGACCTACTTTCAGGAAATGGGTATCGCAAAGACGCCTTTACTGCGAAAGCTAACCCATCCAGACATAGCGCCTCGCCATCTGTTGCTTGTTCGCATCATGCAATACTATGCATCTCTTGCTCGGACAACTGCTGCCGCACAAGCAGCAGCAAATGATGCAGTGACCAAAAAAGAGAAGAAGGTGCTCATTGTCACCGGCACTCCTGACCTGGCAAAGAAGTATAGCAGCGACAACGAGGCACTGTATGCCACCACTGAACTGCGCAAGCGACTGAACGTTATGAACCTTCCCACCCCCAATACAAGTGATTATGTTGGGCTCGTTAAACCCAAACAACATGCTGACGCGCTTACCGCGTTTCGTGCAAACTGGATGGTTCTGTGCATCACACATACGCCGCTTTGGAAAAACAGATTTACCTCGTATGGCGCGCACATTGATAATGGCGTATTGAAGTGGTCAAGCGACGACAAAGAAGAAGAGTTTTACGAGAAGTACTGGTACGACCAAGACGAATGGTCCAAGAAGGACCAGGAGAGACATATTCCGCCGATAACCACTACTTCCCTCGCCGACTTCGTCGCCCATAAACATAGCGGTTTGTACACTCCTGACAATGCCATACTGATACAGTGTAACGCGTAACCCTGTTACAGTGTATTATAAAGCTTACCATATGGATAACACAAATACTTAAAGTTACCTATAAAATACAATATTAGCGTATAGTACATACATACACCGCATCTATGTCATTGCGTAAGAAATACGTACGATCACAGTACTTGGTGGAGCCATCCGGCAGCGATGCCGTCAATACGCTATTTTTGTATATGGAAGTAGATGATCTTTTTGCATGTACGCGTCGTCGTCGGCTTCATTCAAACACATACACCTTTTGTTATACGCATCATCATTCTATGTAGAGCGGGTTAGATGTCGTATGCAACTTCCAACTCAAGCGAAAATGAAAAATCCATGGAGTTCAAATCAAGTATCTCGCCGAATTGGTTGCGCAGCTCCACCTTAATGCGCTGCAGATTGACAGGTCCAAAGTAGTCGCGTTTCTTTTCGATAAAGTCATTGCCATTGTTGAAGCATACATGGAAACTATTGCTTGTCAATGGTATCATAGCCAAAATGTTATCACCTATGTAGCTCTTTGAGTACATGGCCAATATGCTCTGTGACTGCGACTTGTTGAAATCGTTCAGTACAAAAAAGATGTAGTCTGATGCAGCATTGTTATACACTCCTTCGCTTACATATACCGCCGAGCAGCTGTAGTCCTTCTCGCGAAAGCCCAGTGTCCAACCCAACGTGCTGTTAAAGTCCTGGGACTCTACGTCTTTAAGAAAGTTCATGAAGAACACATATTTGTGGTTTGTGATCATGATTTTCTGTGTGGACGTGTTTGCTTCCACGAAAAATCTGGGGGGCGAGATGTTCAGCTGATCATTGATCTCCTTCTGCAGAGTTTTTGCAAGTTCTTCAATGGTGTAATTTCCGTCTGGGAGCATGACAACCCCCTCCTTCATTTCTGCAGGATTATCTCCTTCTTCACGAAGAAAGAGAATATTGTTGAGTTTCGCCTTGGAGAAGCAATACAACACGTTGGGCAGTTGGATGGAAGAAAGACGCATTGACAAGACGTTTTTAATTTGATATGGCAACACCAGACTGAACTCGGTGGATACCGTGTTCTTGTAGTCCTCTCTGAATAGCGAGTTCAATATAAGTGTCTGTCTAATAGTCTTCCTCTTCAAATTGTTTAGATTGCTTCGGGCTATGTTGGTGGGGTACGCCTCAACCGGATTCAGGTACTTGTGGTCGTCTATCAATGTGTTAAAGCTGGTGGTTTCTTTGTTCTGTACTACCGAACTCCCGCCGGTTTCTGTTATACTCGTTTGGTTCACCACATTCCCAACATCGCGCTCAATCGCAAACTCGTCATCTTGTAGTTCATGACTGTTCTCTGTTGCACTGTGAAGCTGATTTCGCAAATGCGCCGCTATGTGCAACTTGGCGGCCTTGATGAACTGAATAAACTGACTCTTGTGTTCTACTGTATAGGCCTGGTCTTTACTAATTACGCCAATAATCATTTTTTCATTTCTGGCGACATCATTTAGTGAATAAGGCGACGACAATTTGAGGAATTTTTCTATTTCTACGAGCGTATAGTTCTGTAAATTCAAATCCAGATCTTGCGCCATTATAGATAAAGTATAAAAAAAATAGCGAGTTCTTCTTATACCTATTACTCATCACCTATTACGAAGACGATAAATTCTGCGTAATCCAGTAGTATATTATTTGTAACCATCGTACACAATGGAGGCTCAATCTGTGATCGCCACAAACTCGCGTCCTATGCCTGATACCGAAGATCATACCACGGTGTTCACAAATATATACACAATGCTTACGTGGGGAAGTGACGAATGCACCGAGTATATTGGAAGTAGCGGAGATGGAGACCGCGACGTCTGCATTAAAAAGAATGAAGTGTTTATTAATTTCATGCGAAAATTTATCACGCAAAACAATATCCGCACGGTAGCAGATGTTGGATGCGGTACAATGTTTGCCATGTCTGAAGTCATGTTCCCACTTAACAAAGTGGCGTATCATGGATATGACGTGTATCGTAGCGTCATCAATCACAATATACTGACGCACCGACGACACAAATTCTCGTGTGTTGATGTAATGAAGAACCTGGATTCAGTTGAGAGAGCGGACTTGTTTGTTATGACAAACGTGTTACAGCACTGGACAAAGGACGAAATCGTCTATTTTCTCGATACCTTAATTGATTCGCAGAAATGCAAGTACTTGGTCATTAGTAACTCTGGAAATCAACAACACGACGACCAAGATTGGTCGTGTAGATCCAACCCGCTGTCCATTCACCACCAGCCATTGAAATCTTATGACTTCAAATATTTGTTCCAATATAACAGTGACGGATCCGAGCGCCAAGTCGCGATGTTGATTATGAATAGATAAAATAAATGAAATCAAACAGACTGATACATGGCCATATAGTAATCACATTCATACTTATAGTAACACAACAGCAATTATGGTAAAAAACACGACTGGAGGAAGCAAACATAAGGGGATGGCCAGAAAGGAAGTGAACCTTTCCAGACATGGAGGTGGTGCCCTGCGCCGAATGCAAGAGGAGGGCGAACTATACGCCGTCGTCACCAAGGTACTCGGTGGAGCCATGTGTCTTGTGATAGGTATGGACAAACAAGAACGGAATTGCGTAATACGTGGGAAGTTTAGAGGAGGAAAAAAACGCGACAATACCATACGGGCAGGCGTTGTGGTCCTGATAGGCGAGCGAGAATGGAGCTCATCTACAAATACAAGTAAGAAGCTCCCCATATGCGATTTGTTGGAGGTGTATAGTGATGCAGACAAAGATAGGCTGAAGACCATCGAATCCACCATAGACTGGGCCTTTTCCAACAATATGGGGCAAGCGTATGTTTCCAAGGAAGAAGACCTGGATCTGGAATTTACCGACAATACCGTCCAAGAAAAATACGACCGAATCTTGCGCGAAGAAACAACGACTACGGTCAGCGCCATGGACTTTGATTGTCAAGAAGAAGTGGAGATTGACGATATCTAATATTGCCCTACTCCACAGTGACGATTTTCCTGTTTATTTGTTATGTTGTCGTGTAATTTAGATCATTGAAACCATTGAAACTGTACAATAGGACGAAAATCAAACGTACATAAATAAAGAAAAATAACGTATTCGGTTATTTTTCTTTGTGCAAGCCTAATGGGTGCCTACGGTTGCTTCTTCTTCCATGGTCAGGTACCTTGATCCGCGTGTCCAAGAGGGCACATTAGCGAATCTTGCGGACCTTCTTACTTTATTGGGAACAGCATTTTTCTTCTTTGAAAACCGATCAGGGTTGGAAAGCTCCAACAATCCTTCCGCGGCCTTCATAACCGTTAGTGTGCGCTCTTCGCACTCGGCCTTCAATTTCTCCTCATTTTCCTTCTGGAATCTCTGCATTTGCATCTCTGCGATTTTCTCGCGGTACGACGACTCAATATTTCTGGCTATGTCATCAAACTCGTCCATCTTGAACGGATAGTACTTGTTTTTGTTGTTGTAGTTGTTATGCGCGCGAAGCTCTAGTTGCATTTCCCGGAACATTTTCTTCTCTTCAACAGAGGCACGACGCATATCAATCCTTGCAAACATGGTGGTTATGGTGATGGTGATGGTTTCTTACTGAACCTATTAACTGATTGTAACTGCCTTATCAAATAAGTTAGTGAACAGAATCATTTTTTTTGCGGCAAGCAAGAGCGCTGGTCACGATTAATCATGCCACGGTAAATGAGTTAAAGAAATAACGCCACTATTCTTAGTACACGTGCATACACACCAGTCATTGTATTCACGAGATAGACATATCACTTGTAATGGAGAGACGCAGATATAGAGGAGAGCCTCCACGGGGTCGCGGAGAGGCTTACTATTCGTCCATTTCAAGAAAACGTACCGGAAACGAGGCTTCGGTTACGACTGACATGCAAGATGAGCACCAGTTCCCACAGCTCGGAGGGTTTAGTGGTAGTGACGGTCAACCAGACCTCCTGGCAGGAGATGTCAACTATGGTACAATTAATTTCGCCAAACCGACCGAAGAACAAACAAAACCAGCGATCAGTCGTGGGTGGGTGGCCGCATTCGTGGATTCTTCATCAAACGGGATTGTGTGGAAAGACCATGCGAACAACGAGGTACAGTTATCTTCCGCGTCTCTTCTCCAAGAGCACAATGAGTGGAAGCAGAGGCTGCGGTCTGAGATACGAGAACACGCGACCCAGAACGACCGCGCAAAACAGGATTTTTTAGACTCCTATGGGTATGACATGTACAAGAAGTACTACGGTTGCGCGGACTATAATACTGACTCAGATGATAACGTTTGTGACAACGAGGACCCCGACCTGGACTACGAAGGCGACTACTAGTATCTACGTTCATATAAATATTAAATAATGTCTGTACAAACATAATACAGACATTGTACAATGGAAGACCATGAGTTAGATGAAAATTGGATTCAAGATTTTGAAGAGGTGGATAACTGTTACAGTATGTTCTATAAGGAAAATAACGAGATCGTCAAGGTAAAGTACATCTATGTTGACAAAACAAGAAACGTGCAACGAGTAAAGAGAGAGAAAATCATACTGTCTGTGCCAAATGTTATTGCAAGTAATCTTCTTCTCGAGCTCGTGCGACTGAACCAAACACCACAGTATAGGGTTGAGTTCGCGCTGAAGTACAACGTGCATATAGATCCAGCTGAAGTGAGACACTTGTTTAATGACAATATTGACAAGTCAAAGTTCGTTACTGAAATTACCGATTTTACGAAAGATGTGCACTTCCAGAAGACCATTCCCATGTTCCAAGAACTTAATGAGATATCTATCTACTTCGTACAAAAGGCAACTACTCGTGCCAAGACGCGGCGAAACTTAGGAGCAAAACCAACCACGCATACACACACTACGCGACGTAAGTATTAATTTCCGGCACCAACCTGGCGTATTATATGTTATTAGTTAAATAGTTTAAATTAATAGTCTGGGTTAGTATATCGGCGAGATGGTTAAGGTAGCACTTATAACAGGAATCACAGGGCAGGACGGGTCCTATCTTGCGGAGCTTCTTTTAGGTAAGGAATACGACGTCTGGGGGATTATTAGAAGAAGTTCAAGCATTAACACTGGCCGAATAGAGCATATTTTTACCGACCTCATACTTCGCTACGGTGACCTAACAGAGTCTAACTGTATCGTGAATATTATCACCGAAATCAACAATAAATACCAACAGACGTTGGAGAGACTTGAGATATACAACCTTGCAGCCATGAGCCACGTAAAAGTTTCATTTGAAATGCCAGAGTACACTTGCAACGTTGACGCTACTGGAACATTACGTATCCTGGATTCTATTAGGATCTGCGGAATTCCAAATGAAAAGATCCGTTTCTACCAGGCGTCCACTTCCGAACTTTATGGAAAGGTGCAAGAAATTCCACAGAAAGAGACCACTCCTTTCTATCCTCGCTCACCATACGGAGTGGCCAAACTATATGGTTACTGGATCACTAAAAATTACCGCGAGGCATACAACATCTATGCATGTTCAGGCATTCTATTCAATCACGAAAGTCCGCGTCGCACCCACAATTTCGTAACGCGCAAAATTACTATTGGTCTGGGAAAAATACTCAAGGGGGAACAAGACCGACTCTATCTGGGCAACATCAATTCCCTGCGTGATTGGGGGCACGCGAAGGACTATGTTGATGGTATGTGGCGAATATTGCAGCAAGACACCGCGGATGATTACGTGCTTTCTACCAACGAATACCACAGCGTCCGTGAATTTGTAGAGAAGTCTTTTGGTATGCGAGGATTTGACATAGCATGGAAAGGTGAGGGTGTGAACGAGATTGGTTACGATGTAACAACCGGACGCGAGCTTATCTTTATATCAGAGAAGTACTTCCGCCCCGCCGAGGTAGAGGAGCTTCTTGGAGACAGTACCAAAGCCAGAAAGGAACTGCAATGGCGCCCCACCTACTCATTTGACGATCTTGTTAGAGAAATGGTTGATCACGACTGTTCATCGTGATCATAATCTATAACATGTTTGATTTTACTATTACTATTACGTATATGAAACTCCTTATCCAAGGGGTTTCATGTACTAGAACTAGAGACCATTCATTAGGATCCGTCTCTTTGTGTCATTGATAACCGATTTCATTTGTGATACACCATTCAATGCTTTCAGTTTATAAAACGGCAGAATCCCATATTTGTAGAGATGCCGGTATTTGTCCAAAGGAATGGTGTATATGTTGCTTACGCGCCCGTACGCGAGCTGTGTAAGTTTGAGAAAACAATCGTGGGATGTAAATATGTCCACCAACATCAGTTCAATCTTCCCAACCACACTATCATATCCATTCAGAACAGACTCCACGCCGGCGTAATAAGCTATAAATTTTGAAATAGATTCTGGTACAAGTGTGAATAGGTACGACTGGAAGTGATACTTTATGAGGTCGCTGTCGTTGAATCCGTATAAATGCGCCGACGAACGCATAGACGCGTTGAAGAAATGGTAGATGTTCTTTGATATTAAGATGGAATCGTTTAGAAACACCACGCGATGAAACCTGTCTTTGTAATAAGTTCTCAAGTAGTGCATCCATTTCGCTATATCCAGTCGTTTGCTGTCGTTTGGTATGCCCATATACTCCAGACGATCGCTCTGTTGGCTCGTAACCCATTTCTTCAGCGCTTCACTAAATTGTGCATTATTGCTTGACACAACGACAACCTTGTTTGTGGGAAACGAAACATAGCGCAAATTGTTGATTGACGTGTTCAACTTCATTGTAGTGTCTGGGTGACATGCTATTAGGGTGAGAAATCTTTTGTCTGGAAACATGATATGTGGCGACTTGTTGCAGGTGTTGAATTCACGCACCAGATTGGTCATCCCGTTGGAAGATCTCCTGTTGGCGTATATATTATCTGTCAGCATATGTATATACATTATGATTAAATTAAAAATGAAACAGTACGAACTGGTATGCAGTTCTGCACAAATATACAGAAAGTACAACACGCAGTATGCACATTCTCTCCTCCAGATTCACCAATGAAACGTGGGAGGAAAATCAATCATACAGAATGAGGTACCCCAACATACAGTGTGTGTATGGTACCCCCCAACCAATCACCGCCAAAATTGATATCCACGAAGTGGTGTGTGTGGTGGAAATGAACAACACCACCAACAAAATTGTCGGGATAGGAATGGTTAGAAACACCCCTTATATACAACGCCTCGTCATTTACAATACGAACGACTTTAACCAATATGTATTCGTAGGGAAATATCGTCTTGAGCGCGACGAAGTCCCGCAAGACGTCGTTAATGCGCTGGACTACGTGCTGTTCAAGGAGAAGACTCATATGAAGCGAGGTGCTGGAGTTACAATGATACCTGAGAAACTATTGCGCCACGAGCGATGCAACGAAACCGACATTATCGGTGAGATCGTTGCGACATTCCGGAAAAAATACCGCGACGCCACCGGTTCCACAAATTGTTAATGAGTATATTGTTATAAAGATATTCTGTATAGCTTTATAATACGGGGCAATGAACAATGAAAAACAGACTATCAGTACGAATATCACAGACTACACGTATGCCGAACTGCTTATGATACTTGAACTACAAGACCATGAAGGGGCGAACCAGGCTATGGTAGAAGAGCGAGCAGATGAATACATAGAAAGATACGTTGCGGAGGGCAATAGTAAGATGGCAGGATTTTTCATGGAAATTAAAGCCGCCCTTCTCTCCTATATCCAAGAGTTGGATGAGGTAGATCCAGAAGATACCAAATATATAGGTCCGTCCGCGGAGCAAACGCGTGACTGGAACAGTAATATTGGTATGTTAGCCAATACCGATCCTAAGCAGACCAACAAAACCACAGATCGGTTCCAGAAGATAGACGTGTATAACTCGTCCTTCCCACCTATGGATCGCGAACAGCTTGGCGTGAACAATACACATGAAGTGAGTGTAATACAAGACGGCATGCTCAATCCCACACTTGAGAATACTACGCAGCGTATTGTTGTTATTGATAGTCT
>ERZ807291.7863-NODE-7863-length-12140-cov-6.304427_pt1 | contig 12140 bp, 10 predicted proteins | sample MGYA00521257_ERZ807291 | MGnify/ENA primary metagenome ERZ807291 (study PRJEB31413, sample SAMN03169783) | marine metagenome | biome: Marine; feature: Water; material: Subsurface seawater | place: North Sea | collected 2011-04-28 | depth 1 m m ...
ATATTCCCGCGCTTGTCTTTCGCTGTTGCAGCCGAATAAGGGCATCGCCTGCGGGTTTGAGCACCTCTCGGGAACCTTGACGGTCTTCTCGTTGCCGGTACTGGGGTCGTTGTAGGAAACGATCACGCCATCAGACTCGCCGGGCCTGTCAAAGTCCCAGGAAACATTGAAGGTTCCCTCGATGATATTGTTCTCGTTGAAGAACTGCTTTCTCACGAGCTGGATATTATCGGGGGCGACGGTGATCTCGGAACCCACTGCGATCGCCTGGGCACCAGTGATGCCGGCAACGGTTTGCAGGGCCTCCGCGACTGTGCTTTGTCCGTCGAAAACTGCGCTGAAACCATAGGGAGTCTGCTCTCCGCCCCAATGCTTGTGGAGCTTATTCATTAGTCCAAGCTCGATCGAGTCGTCAGCACGTCCTGCGCCATAGGTCTTGTCGGTCATGATGTCATAAATTGCAGTCGCTGGATTGTTCGAGTACACGGAGGCATGCGTCCCCGTGATAGATGGGAGCTTGCGCCTCACATGAACCTTAATTCTTTGTGTTGCCGCGCTTGCAACATAATCGTTTGCGATCATGCGGACGGCCAGGAGATGGGCTTCTCCATAAACACTGGCCGGCTTTCTCTGAGCCACAATATTCGCCGGCGGGGTTGTTCCAGGGGGCGCGCCAGCCGCTGCCTGATAATGCTCTAAGACATAGTGCTTCTGCTTATAGGAGTAGTATGTGTTCGACAATATCCTCTCTGATACATAGGCTCCGCGTCTGTACTCTGTCGGAGTGTAATTAATAACACCACCTACCTGGGAGAACTCTGAAACCTTGATCCCGTTGTGGTAGTTTTCAACCCAGCAATCAACATCGATCAGGAAGGGAACCGTCACCCATGAGCCGGCTGCGGCTGCCACTCTCACGGCTCTTGTTGTTATGCCTGGGGCTCGGTTCATCTCGGCGACGGAGTTGCCGACCTTCCCCTCTTGTGAACCAAACTTCTTTGTATCGAAGACGTGCCCGGCGCTGATGTTCCGAATGAAGCCGGCATCGTGCGAACCGATGCCAAGCTGCAGGACGGTCGGAGTTGTGTCCGCCGCAAACTTCACGGTCTGCCCAATCTCTTCCCAAGGCCTCACCGTCCCAAGCATGTGCACCTGGCGCTGGTAATCAGTCGAGCCAGGTGTAGGAGAAGACAGGTTTGTTCCGATTGGAAAATTAACGGCCGTTGGATCCTTGGGCTTTGTGTCGTCTGTTGATGTTGCAAAGCACAATTGATAATCGCGTCTAATCTCGGGGCCGGTGCCGACAACCTTCGCGATACCGTTGAACTGTCCGTCGCTATCTTTCTCGACGTAAGCGTATCGGAAGCCATGCTTTGCCTTGATCGTGATTAGGTAATTCTTGTTTGCGTCAAACTTCCAGGGGAGAACCTGGTCCATAAAATACCAATTGTAATGTGGCGGGGCTTTGAAGTCGTCGATCATAACAAGGCCCTGCCCAGGGACGACATTCCCAACGCCGCCACCAGGATGCGGTGCCGTTGCAGATACTCCGGCGCCAGTTGGGGCCACCGGCAGCGTCGTCCTTCTCATCTCCTGGGGCCTGTTTGGTCCGTATTGCGCCAGTCCAGCAAGGCCGTCGCAGGTCCCGTCAGGGAGGAGGTCCGTGTCATGAGAATCAAGACGGAATCCAGGGAAGTCCTTTGTAACCAGTTGCGGATAGAATGCCCATTGAGTCACGCCCTGCATGGTGCCGGTTTTGTACCGGTCGCCGAGGGTGCCGGCCGTCAGGAAGTTGTAGTCCCATCCTGGGTTTTTTTGTCCTCGATATCGTCTTGCCTCGTGTATTTCGAGATCCGCCATCTGCATCTGGACCTCGGACAAATACATTGTCCCTTTGGCGTCGTCAGGAACCTTAAACCTAAAACCAAACTCGGTGTTAGGTGGGACGTCAACGATTCTAACGGGGTCGTTTCCAAGGAAGAGGGCGGCGCCTGGCGAGTAGGACCCCGGATTCGTTTCGCCTCGGAGCTCATTCATTGAGCTAACCAGAAGCCTCCCTTCGCTGGGGGCATCCTGAGAACCGCCTTCCCCAACAACATAGACAGCCGCAAACGGGGACTTGTCAACGCTGCCGCCATACATGGCATTGTTCGCGACGTTTACCGCATTAATTGTCCCTTTCCTTCTCTGTCCAACCGCCACGCGGTAGCCTTCAGGCGACCGGAAGGTCACCAGATATTCATGTCCGGGCATGATCTGGGGCGATATGCCCAGGCCAAGCTTTACCAGGTGACCAGGCGACATAAACGAAAGCCCTTGCCCGTGCCCGTTCTCGTAAAGATGATGCCTCCCAGGGAACGCATAGGTGTCCATATTGTACGGGCCGGCCATGCCGCACATTGTCAGGTTGTCATCTCCGAATTTGTCCATGGCATCGTTAACATCATAGACCGTCATGTACACAGGGTTTCTGCAAACGAAAGGAACCATTTGTGTCCCACTGCCGCCACCGATCGTTTGGGTGTTTGTAAATGGCGGGCGTTCTAAGTATGTATGCACCCGCTGATCCGCTTGAAAAAGATCTTTAGGGCTCCAGTTGTCGGCTGTCTTCCCGTCCGTCCTCTTGCTTGGGACTTGATTGATTTGAGGATATTGCGCCAGGTATGTCGGCGGGGTATTGCCGGTTGGACCTACTGCTCCGATTCCGGCCACGTCCCCGAAAGTGCTGGCAACGCCATTCGTATAAGGCTCGTTTGATACATATCCGAAGCGGATGACCATCGTCTGGCTATGCGATCCCGCGCCGCCCTGATTGGTGTATGTAAAAGCTCCGTCGGTGTTGACCGTGTAAAGCGAACGCTCGAGCCACTGGTTATTATATCGGTAAGCTTCTTTGTTGATCTGATGCGTCGTTGCCGTGGTGCCGCCGGTTGAGCCTTGCTGGAAAAATAAACCGGTACGGGTAAAGTCGCTGAGCTGAGATAGCACCATGACCATGTCGTTCTTTTTAACCATAGGCAAAGTTGCAACGCTGGCAGTGCCTGCACCGGTGTCCTGGCCAATGTCGATCGTCGGCTCGAAGCGCCCTGGAAGCCAAAAAACCTGATTTATGTTGAGCTCGTCTGTCCCTGGAAACTCCCAATCGATTCGAATGCTGTCGATCGAGCTGTAGGGGATCGAGACTTGAGTGTACCCAATGCGGACACCGATCAGCGCCGGGTTCGTGTGCATGTGCCAATCGTTTGGGTCCGTCTTGAACTGCATCCCGTTCGCCCAGATCGTTGGCTGAGCCTTTACTGGGTTCGATGCGTCGCCGCCGGTTATTAGATAAACCAGAGTCATCCAATTCGCTTCCTTAGCGGGGGCTTTTCTTCCGTCATCTCTGTTCTGAATATAGTTGTGGCTGGTCCCCGTCTTGGCTGTATCGCCAAAACCCAGATCTGGCCCGTGTACTTGCCACTGGTGCTGAGCCTGCATGTTTGGACCCGCAAAAGGACCTTCGGCGTAATGCGCTCGCGGGACGCTCTGAAAATCGCTGTAGTCGGCGGTCACTATCCAATGATCTAAGTCGCCAGTTAGCCCTGGATAGCTTTCCTTTCTAAAATCTACCCCGTGTGAGGCCGACGTGCCTGATGGGTCATTCTTGACGTTAAAGGGTCTCCCAAGAATATCGAGCCTGTTCCAATACTTGGGGTACGATGTCGCCCACATGTCATGCAACCGATCAAAGAAGGTGGGATCATCTGCGCCTGGCGTTATAGTTGGCGGGATTACCGGCGGCGGAACTGCCGTGATGTCCTTCCAGGTGCCATCGAAAGTGATGCCGTTTGGGCTGGTGTCCCCGAGCTCGAAAGGACCGACGACTCTCTCCAGGCATAGCTCGCCAGGATTTGCGTCCATGTCATAAACCTGCAGATAAGCAGGGTTCACCATGTCTGAGTCGTCCGTCTTGACGGGAATGTCCGGCCCGTTAGAATTTGTTGGAAAAAAGCATGAGCCCGAAGGACTTGAGGGGGTAGCGTCTGCAAGCTCGGTTATCGAGTTGCTGCTGATGGATCCGCGTAATCCCGCCCATGTTGGATCCATGCCGAAAACGCCCTCGGAAGTTGAGACCGCCTCGGGCGTGACGCGCTGCAATTCCACACTGATTGGCTCGTCTGCAACCTGGGGAAATTTTGTTGCGATGTCTATAGTGATCGTTCTTCGAAACGGTGTCGCGTTACGGTTCCCGGCGTTGTTAAATTGAATCGGGAAATTTTTAATAGCGCCAGAGAATCGGCCTTTGATATTGACCGACATATTCATCGCGATCGATACAGGATCGTTCGTTTTGTTTAACTTATAAAGGCCGCGCTGAAAAACCACGTCAAGCATTACCATCTCGACAGGCTTTTCTCCGAGCGGAAAATAATCGGACTTTCTTGGCTCTGAGAATTCCTGGCCGCCAACCTCCGAGCTTGTGAAGACGTTTTCATGGAACCTTGGGCCCGCTGGAAGGGTGGCATTAAAAGCCGCTGCAACATTGCCGAGCTGGTTATTGTGAACTGACTTGTCCGCGTCCAGGATTGATATATCTGCAGCCGGCAGCTCTGATAATGGGGAGTTGCCGAAGTACACTTCCTGGATATCATGCTCGCCCTGGCCGACGCACAACAAATAGTTTAGGTATTGAGAATCGTCAGTGATAGCCGGGCGGTCGACTTGTGTTGTGCCAGTCGCTGCGACTTCAATCTGGTTGTATGTTAACCAGGGTTGACTGGCGTAGTCCGGAGACATAACCGGGCTGCCATAAACGACAGGCAGCACGCCCCCGATTTTTGCGCCGTTCTGCTTTGCGCCGATCGAGTGAATTGTGTCTTGCTGCGCCTGCTCGAATCCTGGAACATTCGTGTCCGGCCCGAATAGTTTTGTGACGACGAGGCTCACGGCGGCCGAGACAAGCGCGGTGATCAGTGCCTGGACGAATAGTTCAACCGCTGGGTCGACTAATATTATGATCAGGTCGTCCCTCGAGACCTCTCGATCGAGCTCCTTCATCGGGAGCTCGGCGCCGTTAACGATCACCCTGGCGGAGCCCTCGAACCCTTTCGGGAATTCCCTCGTCAGCAAATCGATCAAGGGGCCTTCGTGTTTAAAAATGAGACAATCTTTAAGGTTTAAAGGGTTCCTGAAAATTCGAATGTTGCTCATGAAAAATCCTTAACTCTATAAAATTCAACCGTTCCCCGACCTCTTTTAACGAAGTCGCTGATGGTCTCGAAGACAACCGAACCGGCAACGCTGGATGCGTGCACGATCCCTCCCTGGTACGCCAGGCCAGCGTGATAGCTGAGCGCTTTGCGGCGGACAATAGCGACATCCAGGTCGGCAGGATTAGCCACAGGGTCGGCCAGGTTGTAGCTGAGGCCGACATCGATCGCTTTATGTATGTCCTTGGCCGTAAGGTTTTCAGTCGAAAAGAAGGGGAGGTCGATCCCGAGCTCCTCTTTGTAGACCAGTCGAACCAGCCCCCAGCAGTCGACGCCTTCGAAGTCTCCACCCTTAAATCGGTAAGGGATCCCGATGTAATTATTCATCGGTCCAGCCCTGGGAATTCGTTTAGTGTGTACCTGGTGCGAGGGAATGAGCGATTCAGAACATCGAACCGGCTGGCCGTTGCTGTGACGACATCGAGGTCCGCATTGATTTGGGTAGCTGTAAGCTTCAAGGGCGGATCGTTCTGAGGCTCGGCGTTGTTCGTGTCCAGGTAAACCCGATAAGTGATCTCGATTTGCTGGTGCGGATTCTTGCCAGCCTCTTCGAGCTCCGACATCATAATATCGCCGGCGTTAGCGATGGCGATCTGTAAGTCCTGGAGGAAGCCACTATCGGATGCCGGCAGGTTCACCTGGAAGGGAATCGCTTCGAACTCTTCCGGGGCGCCGCCTGCAGCCAATGCAAAAAAACGAGAGGCGGAGGTCGCGTCGTTGTGCAGGAGAAACGTCTTTGTAAAACTTGGATGGGCAACCTCCAGGGTTTCGATGTATCGATCCTGGCTGGATCCCGCATAAATTTCGGCGAGCTCGTCAGATATAGCCATTGTTATCTCCTCACGTTATAGGTGCGCTCTAGGGCTCGGCTGATCTTCCCGCCGCCCCTGACAATGTCGCTTGCAACCTTGTCGATGATGATGTTGATCTCGCCATTGCCTGACTCCTCGACCTCCACCTTCGCGCCTGGGTTGTGGTTCTGAATGTTCACACTCATCTGGATCCCAAGATCACCGGCGCCCGTCCGGCTTAATGGCATGATCGCCTCATTTCCGGCTTCCCCCATTAAGCCCATCTTGCCGCCGGCCATTGGGAAGCTGCGAGCTCCGCCGAAGCCAGGGCCAACGATGCCGCCATGAGCGAAAGCCTGGACGCCGTTAACGAAGGCGCCGCCCTGGGCGAATGCGCCGCCGAATCCAGGAATGAACTTCATCGCTGCAGCCATGAGCTGCTGCTTCAGAATGATCTCGATCATTGTCGCGACGACTTCCTTTCCGATTGCCTTGAAGTTATCGCCCCAGGATTGATTTAAATCGATGACGATATTCATCTCGTCTTCCATTTGCTCCCAGAGAGATTTTTGTTCTTTGATCTTATCGCCGGTCGCGGATAGGTCTGCGACCATGTTCCCCAGTGCTAGGCCGTAATTCTCAGCAGATAACTGGCCGCCTTCCAGGAGCCGATCCATTAGAGCAAGCTGCTCATTAAACTCGATCGTCGGATCAACGGATCGCGCTATCTCGTCGGCAATGTCTGTGGGGTTCCTGGCGCCAGTGTCGAATACCGATTGCGCGTCCAGGACCGCCGCCGCGTAAACCTCGGCGCTGATCTTGCCGGCATCAAATACGCGATTGATCTCGATCATTTGCTGCCCGAACGAGTAGGCCGGATCGAATGACTTGTTCATCGTGTCCGCGATTCGATCGAGCTCTTTTGCCAGCTCGGCCGCCGGATCCTTAGCCTTTTTAATTTTTGGCGTCAGGTAAGCGACGGCCTTGGCGTATTCATCCGCCGATATCGCCCCATTCTCCAGGGCAATCTCGAGCTTGATCATGTTCTCTTCGAGCACCCGCGCCGGGTCTGCTGAGAGCGCTATCTTCTGCGCCCAGTCTGCAATGGACTTGTCAAATTCTTCTGTCGCCGCGCTTGCTGCTCGGAAGGAATCCCCCCACTGGCCGGCCAGGATTGCCTCGGGCGATTCGGCAGCGGCATCGTCTGCGAATTTTTTCCGGGTTGCCTGGAGCTTTGTGAGCTCCGCCTCGAGTCTCGCCAGGTCTTCAACCAAACGATCAACATCGACAGCATCGCCACCGACCATCATGGTCGTTAATAATCCGACGTCGCTCGCGTCTGCAATCGTTCGCTGGAGCTTCTGGATCCTGTCCTCAACCTTGGCGATCTCGGCGTCGGCCTCTTCGGCGTTAATGATTGTTTTGAAAACGCTGCCAGCGGTGCCAACAAAAAGCTCGGTCTTAAATGCGTTCCATCTTGTCTCGATAACCCCGAGCTTATTTTGAAGCTGTTCGGCGCGAGCAATCAGCTCCTTATCGATCACCAGGCCCAGGCCGTTGGCTTCTTTCTTGAATGCTTCCAGGCCAGAGGTGCCATCTCTGAGTAGGTTTACTAAACTCGCTCCCTCGCTATCAAATGCCGAAAACGCTAAACGTAATTGCTCCTGCTCGTCTCCGGCGTTCGCTATGGCGGCAGCGAAATCGTTAAACAGGACCTCAGTCGTCTTGAATCTGCCCTCGGTATCCTTGAGCTCAATGCCGAGCTCCTGGTAGGTCTTTACAAGGACGCCCATTCCTTTTCGGGCCTCACCTGATCGCCTGGCGAACCGCTGCAGCGCCATGTCGAAGGTCGTAGTCTTAATCCCACTCTGCTCGGCTGCGAACCTGTACTGCTGCAGGGCGTCAGTTGTGACGCCAAGTTTGGCGGCCGTCTTGCCTAGAGTGTCGGCGTAGGAGATCGCGGCTTTCGCTTGTTGAACCGTGAACATCGAGCCCAGGGCAACCGCCGCCCCGATCACCTTCGTTCTGAGTCCGGCCATGGCCGTATTAATCCCGGTCATCGCGCGACTGGTTTCTTTTGAGTTGCGCTGGACCCGATCCAGGGAGCGATTAACCTGGGCGACGCCCTTCGTGAATTGCTGAGTCTGAAGCTGGAGCTGTACTTTTAGATCTGCTATTTCTTCCGACATTATCTTCTCCCGCGCGATCGACTGAGGTTCCTGGCGGCCATCTTGCCGGCCTCAAAATAAAGCGCTTTTCGTGTTTCTGTTTTCATTAGCCGAAGGATTTCGGGAGTTGCTTTCTCGACAGCCTTCGCAAAGAAAGCAGTCTCCGGGCGTCGTTCTAAAACCTTATAATAGTAAGGTGTCTGGTACTTCCTGGGCTTTGGGTTCTTGGCTCGTCCCTTGATCGGCCTGAGGCCAATCCACCGCACGGGATTTCTCCTGGAGCTTCCGACCTGGATCGCCTGGCGCAACATGCCAGTCCTTTTAGGAGCGGCTTGGCGGAGCCTGGTTCTCAGTCTCGAAGCGGCTTTCGTTAACCCTTTTTTCGCAGCTCGATATTCGACTTTAGGGCCCAATTTCTTGAGGAGATCCTCGAGCTCTTTGATCCCTAAAATCTCGAAGGCTTCAGCCATTTGTTAATCCCTTAATTAGGTCTTGCGTTGTTCCTTCCAGGAGGTTCCTCTTGCCAGGCTTCGAAGCTTTCTCCATTGCCTTATTTTTGTCTGAAAGGTATTGCTGCCAGCCGAAATATTCCGACATAGGCAGCTCCTCTTTCAGTTTATAAACAGGCATCCCAACGATCTCCGCGAGCACATAGAGACCCCGCTCGTGCTCGCTTAGGCCTCCCCCGATTCTTCATCCGATGCGAAGCCGTTAACCTGCGCGGCTGCGTCCGAGAGCTCTGAGAAGACCGAGAAGGGTAGGTCGGTAGCCTTCACCGGCTCCCCGTTCTCGAACGTGCACTTATCCAGCATCTCGAGCTGTGCATCGACCGCCTCCTCTCCGCCGAGTTTCATCCCGGAGATGATCGGGATCGCAACCCCGATCGTCATCTCCCGAACTTCCAGCGCCCTTCCTTCGAAATGTATAACCTTGCTCTTCATGCTTGCTTCCTGTTTTGGTTTAAAAAATGTGCTCGGGTTTTGCTTCTAGTTCGATCGTGAACGAATAACCGAGCACGCCATCAAGTGGCACGTCCAGATCGTAAGAAACCAATCGGCCTCTAAAGAAGACGGCGCCCTGATCGCCCCGGTAATAGCTCTTAACTCCGGAACCGAATGGCGTGGTGCTCGTTGTTACCTTGCCCAGCACAATCGCGACATCGATAATGTCGGCTCTTGTACTTTTCGGCTGATCCATGATTCCGATCAATGCTGAAATCTCATCGGAGAGGTGGCCGGAAATTGTTACAGTCCCAGCGGATCCGTCAGTCGCAGCGATTGACAGCGTCGGATCGCAGAAGGTCCCGATGTTAGTGGTGCCAGGTGCAGACGTGGAAACGTCGATGGACGTCGGGCATAACGTGGACAAGTCGTTCATGTCTAAATGCGTCAAGAACAGGCTCGGCTTTGTTGCGCCCAGGGCCAGCTTGAGCGGGTCAATATCTATAACCAGGCCGGTCGTGTCCGCTCCGATCAATTCAAACTTGGCGCCACCGACTACTGATTCTGGGGTGACCTTGCCGACTTGAAAATACTTGCCAGACAAAACACCCATTGCGCTTTCAAAGCGAACGATCATTCCTTCCGCCGGAGCTTGAAATTTTCCGGTCGCGTCTGATCCAGCCAGGTAGTCTGTATATTTTGGCGTTCCTACAACGGCAAGGGTGACGATCGGGTTCTTTTTGCTTTCGATTGAAACGACAGGCATTAGCCGAACCGCGCGGTATTGAGTCCCACCAGCGGAGCTAATACCTGCAAAGAAATGATTCTTGAAATCTTTCCCTTGAGCATCGTCTGCTGCCGTGATTGTTTTATAGAGGACCTTAAGCCCTGATGTATGTATTGCGCTCATGATTAGAGATCCTTATTGATAGTTGACGTACTGGACGCGGCGAGTGATTTTTGCCTCGGCATTAAATGCGATTGCGCCGTCGAGAGGCAGATCGAAATCAATGCTCGTGAGCTTCACGCCGACAACGATCACGCCTTGCGCGCCGTTTGAATATGACGTGGCGACCGTGGTGTCTGTTAAGACGACAATCGTTTTTTCCTCGTCCGATGCCAGGGCGGCGGCGAGCTCTTTGTAAGTCTCAGAGTTAACGTCGACATAACCGCCGAACGAAACAGTCCCTTTATCGACTGCCACCGATGAGATCGATTGGCCTCGGTTGCAGAAGGTTGGCGTCGCGATTGTTGATGCGGTTCCCCTGCTGATGTCGATAGAGCTCAGGCAGAGCTCGAAGAAATCGGCCGGCTTATAAAGCGCAATGTCGAACTTTGTTCCGGCGGGGTAGGCTGGCAAGCCATAGCCAGCGATTCCAATCGTATCGAATGCCGTCGATGTCGCTCCGGACTCAACGGCAAACCACGAGCCATCCAGGAAGTTATACCCAGGTATTGCCTTGATATAACCCAGGTCATAATCTGCAACGGTGCTGGCCGTTGTTGTGATGCTTAAAGGGGTGTCGACATTAACGTCGGTCACTTTCGCAACGTGGGGCGTTGCGGTTGATTTGGTCATTAAGAGCGTGACCTTTTTCGATTCAATGTATGCCATTGTCTTTGTTCCTTAGTTGATTAATTTATAGTCGATTGAGATCACGACCTCATACCAGGAGAGTTTTCCGCTGCCGCCGGAGTATTCGCTCGGGGGATTTGGTCCACCCAGTGTCAGCTTGTTCGCCGGGTCCGTATTCTTTAAAAGCTCGTCGCGTATTCTTTCAGCGGCATCAATGACTGCAGTGTCGCCGGTCCCTGGATCCCCTGAAACAATGACCTCGACCAGGCCTTCCTCCTGCCAGGTGTTGCAGAAGCTCAGCTTCTCGCTGAACTCCGCGACGAATTCGAGCGTCCACCAAACAGCGTCGGAGGGGTTCTGCTCCGTGTTGATGGTCTCGTAATACTTAACGCCGGTTGCCGTGGCTGCCGCCGCGGCCCATCCTCTAACCGTTGTCCTGGTATAACTGCTGCTCATTTATTTGCCCGCAATGATTAATTTATAAGCGATCAGATCGCCATTAAGGTGCACGTCGACAACGGACGAGACCGTCAGCCTTTCCCCTGTTCCTACAACGTGCACTTGATCAAACTTCTTTGGCGTGGCTAACAAGTCTGCTTTTCTGATTGTCAAAATCTTCGTTCCGACCCCATAAGCATTAACCAGCTCGCTGTCGTCTGTACCCCCGGTCTTAATGCCAGCGGTAAGCCTGGTGGTAACGCCGGCGGTATCTTTAAAATCCACAGGGGTTCCGAGCATGGTTATCGCCAAAGCATGGGCCGAGATGAATTGAGATTTCAGGGCGTTGTCTAGCATAGAATCCGCCGATACTTAGATGAGACCGTCTCGAACAAAGGACCGAAAGGTCCGCCGCTTGTAGAGGTGGCGCCGCTTGAATCCTGAGCTCTGAATCGAACCGTCCCGACATCGGGTACAGTGATGCTATCAATCCCGGCTGCGCTGATGGTTGGGGCCCCGCCCATGTCGCCGGCAAGCCTGTCGAATATCGACCAGAGCACGAGCTCCAGGTCTGCCGGTAATGGGTTATAGCCGCCGGTATATTCAACGAGGAAGCTCCGGCCTTTGAAATCATAACGGCCATCCTCGGCGGCGAACAGGATCCCCTGGTCTCCATCAATAGCGTTCGTGAATTTAACGCCGTCGATCTTTACCGTGTCCCCGTCGATGGGGTAGACGTGCGTAAAGACAACGCCATGGCCTTCGCGGTCTGTGAACTTTTCTTTGTAGTTTCCAGGCATGAAGCCTCGATCGAGGTGTCCTTCCAGGATAGCGACGGCGCCATCCATTGCGACCTGGACCTCGGCCGGCTGTAAGCCTGTAGCCCGAAGCTGAGCTGTTGCTAAATCAAATGCCATTTTATTCGTCCTCAACCATGTATAGCTCTCGCTCCAATAACTCGAGCTCGATTTGTTGTT
>ERZ807291.7866-NODE-7866-length-12136-cov-7.400298_pt1 | contig 12136 bp, 7 predicted proteins | sample MGYA00521257_ERZ807291 | MGnify/ENA primary metagenome ERZ807291 (study PRJEB31413, sample SAMN03169783) | marine metagenome | biome: Marine; feature: Water; material: Subsurface seawater | place: North Sea | collected 2011-04-28 | depth 1 m m ...
CATCAAGAATGGACTCCATGGTGTCATTGTTGGTGCAGAAGTAGGGGCTTAAGTATCCCTTGTCAAACTGCATACCTTCAACAACATCAAGAGTGGTCTCGATGCTTTTTGCTTCTTCCACAGTGATGGTACCGTCTTTACCTACTTTATCCATTGCGTCAGCGATAATTTCACCGATCTCAGCGTCCCAATTAGCGGAAACGGTCGCAACTTGGCGAACTTCTTCACGGTCGGATACTTTCTTGCTGTCACGAAGGAGTTTGGCAACCCCAGCTTCTACAGCTTTGTCGATTCCGCGCTTCAAGTAGACTGGGTTAGCACCAGCTGCTACATTTTTAAGACCTTCACGATATACACTTGCAGCCAATACGGTTGCAGTAGTTGTTCCGTCACCAGCCAAATCAGAAGTTTTGGATGCAACTTCACGAACCATTTGTGCTCCCATATTTTCATAGGGATCTGGTAGATCAATTTCCTTGGCAACGGTAACACCATCTTTGGTCACAGTTGGGGAACCGAACTTCTTGTCGATTAAAACATTTCTGCCCTTAGGTCCTAAGGTCACGCTAACTGCGTCAGCCAATGTGGTTACGCCTTTAAGGATTTTTTTGCGAGCAGCTTCGTCGAATAATATTTGCTTAGCCATTTTAGTATTTTCTTTTTGGTTTATTTGTTAAAAGCAAAAGTGCCTTATCCAATGACTCCGAGAATATCATCTTCACGAACGAGTTGATATTCAACATCGTCAAGCTTGACCTCGGTTCCACCGTATTTACTGATAAGAACCTTGTCTCCCTTTTTGACTTGGAAAGGAGTGACATTACCGTCCTCATCTTTCTTTCCAGTTCCAAGGGCTACTACTTCAGCTTCTTGTGGCTTTTCCTTTGCGGAGTCGGGAATGATAATCCCGCCTTTGACTTGCTCGTCTTCATCGACTTGCTTGACCAAGACGCGATCTCCCAACGGAGTGATTTTTGGTTTGCTCATATTCTATTGTTTTGGGTTTGTTAGATTAATAATCTGTTAGAGTGAAATTCGAGAAGTGGTCGGGTTATTTTTTTTCCGCTTTTTCTTCTTTATCATTTTCGTCATCAACGACTTCAAAGTCGGCATCAACGATGTCGTCGTCTTTATTTTTCGATTTCTTGTCATCCGCCGAAGAGGAATCTTCGGAACTGGCAGTGGTATCACCACCAGTTGGGTTTGCATATTTCATTGCTTCCTTGCCAAGCTCTTCGAAATTCTTCTGCATTTTATCCTTCGCTTCCGTCAGTTCGGAAATTGTACTTTCGTTATTATCAAGTACTTTTTTCACATCCTTGAGAAGGTCATTGATCTTATCTTTGAGTTCATCTGGAGCCTGATCGTTTAACTCAGCAAGTTGCTTTTCACTTTGGTACACCATCGAGTCCAGCTCATTACGGATTTGAATCGATTCTTTCTTTTCTTTGTCTTGCTCTGCAAATTTTTCTGCTTCTTGCTTGAGGCGTTCAACTTCGGCTTCGTCCATGCTTGAAGAACCGGATATGGTGATTTTCTGATCCTTGCCAGTGCCTTGGTCTTTGGCAGAAACATTCAAAATACCATTGGCGTCGATATCAAATGTGACATCAATTTGGGGAGTACCTCTTGGGGCTGATGCAATCCCATCCAACTTAAAGGTTCCTAATGTTTTATTGTCTTGCGACATCGCACGCTCTCCCTGCAAAACCACGATATCAACGGCAGGTTGATTATCAGCTGCGGTCGAAAACACTTGGGATTTCTTTGTGGGGATGGTGGTGTTTCTTTCGATCATTGGTGTGGAAACGCCTCCAGCTGTCTCAATACCGAGAGTCAATGGAGTAACATCCAATAAGAGAACATCATTCACATCACCTTGTAAAACAGCACCCTGAACAGCTGCACCAATGGCAACTACTTCATCTGGATTCACCCCTTGATTGGGATCTTTTCCTCCAAGTTCTTTAGCAAGCTCTACAATCTTGGGACTTCGGGTCATACCACCCACAAGAACAAGGTTGCCGACACTACCTAAGTCTACTCCCGCATCCTTGAGACATGCCTCAAAGGGTGCCTTGGTACGAGCGTAAAGATCGTCGCATACCTGCTCAAGTTTGGCTCGGGAAAGAGTAATGTTTAGGTGCTTTGGCCCGGTTGCATCAGCGGTTATGAAAGGAAGGTTGATGTCAGTAGACTGGGAGGATGAAAGAGCCATTTTTGCTTTTTCAGCTTCTTCCTTAAGTCTCTGCATAGCCATGGGGTCACCTGTAAGGTCAATACCTTGGTCATTTTTAAATTCATCAATTAACCAATGAATGATTTTCTCATCCCAATTATCGCCGCCCAACTGGGTATCACCATTGGTGGCTTTTACCTCAAATACTCCTTCGGCTATCTCTAAAACACTGATGTCAAAAGTACCGCCTCCGAGGTCATAGACAGCAATAGTTTCTTCCCCTTTCTTATCCAAACCATAGGCCAGAGATGCAGCGGTGGGTTCATTGATGATACGTTCAACCTCAAGACCCGCAATAAGTCCGGCATCTTTCGTTGCTTTCCTTTGATCATCATTGAAATAAGCAGGAACGGTGATGACCGCTTTGGTTACAGGCTCGCCCAAATAAGCTTCTGCATCAGCTTTCAGCTTGGCAAGGACCATGGAGGAAATCTGCTCAGGCATGAAAGTTTCTGTCTTACCATCAATATCACATTCAATGACCGCGGCACCATTTTTTCCTTCAGCAACCTTGAAGGGAGCCGTGGAAACTTCGTCCTTAATCTCAGTGTATTTGCGGCCGATTAATCTTTTAGCCGAAAAAATTGTGTTTTGGGGATTGGTTACCGCTTGACGCTTGGCTGATTGCCCAACAAGCCTTTCGCCGTTGTTACTAAATGCAACAATAGATGGAGTGGTGCGGTTCCCTTCAGAATTGGGAATCACTTTAGGCTCGCCTGCCTCCATTACTGCCATGCACGAATTACTAGTGCCGAGATCTATTCCTATTATTTTACTCACGCGAAATCTAATGCAACAATTATGCCTTAATTTCAATATCTCATAAAACCTTTACTGAAAGCACATTATGAGATATAAACTAGAATAAAAAAGGGATACTTTCCCCAAAAATGCGACACAAGGAAGTCAAATTGTCACAGTCTAATTCGATTATGTCTCATTGGGTGTGTCACCCTTAGAATCATTCTCTTGGAGTTCGTCTAATATCTCCATTACCCGATTACCTCGTTCAATCCCAAAATCCCGAACAAATTGTAAACGGGGAGAATATTTCAGGATAACAAAACGGCTCACTTCCTTGCGAATTTCGCCAGCGTGTTTACGAAAAAAAAGTTGAGCTTCCCTGGCATGCTTATCGTCTCCAATTACAGAATAGGCAACCGTTGCATTTCTTAAATCTGGAGAAGTATCAACCGAAGTTATTGTCCAACGAACCGCTTCGGATCGATATTTTTGGCTTAGATAGTTCGCTATCTCTCTTTTGATTAACTCGTTAACCCGAGTAAGCCTCAAGCTCATTAAAAATTAAAGACTTGGAGTAATTTTATCGACTTCAAAAGTCTCAATGAAATCACCCTCTTCATATTTATCAAAAGCATCGAGCCTGATACCACACTCAAAACCTGCTTTGACTTCATTGACATCATCCTTGAACCTTTTGAGGGTTTCAACTTTTCCTTCGGCGATCATTTCACCACCTCGCATCAAGCGTGCAATCTTGTTTCGCCCGATGGATCCTTCCATAACCATGGATCCAGCAACCACACGACCCTTGCTGACTCGAAAAATTTGACGAATTTCAGCACGGCCGGTCTTTTTCTCAACCAATTCAGGTTCAAGAAGGTTAGCCATATTCTCTTTTACGAGATCAATAATTTCATAAATAATATTATTCTGAAATACTTGAATGCCTAAATGTTTTGCTTCCCCCATCACCCCATTTTCTAGCTTAACATTAAAGCCCAGAATATCTGCACCCGATGTGCTCGCCATCTTTACATCATTCTTTGTGACTTGCCCCACTTCAGACTGCAAGACTTCCAATAAAACTTTGTCGCTTTGGATAAGCTCCAAAGATCCTTTTAAGGCTTCCAAAGAACCTCTTACATCAGCCTTAAGAATCACCTTATAAGTGGTTGCTTTACTTTTAGATATGGCAGCAAAAAGTGCATCCACTCCAGAACTTTCATCTGAATCAGCCGCTGTTTCCTCAGCAGGTGGTGGTGTGAATTTATTCAAGTTCTCAAACTCTTCTGCTTCCCGGCGAGCTTCCCTTTCATTCTTAAACTTTTTGTAAGTCGCACCAGCTTCTGGCACCCCAGACCAACCTAGTATGTTAACAGGGGTGGAAGGAGGAGCTGATTTCAAGTTATTACCTTGATCGTCAATCATCGCTTTCACTTTGCAATGGACCGCACCGGATTGTATCGCGTCACCAACTTTCAGGGTTCCCTTTTGCACAATGATTGTCGCTGTAGGACCACGTCCCACCTCCTGCCTGGCTTCCACTATGACTCCTTCTGCATTTGCATCGGGGTTTGCTTTCAGTTCCATTAATTCGGACTGTAGCAAGATCATTTCGAGCAAATCCTCAATATTATCACCCTTCAAAGCTGATATGGGGACTGTAACCACATCCCCCCCCCAATCTTCTGGAGGGATGGAACGTTCCTGCATTTGAGTCTTTACTTTATCGGCATCGGCTCCCTTGGAATCCATCTTGTTAATGGCAACAACCAAAGTGCCCTGAGCACGCTGAGCAAATTTAAGAGCCTCATCAGTTTGCGGCATAAAACCATCATCTGCCGCTACAACTAAAACAGCAACATCCGTAAGGTTGGCCCCTCTCTCACGGATTTTGGAAAAAGCCGCGTGACCGGGTGTATCTAGAAATGTAATTTTCTGATTATTGTGAGTAATCTGGTAGGCACCAACATGTTGGGTAATACCGCCAGCCTCACCAGAAACAACATTTGCTTTCCTGATGGTGTCGAGGAGAGTCGTTTTGCCATGGTCAACATGACCTAGGATACAAACTACAGGCGGACGAGGCTTTAAAAATTTTTCGTCATTTTCATCAATAACGACTTTCTTTTTGGAAACAGGTTCAGCTTTTTCACCACGATGCTTAATTTCCAGTTCAAAACCTTTGGACTTGGCAACTCGGCGGGCAACATCTTCCTCGATCGATTGATTCATCGAGGCAAAAATTCCCATTTCCATAAGTTCGGAAATCAACTGAAAAGGCTTTAGACCTATGAAACCTGCAAAATCACGAACTACTATTGGCGGCTTGACCATGATCAGGTTGCCTTCCACTACGCCTACCCCGTCATCGTCAGATTTAGCCTCCACAGGGGAAGGTGTTGCTGCAGGAGGAGATGGAATAACAGACTTGCCCGCTCCTGGCGGCGGTGGTGGTGCGGAAGCTCGTCTTGAGGGTGGAGGAGGTGCCATACTGGGAGATTTTTTCTCTGGAACGTCACTCGCACTTTCAACTACCTCGGAAACATCCGAGGCTTCAGCCTTAAGTTCCTCTTGATTTTTGGCATTCTCAGCTTCTTCCTTTTCACGTTTTTCCCGATCTAAATCAGCTTTAGTCCGAACAATCGGGACTTTTTTGTCCGTGGCACCACTTGAGGCTTCTTTGTCAACGGCAGATGTGTCTGCAGAAGTCTCGGTTTGAGAACTTTCATCGCCGGATGAGGAAGAGAATTCCTCGATTAGTGATTGAGCTGTGATATTGTCAATCGTGGAAGATGCACTCTTTAAATCGTATCCCCTTTTCGAAAGGATTTCCAAGACCTCTTTGCTGGTTTTGTTAATTTCCTTTGCAATTGCGTGAATACGAACACTCATAAGCTATAAATAGTAATTAGGATTCCGATGTTTCTTGAGCGGATTGTGTTTGCCCCTCTGAAACCTTTGATAAAATGCTATCCGCTACATCGGGCTCAAAGCCTAGACCGACTAAATCCTCTGATGTAACACCTTCAAATGCATCAGGACTGACCAAGCCAAATGCAACGAGGCGGTCTGCCACCTCAAATTCAATACCCACGGAGGTAAGGGCTTCAGCTGCCTTGAGTTTTCTTTCGTCAAAGCCAACTTGCTTGACCACAACTTTACCAATGTCGAGTTTCCAGCCCAATAACCGGGAGGTTAATCTTGCATTTATACCTTTCCGTCCAATGGCGACAGACAGATCATCCTCCACAACTTCAAAATACATCCTGCGTTTGTCCCTATCCAAGTTAACATTTTGAGGGACAGCAGGCTTAAGAGCCTCCGCCAGTTGCTCAATCGGGTCTTCAAACCAACGCACAATGTCAACTTTTTCTCCGTTCATCTCCCTGACAATGCTTTTGACTCGAGAACCACGGGCTCCAACACAGGCTCCAACAGGATCCACTTTGGGGTCAGTACTTTTTACGCAAACTTTCGTACGATACCCCGGTTCCCGGGCCATGGCGGCCAGGGAAACAGTACCGTCGGCAATCTCCGCGACTTCCATTTCAAATAACTTGCGGACAAAATTTAAACTGGACCGACTCAAAATAAGTTCGGGTCCACGACCATGCTGTTCAAGTTTATTTAGTAAGCATCGGATGCGTTCTCCAGGAACCCAGTCTTCACCAGGTACTCTTTCCCTCCAAGGTAGTAAAGCTTCCGCTTTTCCAACTTCAACGACTAGATCACCCCGCTCTTTGCGACGGACAATCCCTGTAACCAAATTACCTACTTGGTCCCGAAATTCATCATAAATATGTTCTTTTTCAAATTGGCGGAGTCTTTGCTTGATCGCTTGCTCAGCGGTCTTAGCTGCAATCCGGCCAAGGTAAGATGGATCCATTTCACGTTCTACCATATCCCCAACCTGTGGGTTTTCAGCATAGAGCCTCGCTTTATCCACATGGATTTCCCGTGCGGTATCGGAAACAGACTCTACCACTTCAAGTTGGGTCCACGCCTGCATCGCCCCGTTCTTGGGATTAATTTCCACCCGGACATCGCTGGAAGAATTGACTCCCCTTTCGGCTGCGGCCTTCACCGCACCTTCAATCGTGGCAATCATGTCCTCACGGCTGATACCTTTCTCTTTCTCCATGTATTCGAGAACTGCGAGAATTTCGCTACTCATAGTGATTGATAGTTATTGGGTTTTGCAAATAGGAATAAAAAAGGCGAGCATGGCCCGCCTTATCGATTAGATTAGACTGTAAAAAGTATTTTTATAGGGTTGGCTGTCTAAAATGTCAATTCCTACCTATGGCTGCAGATAATTTATCTTTTCAGCGTTGCAGAGGAGACCCAAAAGCTTATGGATTCTTTTCCTTCATGAATAAATTACGTTTTACTACCCTACCTGGCGATGGCATTGGCCCGGAAGTCATGGATATCGCCCTTGATGTACTCAAAGCCCTTGGGGAAAAAAAGAATTTCACGATCGATTCTACTTCCCATGATGTCGGAGGCATAGGCATTGATAATCATGGGAATGCCCTACCCGACTCAACCCTCTCTGCCTGTAAGCAAGCGGATGCCATCCTCTTCGGATCTGTGGGGGGTCCAAAATGGGAAAAACTCCCCCCGAAAGAGCAACCTGAACGGGCAGCCCTGCTCCCGATTCGTAAGGCATTTCAGCTTTTCGCCAACCTTCGTCCGGGAAACCTTTACCCGGAATTAGCTGATTTATCCCCCTTGCGTGCTGACACTGTTGCCAACGGCATCGATGTTCTTTGCGTGAGGGAGTTAACCGGCGGTATTTACTTCGGTCAGCCAAAAAGTACAAAATCCTTGGAAAATGGAGAAGAAGAGGCGATTGATACCATGATTTATAAAACCAGCGAGATCGAACGAATTATCGAGGTTGCAGTAAAAGCTGCCTCTCTTCGGGAGGGTCGAATCTGTTCTGTTGACAAAGCCAATGTGCTTGAGACCTCGGTTTTATGGAGAAAAGTGGTATCTGATTGTGTTCAAAAACTGGATCCATCCATCGAGCTTTCCCACATGTATGTTGACAATGCAGCCATGCAGCTCGTGCGAGACCCCAACCAATTTGATGTGCTGGTCACCGAAAATATGTTTGGCGATATTTTATCCGACGAACTCGCGGTAATCTGCGGATCCCTTGGTATGCTCGCCTCCGCCAGTTTGGGCACTGGTAAAAATAGCCTTGGTTTACCTTTTGGGCTGTACGAACCAGCGGGGGGCACTGCTCCTGACATTGCTGGTATGGGTCTGGCCAATCCTTGTGCACAGGTCCTGAGTGCGGCACTTATGCTTCGCTACAGTTTCGGTATGGAGGAAGAAGCTTCTTCCATTGAAAATGCGGTCAAGGAAACCATCCGGTCAGGATTAAGGACAGGGGATATTGCCCAAGGGGCTGACTCGGTGGGTACCCGGGAGATGGGTGATGCCATTATAAGTCGCCTTTGCTAAAAACCTCCCCTACAAAGAAAGCTTCTTTTCTCGTTTAATTTAAATCATGAAGGCCGAAGACATACGAAAATCTTTCCTCGACTTTTTTAAGTCCAAAGAACACCAGTTTGTGCCTTCTGCCTCGCTGCTTCCGGAATCCCCCAATTTATTGTTTACCAATGCGGGAATGAATCAATTTGTTCCTTATTTCCTTGGCGATCAGCAAGCCCCTTTTTCACGGGCTACCGACACCCAGAAATGCATACGGGCTGGTGGTAAACATAACGATCTTGAAGATGTTGGTTTTGACACCTACCACCACACATTCTTCGAAATGCTCGGAAACTGGTCATTCGGGAATTACTTCAAGAAAGAGGCCATTGAATGGGCGTGGGAATTACTTGTGGATGTATGGAAGTTTCCACCCCAGCGATTGTACGCAAGTGTTTATAAACCCGGGAAAGGTGACCCCGCTGACTTTGACCAGGAAGCCTATGATCTTTGGTCAAATATTTTTAAATCTGCCGGTCTTGACCCTGCTATTCATGTGGTCATGGGAAACAAGAAGGATAATTTTTGGATGATGGGTGAAACCGGTCCCTGTGGTCCCTGTAGTGAACTCCACCTTGATCTTACCCCAGATGGAAACTCTGAAGGCAAATTGGTCAATGCCGACTCCCACCTCTGTATTGAAATTTGGAATCTCGTCTTCATTCAATTCAACGCCGACCGTGAGGGGAATTTCTCCCCCCTCGCCGCCCAGCATGTGGATACCGGGATGGGTTTTGAACGCGTGGCTGCTGTTATGCAGGCAACCCAGGGCTTCACCGATTTTTCCAAGCCCACATCCAATTACGACACAGATGTATTTTCTCCGGTGTTTGAAAAACTGAGTGCTTTATCCGGTAAAACTTACAAGTCCACACTGCCAGTAGAGGGAAAACCAGCCAATGAACAGGAGGAAGTGGATGTCGCCTTTCGGGTTATCGGGGATCACCTTCGAGCACTCTGCTTCTCAATTGCCGATGGAATACTCCCGGGCAATAGCGACCGAAATTATGTCCTGAGAAGGATTTTGAGGAGAGGGATTAGGTATGGACGGGCCCTGGGGTTTGAAAAGCCCTTTTTTCACCTCCTTGCCCCTACCCTTATTGAGCAAATGGGGGGCTTCTTTCCTGAGCTCAAAAGCCGGGAGAATTTAATTATCAAGACCCTCCAATCAGAAGAGGAATCTTTCAATAAAACATTGGACAGGGGCATTGAACTTTTTAACCGTGAAATCCAATCCTTAACTCCTGGCCAACAACTCTCCGGTTCTTTTGCCTTCAAACTCTACGACACCTATGGTTTCCCATTGGATCTCACTGAGCTCATGGCTCGTGAGTCGAACCTTACCGTGGATGTATCCGCCTTTGAGACCCAAATGGAAGCCCAAAGAGAACGGGCCCGGCAATCTCACAAATCGGTGGATATTTTGGTAAGCGAAGACTCATCCGGTGCAGATGCCACGAAATTCACCGGACACGAGCCCGATAACCTTCAAAATTTCCCCTCCTCCTGTATCGACTCGGTAACTCAAAACGACACTACTTACCTGGTCTTTGACGAATCCCCATTTTACGCCGAGATGGGAGGCCAGGTGGGAGATTCTGGCTGCGTTTATATTGCTGACGAAACTCATGTTATTACTGATGTTATCAAAGATGGATCAGGCCGCTTCCTGCATGCCCTCAAATCAGCACCGAAAAGCCAAAATTTGAAAGGTGAAAAGGCATCCCTCTCGGTTGACCTGGCCAGAAGGCAATCAATCCAAAGGCATCACACCGCCACCCATGTCCTTCATTGGGCTCTCCGTAAAGTCCTTGGCGATCACATTCGCCAGGCCGGATCTCTGGTAGAGCCCGATCGCTTACGGTTTGATTTTTCTCACTTTGAAGGCATCAAGCCTGATCAGCTCGCTGAAATTGAAAGGATTTCCAATGAAAAACTTTTACTTAATGACAAATTAGAATCCTATGAGGTGCCTTTTTCAGAAAAACCTGACGAGGTAATCGCATTCTTTGGTGATAAATATGGTGAAGTTGTCAGAGTGGTGAACCTGGGCGGATGGAGTCAGGAACTTTGTGGCGGCACCCATGTTTCCTCCGCTGGTGAAATCGGATCCCTTCGAATTGTCAACGAATCCGCGATTTCTGCGGGTACTCGTAGGATTGAAGCAGTCGCTGGTTTTGCGGCCTACCAATGGGCAGACCAACGAATTGCCCTGGTTCAAGATCTCACTCGCCAACTTGCCTGCCAGCCCAACGAAATCTCTGATCGTATCTCTCAGATGCAGGCAAAAGGCAAAGAGCTGGATAAAAAACTTCGGTCTTTTGAACAAAAGGGGCAGGCGGGCATGGCAGATAAACTGATTGCCGGAGCCGAGGAAGCCGCTGGTATCCGGTTGATCAAATCGGTTGTCTCCAACCTTGCCCCCAATGATCTACGCTCTCTCGCAGCCCAGGTAAATAAGCGGGCAACTCCGTCGGTTGTCCTTTTAGCGAGCGTAGCGAACAATAAATGTGGCATGGTCTGTATTTGTTCTGAGGCAGCGATAGAAGCCGGGCATCAAGCGGGCAAGTACTTGGGAGAACTGGCAAAAAAGCTTGGAGGGAAAGGCGGAGGCAAACCAGATTTTGCGATGGGGGGAGCTCCCGCTTCTGAAGATGTAAACCAAGCCCTTGCTTCCATTACCTTTTCCTCAGAAGAGGCGTGAAGTTACGAATCCTTCTTCCCCCGACCTTGGCGGGTAGTGTGCAACGCAATGCCATTCCGGCCAAAATTGAACTCGAAAAAGAAGATGGTTCCCGGATACCACCGGAAAAAGTTCCTCCCACTGCATTCGCGGATCTAAACGACGCCGAGAGATCCTCCCTTTTTGCACTTTCTCAATGGTGTGGGGGCAAGATTACATCTTTTGTACAGCTCAACCTCGAGCAAATGGGTGAACTCCTGAAATTGCTCCATGAAACGCCGTGTTTTTTTCCTGCAAATTCCCCTGATACAGAAATAAGCTGGGTACAGGGTAAGCTCACAGGAGTCAGTGAATTTATTGACATACCCAGTCGTGACCACCCCCGACCCGTTCGGGCAATTAAAGAAGAAAGTGAGCAGTCACACACGGATGAGATTATCGATCTCCCAGATTACGATGGCCCTCCCATTGAAGTGGAAGGGTCAACGGAATACCTGAGGATTATATTGCCTTCCTCTGAGCATCCCGGATACAAGGATATTCTTCGCCTCTTACGGGAGTGGAATTTCCTCAGGGATCGTTCACACCGCCATTGGTGGTGGTTACGGGATCCATCTGCGGTGCTCGACTTCCTTGCATCTCATCAGGAGGACCTCGAATTGGATTATGAAGCAGAATTTACGGAAAACTTTAAACACCTCACCTCCTCTATCCAAAAAGCTGAAATCCACACCAAGGCAAGCGAATCAAGTGATCTAGCGGAGGTGGAAATCAGTATTGAAGCCGGAAATGTACCGGCAGATGAACTGGATCATGCCCTGGCTACCGGGAAAAATCATATACGCTACGGGAAAAAAGTGTACTTGCTAACCCGGGACCTCAAGGAAAAAGCGAGCCGGCTGCAACGCCGGGTTTCCGGAAACCCGGATGCTCCTTTGCTCGCCCGCACCAGCCATCCCGTG
>ERZ807291.7872-NODE-7872-length-12125-cov-5.678542_pt1 | contig 12125 bp, 9 predicted proteins | sample MGYA00521257_ERZ807291 | MGnify/ENA primary metagenome ERZ807291 (study PRJEB31413, sample SAMN03169783) | marine metagenome | biome: Marine; feature: Water; material: Subsurface seawater | place: North Sea | collected 2011-04-28 | depth 1 m m ...
GCTTGAGTATTGGTGTAAAGCGAGTCAAAAGCATATTGAGAAGCAAGCCGCTCATTTCCCGTTACATCAATAATTTTCGATCGTAAATTGGATCCAAAAGGTTCTAGAACTGGGAAAAATATTCTTCCATTTGAGGGATTCACTGTGATCTGAGGGTTCGCCAAAAAATCAAACATTCCATCAGGAACTTGAGCATTGTTATTGTTTATCCTATCAAGTTCAACGAGCTGAAGAAGAGGGGTGTCATTAAAACCCGGTTGATCTATTGGAAGGTAATTAATGTCAATTCCTTTGCTTCTATCCAAATACCAAACTCCCAACTCAAACCCAGTATTACTTAATTGATATGCACCGAGGGAGTAGACGTTCTTCATCATCAAATCCCACATCGGGAAGTGGGTATTCAACTCAGTGCTCTTAAGCATCTTCAAGATCATAGCCTCATCCCCATTTGTTTCATTTGAGAATTCGCCTACCTTATACGTCTTACCGTTATAAGTATATTCAAACGAAACGGCCAAAACTTGATTAGGCTGAAGCTCTTGAACCAAAGAGATATATCCCAATTGAGGGTTTAAGGTAAAATCACGGTTCAGCTCAAGCTTTCGAGCGAGTTCCACTTTTGAATAATCAAACCTGCTCTGCAAACCATAACTATTCTCCAGACGCTGTGATGCTTGAGTAAAACCACGGACTGCTGGGTCTTTGTAAATTGCTTTATAAGCATCATTCGCACTATTCTGCGCAGGTCTGCTTTGGTTTGGCGTATTAAAAACTCCCGTAAATTCTCTGTTATAAACCCTTCGTGACTCACCTAAATCCTGAAAGGCTATTATATTCCTATTCTCATTTGTGCTGAAGTTTGTGTTTGTAATCCATACTTCAACCCTGGTAATATTAACGCTAGAATTAATAATCGGTGTGTTACTAAGCGCCTTTTCGTAAATATCTCGGAAGAAATGGGATAAAAAGTAATGCTTGTATGCCTCGTAATCATCAGCACCAACATCAAATTCTATTTCTTGTGCTCCTCCTTCAGTAGTCACCTCTCTTCGTTCACTTTTTTGCTGAGAGTAAACGGAAGTCACTGTCATGCGACCAAACCTCAGCTGTGTTTTAACACCGAACAAAGACTGACTTCCACGGATCAAACTGCTTTGAAGCGGAAGCGAAACGTTTCCCAGTTCTATTTTTTGAATTATCTCATCTTCATAACCCGTATACTCGAGTTTCATTTGATTTTCAAAGTCAAATGTAGCTTGGGTATTGTAGTTGGTTTGAATCTTGAGCTTATCCCCAATATTTCCAATAACGTTAAGTTGAATATTCTGCCTAAAATCAAAAACCGATATCCTTCTTTGATTAACCGGAATTGCAGGATTCTCAGTTTTAGAGCTATTAACACCAAAAGTTAACTCGGCCGCACCATTTGGTCTAATCTCAATAGTATTTCCACCAAATATTCTATCAAAACCCTCATTTTCGACATTAATAGAAGGCCGAAAGCTACTTCCTGAGGACCCGCTGGCATCGTCTTCACTTTCTTCTGCATTGTTTCGGATTTCCTTCCAATAGTCGTTCATTGACTTTTTGGCTTGATAATCTTGATACTCGTCAAAAGACAAATATGAAGGTGGACGATAGTTAATATTGCCAAACTTTTGCTGGTATTCATAATTACCAGACTCTGGATCATATTCAAACTCTGTTTCAGCTCCCGTTGGTTTTGCGCCATGAAGTTTTCGATCATCCTCTTGCAAAGGATCATAGGTATCCTCAAAAGGAAAGAGCATACTATTCTTGGTAGTATCCTCTTGACTAAAAAGCACCAAAGGCATCATTACTGATGCCCAAACCAAAATGGCTACCCTATTTAAAATACGGAAATTCAAGAATCTATACTTCTGCTTATAGTTGCTTCAAGGACGCTTTAATCAACTGCTCCACGCTTTGAGGGGCAGTATCAGATTTAAGTAGATTATTAATAACTTTCACTGATGAAGCCCTATCAAAACCCAGCGCAGTGAGCGCAGATAACGCTTCTTGTCGCAAAGTATTGCCCGAATTAAAGTGTTCATCTACAGAAATATCGTCTTTAGCGATTTTATTTCTCAATTCATGGATCACCTTTTCAGCCACTTTTGGACCTACGCCTTTCACCGTAGTCAATGTTTTCACATCGCCACCCACGACAATGGTCTGAAATTCAGAAGGTTTGAATGAAGATAAAATCATCATGGCAATGGACGAACTAATACCTGAAATAGAAATCAGTTGACGAAACATTTGCCTCTCCAACTCTGAAGAAAACCCATAAAGCTGATGCTTACTTTCTCCTGACCGAACATCAACACTGACAGAATAATGCGTCAATAACTTACCTGAATCAAGGCCATTGAGGTCAGAATAGGTGGTCAAACTCACCTGGACTAAATACCCAAGTCCATTGGTTTCAACCAACACATGCGAAGGTGTTTTTTCTGTGTACTTCCCTAGAATATACTCTATCATTTAGTTGACTTTTGACGAGTTTGAGCATCTACAACGGAGATAGTAATCATATTCACTATTTCACGAACCGAGCTTCCTAATTGAAGAATATGCACTGGTTTTTTCATTCCTAGCAAGATTGGCCCAATCGCCTCTCTCTCTCCCATCTCCTGCAATAATTTGTAGGCGATATTACCCGCTGATAAATTAGGAAAGATCAACACATTCGCTTTCTTTCCAGCCAATTTTGAAAACGGAAATGACTCTTCAATTAATTTGTTGTTGATAGCAAAATTGGCCTGTACTTCTCCATCTACTATCATCTTAGGATGACGTTCATGCAAGATCTTAACCGCATTTCGCACTTTAATCGCTTCTTCTCCATCGCTGCTCCCAAAGTTAGAATAGCTTAACAGCGCTATTCTTGGAGCGATTTTAAATCGTTCTACTGCCGCGTGCACTAACACGGTCATATCTGCCAACTCTTCAGCGGTAGGATTATAGTTAATCGTTGTATCAGCCAGGAATAATGGTCCTTGCTTTGTGATCATAACGTACATTCCAACAAGCTTATTGACATTAGGATCAGTGCCGATAACCTGCAATGCTGGCTTAATTGTGGCCGGGTAATTTCTAGTCAAACCACTTATCAACGCATCCGCTTCACCACTAGCAACCATAGCCGCACCAAAGTAATTTCTCTCGTGCATGATCTTACTTGCCTCGGACATCGTGAAACCTCTTCGTTTACGATTATCATAAAGCAATTTAGCATACTTCGTTCTTCTTGATCGTTCTTCATCAAGGCGAGGGTCTATTATTTCAATATCCTCCAAATCAAGTCCATGCTCCTTGATCAGCTCATCAATCATTTCCTTGTTTCCAAGTAAAATCGGGATCGCGACTCCATCGTCTCTTGAAATCTGAGCAGCTTTTAAGATCTTATAATTATCAGCCTCGGCAAAGACAACTCGTTTGGGGTTTTGCTTTGCCTTGGTTGATATACTTTGAAGTAATTTATTGTCTAATCCTAGTCTCGTATCTAGTTCCTCAATGTAAGCATCCCAATCTTTTATCTCCGTTCGTGCTACACCGCTTTCCATTGCTGCTCTGGCAACTGCGGGAGCAACAGTGGTAATCAGTCGATAATCAAGAGGCTTCGGTATGATATAATCCCTACCAAAAGAGATGTTTGATTCGCCATAAGCAATATTCACTTCAACTGGAACAGATTCTTTAGCCAATGCCGCCAGCGCTTTTACAGCCGCGAGTTTCATTTCTTCATTGATACTTTTTGCTCTTACATCTAAAGCGCCTCTGAATATATATGGGAAACCAAGAACATTATTCACTTGATTGGGATAATCACTGCGACCAGTAGCCATGATTATATCTTTCCGAGAAGCAATCGCTACTTCATAAGCAATTTCTGGGTCTGGGTTTGCACAAGCAAAAACAATAGGGTCACTCGCCATGGATTTGAGCATCTCTTTGGACACAATATTGCCGATGGACAGTCCGAGAAAGACATCCGCATCGACCATTGCATCTTTGAGTGTTACACAATCAGTATCAACAGCGTACTTACTTTTTATTTCATCAAGATCATTTCTGGAAGTAGAGATCACTCCTTTACTATCCAGCATAAGGATGTTCTTCGGGTTTACTCCTAAAATGCAGTATAAGTTCACACATGAAATTGCGGCAGCACCAGCTCCGCTGACTACTACTTTAACCTCTTCAATCTTTTTCCCTGCTAACTCCAGCGCATTAAGCAGAGCCGCACTCGTAATGATTGCAGTTCCATGCTGGTCGTCATGCATTATAGGAATCTCCAACTCTACTTTTAATCTGCGTTCGATCTCAAAAGCCTCGGGAGATTTGATATCCTCAAGGTTAATTCCACCAAAGGTTGGGGCAATAGCCTTAACGGTATTGACAAATAAATCTATATCATTTGCGTCAACTTCAATATCAAATACATCGATATCAGCAAAGATCTTGAATAGCAGACCTTTGCCTTCCATTACTGGCTTTGACGCCTCTGGCCCAATGTTTCCCAATCCAAGAACAGCAGTTCCATTCGAAATAACGGCAACCAGGTTTCCTTTTGCTGTGTATTTGTACACATCTTCGGGGTTCTCAGCTATACTTAGACATGGCTCAGCTACTCCTGGCGAATAGGCCAGGCTTAAATCGCGCTGAGACGAATACGGTTTTGTTGGCACAACCTCTATTTTTCCAGGTCTTCCACTCGAGTGATAATCCAGCGCTTCTTGCTTTTTTCTCTTGCTCATAAGGTTGTTTTCAGGGGAGCGTAAAAATAGAAATATTGCCCTTCCTAGTGCCTTTGAAGCAAGGTTATTATAGCTTTGGTAGGATAAAGTGTTAAAATGAAGAAAATTGTCGTTTTTTCTGGCGCTGGCCTAAGTGCTGAAAGCGGGCTGAAAACCTTTCGCGATGGTGGAGGGTTATGGGAAGAATATGACATCAATGAAGTTGCCACTCCTGAAGCTTGGATGGCAAACCCAGCCTTGGTTCTTAAGTTTTATAACTTAAGAAAGGAGCAGATTTTAAATGCAAAACCAAATCTTGCTCACATCTCTATCGCTTCCTTAGAAGAAGATTATGACGTGCATGTAATCACACAAAATATCGATGATTTGCACGAACGTGCTGGCAGTAATAAAATCATTCATCTTCATGGGGAAATCTTAAAAGCGCGATCCTCTAGCGACCCAAGCTTAATAATCAATCATAGCAAAAACCTTAAGTTGGGGGACAAAGCTGAAGACGGATCTCAACTTAGGCCACATATAGTTTGGTTTGGAGAAAGCGTTCCAGAAATGGAAAGAGCCACGCAAATCATTTCTAAAGCCGAGATAATAATAGTCGTGGGCACAAGCTTGAATGTGTATCCAGCTGCGGGATTGATTCAATACGCACCGACAAATGCAACATTCTTCATCATTGATCCAGCAGAAGTAAATCATTCATCATTAAGAAAAGTGACCTTTCTAAGAACAACTGCAACCAAAGGAATACCTGAAATTGTAAACTTGTTAATGAAAGAAGCTAAGGTTGTTTAGATGTCGGAAATTATTTTAGGAAACCAAGCTTGAAGACTAAATTCATCATCAAATCACATTGGCACAACATTAGCATTAGAGTAAATTCGCAAACCATTTGATTAAAACACTATGAAATACATTCTACTTTCAATTCTTCTAATTGGAGCCATAAATTCAGGCATCAAAGCTCAAGACAGTGGTCGTAAAATTCCTGCCGTAGAAATTAAAAGCCTTGACAGCTCGCCATTCAATACTGGAGATATTCAAAATGATGGAAAACCAATCATTATTAGTTTTTGGGCTACATGGTGCAGTCCATGCAAGAGAGAATTAAACACTATTGCTGAAGATTATATCGATTGGCAAGATGAAACAGGCGTAAAGCTTATCGCTATTTCTATTGATGATGCCAGAAACATGCAAAAAGTAAAGCCTTATGTTGACGGTCAATCATGGGATTATGAAGTTTACCTCGATCCTAATGCAGATTTCAAAAGAGCTATGAATGTGAATAATGTACCTCACACTTTCCTTATTGATGGTGAGGGGAATATAGTTTGGCAGCACAATTCTTATCAGCCAGGTGATGAGGACGAGCTATACGAACTTGTAGAAAAATTGGCTGCAGGAGAGTCGATCAACTAACTATTGAAATCGCGCTTAATGAAATTTACTAACCTCAATCTTGGGCTAATCACCCTTTTCTCCTTTACCTCAATAATTGTTTCCGCACAAGATGGCAATCTATTAGACGGAGTTCAAATTCATGGAAATTTCGACTTATATGCACAGCAGTACAATAAGGATTCCATCATTGGCGCGCCCATCGTTCCTGAAAAAAGTGGAGTGAATGCTTTTACGAACTTAATTGCAACAAAGGGGAAATTTAGTGCTGGAGTTCGATTAGAAAGCTATATACCTCCCGTTCAAGGATTCGACCCAAGGTTTGGTGATGAGACCATTGGTGTTCCATTTAGATATGCATCGTTCAAACAAGATGGACTAGAAATAACCGTTGGAAATTTCTACGAACAGTTTGGAAATGGAATGATTTTAAGAAGCTACGAAGAAAGGGGTCTTGGTTTAGACAATGCGTTTGATGGTGCCAGAGTTAGGTATTCACCTGTCCAAGGTCTGTATATAAAAGGCCTTATTGGTAACCAAAGGTTTTACTGGCAAAAAAGCGATGGTATAGTTCGAGCATTTGATGGTGAAGTTCAATTCAATGAGTTGATTTCAAAATGGAATGAAAGTGCTTTGAGAGTTTCGATAGGTGGATCCTTCGTAAGTAAATTTCAATCAGGTGGGACATCATCATTGGATTTGCCCGAAAATGTAGGAGGTGGGGCAGCGAGATTCCAAATGAACTACAAAGACTTTAGTCTGATGGGCGAATATGCTTATAAGGAAAATGATCCCACTAAATCCAACCATTACATATACAAAAGTGGTGAAGGTTTCTTTGCTTCAGCCACTTATTCAAGAAGAGGTTTTGGAATTAATATTTCCGCAAAGAGCATTGACAATATGGAGTTCCGCAGTGATAGAGAAGCTGGTTTTAATGATTTATTCATCAACTACCTTCCAGCATTATCTCGCCAGCACACATACAGTTTAGCAGCTACGCTTTACCCTTATGCAACCCAGCCGAATGGTGAGATTGGACTTCAAGGAGATTTGATTTACAAAATCAAAAAGGGAAGTAAAATTGGAGGAAAGTATGGAACTACCATTCAACTAAATGTTTCGTTGATCAATTCTCATGATCGAGAATATTATGCTGACCAAGATCCTGATGCCGCTGTGGAGCTGCTAGATCAACAAGTGTATATCCCAGAAGACCAATCTAGAAAAGGCTATAAGGCTAATTTATTCAATATTGGCAACGAAGTATATTACAGGGATTACAATATTGAGATCGACCGTAAATTCAATAAGAACTTTAAGTTGAAAGGAACTTTTGCCTTTCAAGAATATAATATTGAACTCATTCAAAATAAAGCCTCAACCAACGTTTTGGCTAGAATATGGGTCTTAGAAGGGTTGAATAAATTATCTAAAAAACACAGTATCCGTTGGGAAGCACAGCAACTAACTACAGGACAAGATCAAGGAGACTGGGTTTTCGGACTAATCGAATATGGTTACTCACCACATTGGATAGTAACTGTGCTTAATCAATACAACTATGGCAATAAAAACAAGGATTTAAGAGTTAATTATCCGACAGCCCAAGTAACCTACATTCACAATGCAAATCGATTAAGTCTCAGTTACGGTAGACAAAGAGCTGGAATTTTCTGTGTGGGAGGTGTATGTAGAAATGTTCCCGCAGCAAATGGAATAACACTTGCAATAACTAGTAGTTTCTAACTTCACAGTAATGAGAAATACGATAATTTTTGGGTTTTTACTCCTGTCAACTCTAACTTTTACGGTTGGATGTGATAAGGTGGAAACTCCCCTTCCTGAGCCTGCTGTTCTTAATCTAAATGATTCAATCACCTTTCCACCTGTTGATTCTGCTAATTTGAATAGAGGTTTTAAGAAGACTTATGTCGAGGAATTCACTGGGCACAAATGCACCACATGTCCAGCCAACACAAAATTGCTATTAGCACAGCTTGCATTAAATAAGGATAGAATGATAGTAACTTCCGTCCATGCGGGCAGCTTTGCTGAAGTTGACGACTTTGGTGGCTATCCTACAGACTTCAACACACCTTATGGAACGTTATTATTCCAAAATTTCACTAATGCCCTCACACCAATACCAAGTGCTATTATCAACCGTAGAAGTTTTGACAACTTCAACAATCTAATGATCTTTAATAACGCTACTACATTTTGGACTGACCCAATAAATTTTGAAAACTCTAATACATCAGCTGATATTGCTCTAGGCGTTGAAGCCGACTTTATCGATAGCCTCGATTTATTTTACATTCAAGTAAGTGCCGAAGCTTTGAACGATTTGACCAGTACTTATCGATTACTCGTGCTTTGCGTTGAAGATTCCATAGTTGCTCCGCAACTCGACAGTGAAGCAGATGAAAGTATATATCCGCACAAAATTGTCACCGACTATACACATAGGCATGTATTAAGAGGGAAGCTTAATTCTGATCAATCCATAGCTGGTGATCCTTTTATAAGTGAAACAATTTCATCTGGAGAATGGCTTGACTATAAGCTGAATGCGGAAATGCCTGCCAATGTCCTGAACAAGGAAAATACAACCATTGTGGCGGTCATAGTAAACGAGATCACAGGAGAAGTTATTCAAAGTGAAGAAACACATGTGCATGTGGTTGAATAAATTTTGCTTTGCACTATTTTTTTGCTTGACAGCATTTTCATTCGGATCGCAAGCTCAAACTGAAACTCCGAAAAAAGGCCAATTTTCGGCAATGGCCAAACTAGGACTTGTAGCAAGTCAGATCCACAATGATGACGTAGGCGGTTATAATAAACTAGGAGGCACTGCAGGTTTTGGTGTTTTCACGCCTATTTCAAGAACCGCAAAAATTCAATTGGAATTAAACTATGCCATGCGGGGCAGCAGATTAGCCGCACGTCCGGATAAAGGTGAATTCAATTCTTTCACACTCGAAGCACATTATATTGATATTCCTATTCTGTATAGATCTCATTTGGCCATGTTTGAATATGAGATTGGACTTTGTAATGGCTTCTTGGTGGCATCCAGACGAGTAGACCCTCTATTTATAACCACAGCTGCTCCTTTTAACCGCTATGAATTAGCTATTAATGCCGGAGTAAGTGTACCAATGAAAGGAAATTGGAGTTTTAATGCTCGCTTTCATTATTCCATGCTTCCAGCAATAGGGAAATTAGGTTTTGTAAATGGCATAAACATCATTGGTGGCGCTTATAACAATGCCATATCGTTCAGTATCATTCGAACCTTTACTCCTAAAGATTGAGGAATTTAATATTCCGAACTAAACCGGAGTATTTTGTGCGTTTCACAGCTGAACCAGAAAACAATTCTTGAAATTTTTCTTCGGTTAAATTATCCCATGCCTTCTTATCTGTGTCAAGCAACTCAGGATGCGGATCAAAATCTTCTTCCTTGTGTTGCTTGCTAAATCGATTCCATGGACAAACATCTTGACAGATGTCGCAACCAAACATCCAGTTATTGAACTTACCCTTATATTCAGATGGCAATTGAGCATCCTTGAGTTCAATTGTAAAATAAGAAATACACTTTGATGCGTCCAGCACATATGGAGCAACGATTGCATCAGTAGGACAAGCATCTATGCAGGCCGTGCACGTTCCACAATGATCAGTTTGAGGGTCATCGGCAGCAAGTTCTATATCGACAATCAAAACAGCCAAAAAATAAAACGAACCTTCATACTTCGTAATAATATTGGTATGTTTTCCCATCCAGCCCAAACCTGACCTACGTGCCCAAGCTTTTTCCATTACTGGCGCAGAATCTACAAAGCCTCTTCCGTCAACTTCACCAAATTGCTCATTCAGCAAGAATAGAAACTGCTTTAGGCGCTTTTTTATCACTTTATGATAATCTCGTCCATAGGCGTATTTTGAGATCTTAGGTGCATTTTCAGACTGAGTTAAATCAGAATAATAATTCATTGAAAGCACAATCACACTCTTTGCTCCATCAACAAGTTTTCTTGGATCTAAACGCTTCTCGAAATTCTCTTCCAAGTAAGACATCGAACCATTGCGCTGCTCCTTAAGCCAATTCTCTAAAAACTTCTCTTCCTCCTCAAGCTTACTTGCTTTTGCAATTCTGCAATCTAAAAAGCCAAGTTCAATGGCCTTTGTTCTAACCCACTCACTGCGGGTTTGTAATTTGAGGTCAAAGGCCTCCATTTATTCAAATATTGATCCTTGAGTTCCCTTAGGAAGTTCACGTCCCAAATGTTTATACGATTGATTTGTAGCTACTCTCCCGCGCGGGGTTCTATGCAGAAAGCCTTCCTGTATAAGGAATGGTTCGTACACTTCTTCAATTGTACCGGCCTGCTCTCCTACTGCAGTAGCAATAGTTGTTAAGCCAACTGGGCCACCAGAAAACTTATCGATGATTACTGAGAGAATTTTGTTGTCCATTTCATCCAGCCCATAAGCATCTACATTCAGTGCTTCCAATCCAAATGATGCAATCTTGAAATCAATTTTACCATCTCCCTTTATCTGTGCAAAATCTCTTATACGTCTCAATAAAGCGTTCGCTATTCGAGGGGTTCCTCGGCTTCTTCTTGATATTTCTTGCGCAGCTTTTGACTCTATTTCAATATTGAGAATAGAGGCACTTCTATGAACGATTTTAGTCAGCAGTTCAGAATTATAATAAGACAGCCTAGAATTAATACCAAAACGCGCCCTGAGAGGTGATGTTAGGAGACCAGATCTTGTAGTTGCGCCAATCAACGTAAAAGGCGCCAACTCAATTTGAACGCTTCTTGCACTTGGTCCGCTATCAATCATAATGTCGATTGTATAATCCTCCATGGCAGAATACAAAAACTCCTCTACAATAGGACTTAAACGATGAATTTCATCAATAAACAAGACGTCCTTTTCCTCCAGATTAGTTAATAATCCCGCAAGATCTCCTGGCTTATCCAATACCGGCCCACTTGTTGTCTTAATACCAACACCCAATTCATTCGCGATAATATTGGCAAGAGTCGTTTTTCCAAGTCCAGGAGGTCCATGCAACAAAACATGATCAAGCGCTTCACCGCGTTGAGATGCCGCCTGAACGAACACTTTAAGATTTTCTATAATGGACTCTTGACCCGTAAAGTCATCAAATTGAACAGGCCTCAACACCTTTTCAATATCCTTATCGGTTTGAGATAACTCTGAAGAATCTGGATCAAGGTTATAATTCATGCTTTGACAAATGTAGGAAGTGGGTTGATCATTTCGATCATAAAAAAACCCGCACAATGGCGGGTTTTAAAATTATTGTATTTCAAGTCTAGTGACCTGCACCACCATCCAACTCTCCTTCTTCCAAAGGAACAGTCTGTGGAACAAAATCATGCTCTTTCCCAGGCTTACTATAATCATACGCCCAACGATGAACAACTGGAAGTGGACCTGGCCAATTACCGTGAATAGGATCAACTGGTGTAGTCCATTCAAGTGTATTGGAACCCCATGGGTTTTGACTAGCTCGAGGGCCTCTAAACATGCTGTAGAAGAAGTTGAACATGAAAATGAACTGAGCCAAAGCTCCAACGATCGCGAAAACTGAAATCAATTCATTCAAAGACACGAATTCATCAAACATTGGAAATCCACTATTTGAGTAATATCTTCTAGGCATACCTGCAAGACCCAAGAAATGCTGAGGAAAGAAAACTCCATACGCAGATACAAACGTCAACCAAAAGTGAGCATAACCCAATTTTCTATTCATCATTTTTCCATACATCTTAGGGAACCAATGATATACTCCAGCATACATAGCTAACACAGCTGATAATCCCATAACGATATGGAAGTGAGCAACCACAAAGTAGGTATCATGTAAATTGATATCCAAAG
>ERZ807291.7883-NODE-7883-length-12115-cov-80.569486_pt1 | contig 12115 bp, 7 predicted proteins | sample MGYA00521257_ERZ807291 | MGnify/ENA primary metagenome ERZ807291 (study PRJEB31413, sample SAMN03169783) | marine metagenome | biome: Marine; feature: Water; material: Subsurface seawater | place: North Sea | collected 2011-04-28 | depth 1 m m ...
AAGGGATTTAAACCAGCCGAACCACTCTTGGATTGATTTATGGAACTCGATTCACTTTCAACCTTGATCGCGCTAACACTGGGCGTCGGCTGGGCCAGCGGCATTAATCTCTACGCAGCCGTCTTAGCACTTGGACTGGCTGGCACGACGGGCTACGCAGATTTACCCACCGGCCTTGAAGTGGTTGAAAACCCTTTTGTCATTGCTGCCGCAGGGGTGATGTATCTGGTTGAATTCTGTGCCGACAAAATCCCGGGGGTTGATTCCGGCTGGGACGCGTTGCACACGTTTATCCGGCTTCCCGCGGGCGCACTGCTCGCCTCCGGCATCGTCGGCGATCAGGGTCCCGTGATGGAAGCGCTGGCAGGCTTGGCGGGTGGCGGACTGGCCGCGTCAACCCATGCCGCCAAAGCCGGCGGGCGGGCGCTGATTAACACCAGTCCAGAACCCTTTAGTAATTGGGCGGCGTCGATCACAGAAGACATTGGCGTTTTCGGCGGGGTTTGGTTGATGCTGAATCACCCCTGGGTCTTTGTCGGGTGCTTGGTGATATTTGTACTGTTACTGATTTGGTTGTTGCCAAAACTTTGGCGAGCAATCCGATATCTCTTTAAAAAGATCGGCGCGTTATTTGGCGGTGCAAAACCGGAGCCGCTGCAAGGCGATACGTCTAATCAACAAGCAGTTCCCCTCAACAAGCTGAACTAACCTGTCGGGACTGACGGCCAGCCCAATAACGCCTTGAAGGACTCACCCTAACACTGCGGGTTGCTTTGGCTTGTGAGCACTTTGCACCACTGCGGCAAGACCGGAATCAGGACACTAAGCCAAGGCAATCTTACTGGGGCGCCACCCCCTGTACCTGTAGCCGGTGCAGCAGCCGGGGCTCATCCCCATGGTCATGAACCGCGTAATGTAGCAAGCAGCGGTTGTCCCACATCACAAGATCCCCCTGCCGCCATTGATGCCGCGCCTGAAACTCTGGCCGCACAGAATGCTCATACAAGTATCCCAAAAGAGCCTTGCTTTCTGCCCGACTCCAATCCTCGAAGTGCTGGGTAAAAGCGGCGCAGACATACAGCGCTTTGTCCCCCGTTTCTTCATGCGTGCGGGCAACCGGATGGCGCGCCTCAGAAGCCTCATCAGGATTCTGCCCATATAACCGCGCCAAGTCCTTGGCCGAATGCAGCGCTTGAAGAGAGTCCACTAGGCGGGTGAGGCCCGGACCCAGCGCCTGATACGCCAGGACTTGGTTTGAAAACGCCGTCTCACCGCCAAATTCTGGCGCATCGAGTGCATACAGCATGGTCAACTTTGGCGGCGTGGGACTGTAGGTCATATCCGAATGCCAATGCTGATTTACATCTTTGGTTTTACCCCGATTTTTTAAAGGAATGATATTGGGGTAATCCGGGAGCGCGCCGTACGGAAAAGGCATCAGGCGGCCCCAATGTTCCGCAAACGCGATCTGATCTTCTGGGGTCAGGGTTTGGCCGGGAAACACCAACACGTGATGTGCAAGAAATTCAGCGCGCAGGGTTTCCAGCGCCTGAGGGGTAATGTCCCGAACATCGATGTCTTCGACAATTGCCCCCAATGGGGCCGCCATTTTTCTGATCAGCATCGTGCCTCCCGTACCTTTAATTCTTTTTAAAAAAACCTTAGAGCGCCGTGATTCGGGCAACCATCAGAACCTGGTCCTGAACCCATCCGATGAATCACATTCCTTGCGGCCCCGTCACAGCCCCCTTTTGCACCGGCGGCGCGGGCCGAGTCGCTAGCGGTGGCCATAATCTGGGCAACCCCTCACCCTCAATGCGGTCCCCCACACCAACCCTTGCGCGATCTAGGGGAAACGCAGGCCAAGCTTTGGTCCGAATCGCGTCCGCACTTAAATACACCACGGTAAAGGCGCGCCTTACTGAATCCGAGTGATTGGCTCCAGCTGCGTGCACCGTGAACCCATGATGCCAGATCACACTGCCAGGATTAACCGGCACCACTTGCAAGGATTCGCCCTTTAAAGCCGGGTCATTTAAGATATCAAAGGGCTTCGAAGTATGGGTGATATCCACCACTTTCAACGGACCCGCCAAATGTGAGCCGGGCACATAGGCCATCGCGCCGTTGCCTTCATCCACCGCGTTCAACGGGATCCAAGCACTGATTAAGGGCGCCTTCCCAATCGGCCAGAATGGTTGATCCTGATGCGCCGTCGTTTCTCGACCGCCCGGTTCCTTATAGAGCGCTTGGTCTTGCCAGAGATTCACGCTGGGCACACCCAATAACTGCGCGGCAATCCCAGCAAGTCCCTCATGAAAGGTCAGATCGACAACCCCTGGATCGGTCTCGCACAGGCGCATGCACTGCAAAAAAGACTGCTCATAGGTTGATTTATCAGAAATCGATCGGGTGTCGCTGGCCGTGCGCGCCGCCACAGCTTGATCGATCGCGGCGCCATACTGCGCGACATCCTCTGTGCTGAGCACATCGGGTGTTACCACAAAGCCTTGGGCTCGAAAGGCATTAACAACTTCTGGCGGGAGAACGATTGGAAAGTTTGAAGGCATTCGTTAGACCTAATTTGTTATCCGTTTTTTCAAGATTGCTGGCGGGCCTGGCTAACGCAACAAGGACCAATCCGGCTCCGATTCTGGGTGACTGAGCGGCCCATGGGCATTGCGAATCACCCGCCGCTGAGAATCCAACCAATGCTTCCAATCGGTACAGGGCACCAGTTGATCTGCCCGCTGCGCCTGCTGGGCGCGCAGCATGGCTTCAAGTCGGGATTCATCCGGGTGCCCAGCGCCCGCAAGATTGCGCATTTGTAACGGATCCGCGTACAGATCAAACAGCTCGACGCGACCATTCAACCAGACAGCGTAGCTAAACTGCTCAGTGCGGACTCCGCGCCACTCGGCGCCATCTTGAAACCAATCAAACCATTTCGAAAAATTCATGATAAAGGCATTGTGCGCTTCGGACGTTTCCTGCCACTTCCCGGCTAGATTCTCGCCCTCAATACTCCTCGGCACCGGCAAACCCGCCAACCCACAAAGCGTTGGGAAAAAATCCACCATACTCGTCATGCGCTGGCTTCGGCCTGGTTGAATTACACCCGGATAGCGAACAATCGCAGGAATGCGGATGGAGCTTTCGTACGGGTTCTTCTTTGACCATGGATTAACGCCTTGGGATCCGCCCTGGGTGCCATGATCGGATGCGAACAACACAATGGTATTGTCGGCCAAGCCCTTCTCATCCAAGTAATCCAGCAATCGACCCAGCATGTCATCCACCGCGAGGATCATTGCCAAATAGTGTCGATACATGTCTTTAGCGGCCGCTTCCAAGTGTTTTGGCACATTGCCCGGCATCACTAAATGCGCCGGCAGCCGCGCATAACAGTCTTCGGGTGCGAATTGAAACGGCGTGTAGTGCGGGGGATGGGGCGACAGGAACAACAAAAAGGGATCATCCCCAGCACCGTCCATAAATTCAAAAGCATAATTCAGCAATCCATTGGTTTCATAACCGTCCCAACGCTCATAGTTCCAGTCATCTTTGTGCACGAAGCCATCGAAATAGACCATGTGCTGATTGTAGGCGCGCCAATAGTCGAACCCCAGTCGATCCCGCCCTTCAGGCACCCAGTCCGGATGTTGTGGCATGCGATCGATTGCAGGCCAAGTTCCCGTGTGCAAGTGCCACTTCCCTACCCACGCCGTTTTGTAACCCGCATGACCAAAAGCATCGCCAATTGAGAGCTCTGAGTGCCGAGTGCGGGTGGTATTAATCAGGTGACCGGTTGTTTGCGGATAGCGCCCCGTCACCAGCATGGCTCTGGCCGGGGTACAGACAGGGCAATTAGAGATAGCGTTATCCAGCACCAAACCCTCGGACGCCAGCCGGTCGATGTTCGGGGTTTGAATTTGCTGTTCGCCGTACAAGGGGAGCGATAACGCGCGCAACTGATCCGGGAAAAGCACAACGACATTCGGTCGATCGGGCCCTGGGGTTGTTGCCTGGTTCATCACGTCCATCTCCGTCACAGTAGGCGCGCCACCAGCAAGTCTAGAAACGCCTCTTGGTCGCGCCACTCGGTGGCGCAGGAAACCAGTTTTCCAGCTGGGTCGATCAGTGTTTTCCCATCGCTTGTGACGACGATCGGTAACGATTCCATTTCCAGGAACGCATCTGAAAACGCCAAATAAACAGCAACCGCATCGTACAAAATTGAGCTTTGCTGGCGCATATCCAATTGCTGCAGCAAGGGCCAATCCCGCACGGCCTCGGCCCAACCAAAGTGATTCTCGAGCGCCGCTTGGGTGAGCGCGTTTTGGCTCTGCTTGACCTGTTGAAACCGCTCGCCGGTCAACGCAATGATGCCGCAGGTATCTAGCGGCGTAATGATTTTTTCCCAGGGCGCTTGAAACACGGCGCGAGCCGACAGCGCATGCTGCTTGACGTTATATTCTCGCATTGGCTTTGGCGCGCCCAAATACCCCCGACGCAAGCTGCCATGCATCCCAATAAAGCGCGCATTACCCGTAATATTCGGGCTCCGAGATAACGCCGCTGCAATATTTGGCAGCGGACCAATGCCGATCAGGCTGACCGGCTCATGACTGTCGTGGATGGTCTTGCACAAAGCGCCAATGCCGTCCTCAATCACGACGCCTGCATACTCGGAAAGCTGAAAATCGCCTAACCACGCTTCATGCGTCGGCGCGCTGTAATCCAACGGGATACCAATGCCGATCGGAATATCCGTGCGGCCCGCGATCGTCAACAACTTAGCCACGATCGCTGCGCGATACCACGTGTCGCCGGTCGTTGTGGTAATCAGCTTCACATCCAGCTCGGGGCATTGCAGCAAAAAGACCAACGCCCAAACATCGTCGACATCAAAACCGATATCCGTATCCAAAATAACGGGTGTTGCCATGGCCAAACCTTCTTTATCGTTCTTTCAAGATAGTCGCAACAAAACCCGGCATGCGCAATTGAGTTAGTGTGAGGCGCCCTCTAAACCCTTTTTGCGCTTTTTAAAATACCGGCCTACTGGCTCATGGCCGCAAGGCTCATGAAAGTTGCTCGAGCAAGCTGATCGCCACGGGCATCGCCTAAAAGACCATCCGCCATCTTGTTCATGACATAGGCGAAACTTAATGCGTTGTCCTGATCGATGATGGCTCTGGAGCCGCCCCAACCGCCCCAAAAACACAAATTACGTCGATCGGCTTTGACCGGGTGCAAGCCAAAGCCAAGACCAAAGGCCATCGGCCCACCGAAAACGAGGTCTATGCCTTCGATTCGCGTTTGCATGACCGATCGACAAATCTCTGGCGACAAGAGCTGAACATCCCCAACTCGGCCACCATTGGCCAGCGCTGAATGAATCTTTGCAACGGCCCTGGCATTGCTATGACCATTCGCTGCCGGGATCTCGGCGCGCCGCCAACCATCGGTATGACTGTCTAGCGCGGAGGTTCTTGGGCTTGAATAGGTTCTGTATGGGATCGAATCTTTGACCGCGCCTTGGCCTAAAACCGCCCCATCCGGTGGCGGGATTAAGTTCCCGATGCGGTGAAATTCCGAATCCGGCACGCCAATGAAAAAGTCAGCGTTTAAGGGCCCCGCGATCTGCTCGGCAAAAAACTGCCCCAAACTTTGGCCCGTAATGCGTCGGACCACTTCGCCGATTAAGTAGCCCTGGGTTAGGGCGTGATAGCCACTGGCACTTCCCGGGGTCCACCAAGGCGCTTGCTGCGCAAGCAATTGGGTGACCCGTTCCCAATCGTAGAGCTCATCGCCCATCACAAAGAACGGTAGTACAAGGCACTGCCCAGCAAACTTTGGCGCAATGCAGCGCTTCCTGAAAACGACAATCAGCATCATCGTTTTAGCAAAAATCTGAGCTAGGTTCTGTGGCTAGGTACCGGGCAACGCAGGGCCAATGCGGTCTTAGAGACCCAGCAAATGAGGAATGATTCGAAAAAACGAGTCAGTATTTGCTAGAACAAATCCCGCAATAACGAAAGCACCATTTCTGGCAGCGCGTTCGCTTGCGCGACCATGGCAACGGATGATTCCTGCAAAATAGTCTGTTTTGTCAGAGCAGCTGTTTCCGCAGCATAGTCTGCATCAGTAATACGCGACACTGATGCCTGTAAATTAATTGCCGACACTTGACTCGAAGCCAAAGCACTGTCAACGCGATTTATTAGAGCACCGACATTAGCACGAAAGGATGAGAGTTGATCGATCGCACAATCAGCAATCGAAATCGCTGAACTAGCGCCAGCCTGCGAGCTTACATCTATTCCTGTAACTAAATAATTAGGATCTGGCATAACCGCTGCATTCGCTGCGATATTAAAAAGCCCTCCCGCTGCACCTGCCAAGGTTGATGTCAAAGAGACCCTGCAACTCTCAAACTGCACCTTCCCTCCGACAACAACAGAATCTTGATCCTCGGAATCGAGTAGCGCCTTTCCATCAAAGAGCGCGACGAAGGCGGATGGTTCTTCGGACCCTCTTACTTTTATCGATTGAACAACCGCGGTTGAGTTTCCATCGTTTAATTCCGGGTCTGTAACCGAATTAGCGTGCTCGAAATTTTCAATTCGGATGTCTGCACCGTCGCTTTGAAGCAACCTTACTCGATTGGCATCGAGGTCATGTTCTGCAGAGATACCTGTCACCAGCGACAACGTATTTATTTCGGTTGCTAGGGTGCTTAAATCACTTGCTACGGCATCAACCTGCACAAAAGCTGCCCCCACATTTAAACCATAGAGATTAAAACTGATGACGCCATCCGATGATAAGGTTTCGATCCACGCCTCGGTGGAGGCTGCCGCTGATACACCCGTAATAGATTGCTCTGCGTTCACCAGCTCAGCTATTTTTCGGGCTTCTGAGTCTTTAGGAATCGAAATCGTGACCGGTGTTTTTCCGGTAATCGTCACTTGTTGAGCACCTGTGTAATTCCCTTGGGTCACACCTTCGGTTCCTGAAGAACGTGATTGAACAATCGCGCCAGGAATCAGGTTCGTTACACTATTTTGACTCAGCACCACGGTGTCGTCACGAGTTGACAGCATTAACCCGCGATCATTAGAGCCACTATTAACAAAATCCGTCAGAACAATTGGATCTGCATCACTACTCCGAATCTCTAACATTCCAGCAAGCTTTCGATAGCTGACATTGTTTGAAGCGAGCTCAGCATCTTTCAACGCCATTGCGGCGAAAAAAGAATTAAGTGTGGTCTCTGGATCCGCGCCTGTTACAAAACCTATCGCGATACCATCGATGTTAAAACTGATCACATCACCTGCAACTGTCAATTGTTCTAGACTGAGGTTGGCTGCATTTGTAGCGGTTGACGCCACTTGAATCGCTTGGTCGGGCTGAGCGTTAAAAAGCCCCTTATCAACTCTATCTGGCACCGCTGTAAAAGCCCTTATGCTCACATCATCCAGATTCGTAACACCAACCGTTCCATTAAGACCCGCGGCGAGCATTTGAGCCACACCGGCACCAGATCCTGAAAAATTATTAATAGTCAGATCAAATCCATCTCGACGCGTCAAAGCCACGGCAGTACCCGGACCACCAGATTGCGTCACAAAGTGCGTTTCAAGGCCTTGATCCCCTATCGTTCTTAGCGCTGCTTGATAAAATTGATCGAGGCTTTGAGAAATTTTTCTGCCATCAAATTCGATCTTATTGCCATCAACATACATCGAAACTAAATCGTCGTCGCCACCGGTTACAAACCCGGTAATCTGAAGCGAGCCCTCAGTAACCGCACCTTTGACACTTGACTCGATGGCCAATTCAGGCTCCAAATACACATCGAAGGTACCAGAAACAGCCGCGGAGTCTTTTCCTTTTTCCACCAGCGTCACAGCTTGGCCGCGCGCGCCCTGCAAACGTAAAGTTTTCAGCGCTGTGCCACCGGTCGCGCTATTAATTCCAAGTTCACTGAGCACCTGCTCACCTGCATCCGTCAAAACCTTACCGGTTAAATCACCTGCGCCGTTCCCAGAAAACCCTGCAAGTTGAAGCTGCAAACCGTCTTTGCGTGAAATAACGACACTCGCGTTTTCTCCGTCAATCTGGCTAACGTCATAAGTGTTTGCACCACCAGGACCCAGGGCAGCTAGCGCCGCAGAGTAAAGGCTTGTTAAAGCCGCGCCATTTGAGCCATCAAACGAAATAGTTTGCCCATCAATTTGAACCGTCACTGAGGTATCGTCCGCCGCTGCATTAATTTCAGTGACTATCAACGAGTTTTTAGCTGTGGATATGGTTGTTCCATTAACGCTGCCTTCAAGCAGGGATTGTGCGCCAGTACTGCCTGCACCATTGACTAACGCTAATCCAGCATTCCCAGCACCAGTAGCCGTAAAGTTAGAAAAACTGATATCACCGCCACTTTTTCGCGTCATTGTTATAGCGCCCCCGGTTCCGCCCGATTGACTGAGCCAATAAGCGCCCGGGCCAGTAACTAGCGCACCTTGAGTTGAAGCACCGCCTTCCGTTATGTTCGTGACATTAACTCCGTCGGATTCGAGAAAAGTCATCGAGGCATCCAACGCACCGTTGGCGCTTAGATTGCCCATCACTAGGTTCAGGCCATCCAGACGCGTAATCTTGATGGCAGCACCCGCAGAAGCCTGTTCGACTTTATGGGTCTTTACGCCGCCTGAACCGAGGCTCGCATCAAGGGCCTGAGCCAGCTGATCGAGACGATCGCCGGCAGTACCTGAACCGTCGAAATTGATGGCGCTACCGTCGACTAACACTGACGTATTGGTATCATCAGGTTGGGTGTTGATTGACGTAACAGTCAACTGCGCTGAAGCAGAAGCCGTACCCAACCTAAAATTTAAAGCACGAAGCAGGTTATCTATAGCTGCCGTAGCTGAGCCCGAGCCATCAAATGTCAGCGCGACGCCGTCAATTTCCGTAAAGATAGCCGTATCATCAGCTGCAGCCGTTACATTTTGAATCCGCACAGTCGAATTATTTTGACCCGCTATATTTTCAATTTCAATATTTGCCCCATCAGCCGCCGTCAGGTCAAAGCTACCATCACCATTGTTTACGATAGACAAGCCCGTTCCTAGGAATGCATTGGTCACTGCTGAAGTCAAATTTGATTGTGTTTCAGCACTCGTCGCACCTGCTCTGATTTCTATCAAAGTTCCATTGAGGGTAAATCTGAGAAGATCATTTTCATTGAGGTTAAAGTCATCATTAACCACATCTAAAAATTTCGCAGCCGTTGGATTAACAGTGGTTGTGACCCCCGCCAACAGGGCCATGTTTGCCGCAATGGTTTTCGCTGAATCGCTGTTGTTTACGGTAACCGATTGCAGTTCAGGGATACTGCTGTTGCCAGAGGGTCCCTTAATACTGATAACTTGAGCACCCACATTGTTGCCGGCTAAGGCCACCGTTACATCGGGCTGAGAGGCTTGGCTCGTTAAAATACCATTTGTGGTTACGACGTTTGCCACCACCGCAGCGCCGATTGATGTTGGCCCAGCAGTCGAATACTTAAATAGGCCTAAATTTTCGGGACGTACATCCGCCAACGCTACGGAGAGCGTGCTCCCGATATTTGGACCAATTTGAAGTGTCTGGGTCCCAAAGGAACCATCTAACAACTTCCGCCCATTAAACGTGGCGGCCGTTGCTTGTCTTTCAAGTTCAGATACGATTTGGAGAACTTCCGCTTGCAGCGCAGCACGATCGTCAGCGTTATTGGTTCCGTTTGCGGCTTGAACAGCCATTTCACGAATTCTCTGGAGACCCGAGGTCATCAGCCCGACTTGGCTTTCAGCCACCGTCAGTAAGGAGCGTCCGTCTACTAAGTTTCTATGACCTTGTTTCAATCCAGAAATTTGGGCCCGCATCCTATCAGATATGGCAAGTCCCGCAGAATCATCCTTAGCGGAATTTATTCGCAAGCCTGTACTCAAGCGCTCTATATGTGCACTGCGCGCCGATTCGGCACCTGCCAAATGACGTTGTGCGACAAGCGACGCCAAATTTGTATTGATTGCTAACATCGAAGTATTTCTTTTACTTTGATATTTAATATGCAATCAACGTGCCAATAATCTATTTGGTTCCGGCTTTGCATTATTAATAAAATGATTATTAATAATAAGACCTTATTTGCCATTGTGAGGCAAAAATATTCTTACTCATGGCAATTCTTGCCACCTGCATACTCGGAAAGCTGAAAATCGCCTAACCGCGCTTCATGCGTCGGCGCGCTGTAATCCAACGGGATACCAATGCCGATCGGTATGTCCGTTCGGCCCGCGATTGTTACCAGCTTCGACACTAACGTTGCGCGAAACCAACTGTCGCCACTCATCGTGATGATCAGCTTCACGTCGAGCTGGAGCGTTGCAGCAAGAAGACCACCACCGAAACATCATCGATACCAAAACCGATATCGGTATCCAAAATAGCGGGTGTTGCTGTGGTTTAGCCTTCGTTGTCGATGATTCAAGATAGTCCCAAAAAAAACCCCGCAGGCGCAATTGGATGGCCGTGAGGCATCCGCTAGGTCCTTGCCACGCTTTTTAAACTATCGGCCTACTGGCTCATGGCCGCAAGGCTCATGAAAGTTGCTCGAGCAAGCTGATCGCCACGGGCATCGCCTAAAAGACCATCCGCCATCTTGTTCATGACATAGGCGAAACTTAATGCGTTGTCCTGATCGATGATGGCTCTGGAGCCGCCCCAACCGCCCCAAAAACACAAATTACGTCGATCGGCTTTGACCGGGTGCAAGCCAAAGCCAAGACCAAAGGCCATCGGCCCACCGAAAACGAGGTCTATGCCTTCGATTCGCGTTTGCATGACCGATCGACAAATCTCTGGCGACAAGAGCTGAACATCCCCAACTCGGCCACCATTGGCCAGCGCTGAATGAATCTTTGCAACGGCCCTGGCATTGCTATGACCATTCGCTGCCGGGATCTCGGCGCGCCGCCAACCATCGGTATGACTGTCTAGCGCGGAGGTTCTTGGGCTTGAATAGGTTCTGTATGGGATCGAATCTTTGACCGCGCCTTGGCCTAAAACCGCCCCATCCGGTGGCGGGATTAAGTTCCCGATGCGGTGAAATTCCGAATCCGGCACGCCAATGAAAAAGTCAGCGTTTAAGGGCCCCGCGATCTGCTCGGCAAAAAACTGCCCCAAACTTTGGCCCGTAATGCGTCGGACCACTTCGCCGATTAAGTAGCCCTGGGTTAGGGCGTGATAGCCACTGGCACTTCCCGGGGTCCACCAAGGCGCTTGCTGCGCAAGCAATTGGGTGACCCGTTCCCAATCGTAGAGCTCATCGCCCTGCAGGCGCTCATCCATCCCCGATAACCCGGCGGCATGATTCATCAAGTGCCAAACCAACACATCGCCCTTACCCGCGGCGGCAAACTCCGGCCAGTACCGAGCGACCGGCGCATCAAAATCCAATTCGCCGCGATCAGCGAGCAGCAAAGCACACAAAAACGACATGGTTTTCGTCGTCGAATACACATTGACGATGGTGTCTTCTTGCCAGGGCCTCGTCTTGTTCTCGTCTAAGTAGCCGCCCCACAGATCGACGACCGTCTCACCCTGCCAGGTTGCTGAGAACGAGGCGCCCAAGTCAGCACCCTCGCTAAGCAATGTCTCAAACACTGTTTTAACCCCTTCAAATCGCTCGTCACAATATCCCTGCACACTTAATGTCATAGTCCCTCCTCCTCTCGTTTGCCGACCATAGCAAAGTCTGCCCGTTGGCGCTTGCCTTGGCTGCGCCAGGGTTCACGCTGTATGCTTAGACCGCCCTGCGATTAAGACTAAAGCCGGGCACCGGCCTGTAACCTTTGGATAAATCAAATGCGGCCGCATTTGGCGAACACGATTGCCTTTTTAAATAGGCCTGTTTCTGCACATCACGTCATCCTGTGCCATCTAGCCTGCCTTGTCGTAAACTTATCTCATGCAACCAACAACCCAGTTCAATGCAAGGCGCTTCAGCATGATCGATTACAACAACAAGGTGGTGCTGGTTACCGGCGCAGCCTCCGGCATT
>ERZ807291.7884-NODE-7884-length-12115-cov-6.495688_pt1 | contig 12115 bp, 10 predicted proteins | sample MGYA00521257_ERZ807291 | MGnify/ENA primary metagenome ERZ807291 (study PRJEB31413, sample SAMN03169783) | marine metagenome | biome: Marine; feature: Water; material: Subsurface seawater | place: North Sea | collected 2011-04-28 | depth 1 m m ...
CCAATACTTGTCCCAGTGTAGTAGCTACACAGAGCAAGTGGCTGCAATCGGGAATAGATCCTACACTGAAGTCAGAGCGCTTCTACAATTACGTGAAACTCTTTAAAAAAGAACTGTTAGAAATAACACACGCAAGTGGATATGAGCACCCGTGCCAGTATAGACTCGATGATGTAGAAACCAATACAGACGACAGGTCACAAATAAGCAACTTAGAAGAAATTTACGAATACACCAAGTCTGAGGTGAGTTACACTTCGCTAGAAGATTTAGCTAGCTGTCCTCACTTAGGCGGTCAGAACGCTTAGGTCAAAAGAGCTCGTCTTCGGGGATTTCATTCCCTACTTCTCCATTTTCACCACCTTTATCTGCGGGCATATTGTCACAGTCTAGGTCTATGGTCATTTCTATATTTGGTTTTATGAACGTGCCTCGTCCATACTTCATTTTTGGATTAGCATATATCTGCTCCATGTATTTACCAAAGATAGGCAGTGCCATATTCGCTCCCTGCCCATAATAGGTACTTCTAAAGTGGACATTTCGCTCTTCTGCACCTACCCAACAACCGCTTACTAGATTAGGAGTTACACCCATAAACCAACCGTCGGAGTTGTTTTGTGTAGTTCCTGTCTTTCCTCCTATTGATACGTCTCCGGGTATCTTAAATCTGTTGCTTCGTAGTCTTGCAGCAGTACCTCCACTCATCGTAACGCGTTCAAGCATTTTACAGACGATGTAAGCTGTCTGCATACGGATGGCTTCGTTTTTTTCTGGGGTAAAGTCTTCCAAAATATTTCCATTTTTATCCTCTATTCGAGTTACAAAAATGGGCTCTACAAAGGTGCCTCCATTGGCAAATGTGCCATATGCGCCTACCATTTCAAAAACAGATATGTCCATGGTACCTAAGGCGATGGAAGGATAAGGTTCAAATTTACTTTCGTCTATTCCCATTTGGCCTGCGGTCTGTCGCACTACCTCGGCACTATTCGGGCCTAGTCTTTTCATCACACGAGCGGTGACCGTATTTATGGACTGTTGTAGTCCCTGATAGAATGTCACTTCTGGAGGTACTTCTCCTGAGTTTTGCGGTCTCCATTCTTGACCATTTCCGTACTCTACTATCACTGGGCCTGTGCTCTCTTTTTCACACGGCTGTAGCTTGTCATCGTCTAAACCACGTGCATACACCAGCGGTTTGAAGGTGGAGCCCACTTGACGTGTAGCCTTCTTATTCACGTGATCGTACTGGAAATGGGTATGATTAATGCCGCCAACCCAAGCCTTAATATGCCCTGTCTGTGGCTCAAAACTCATGAATCCAGCATGCAGAATCTGCTTGCAATACTTCAGTGAGTCCATAGGACTTAGTGTTGTGTCAATCTCCCCATTCCACGAGAAGAGTTTCATGCGCACGGGCTTACTAAGATAATAGTCTATGGAGTCTTGGTCGTTTTTGTATTGTTTTTTCAGACTTCTATATCGCTGAGTGCGCTTCATCATACGCGCCGGGTATTCCGGGTCATTGACCAAATCGCCATTCTCGTCTTCCCCGTACCAAGGGTCTCTATTGCGCCTAGCAGTTTCATCAAAAAATTGCTGCTGCAATGTCTTCATGTGATTTTGTACAGCTTTCTCAGCATACTCTTGTAATCTAGAGTCAATGGTGGTGTAGATTTTTAGGCCATCGTCATAAATGTTGTATTTAACACCCGTTTTAGCAGCATAGTTTTTAGTCCATTGTTTCATCCACTGTGTAAGGTGAGAGCGGAAGTAAGGGGCTGTTCCTGTGTTATGATCTACAAAATTATGATCAGTCACAAGTGGGAGTACGCGCAAACTGTCGTATTCGTTTTGTGTAATGTAATCATTGACCTTCATTTGTTTCAGGACTACGCTACGGCGTCTTTTTGCATTTTCAGGGTTGCGTACCGGATTGTAGTAGGTATTGGCTTTTAGCATGCCTACGAGCACTGCAGCTTCCTCTATCTTTAAGTCTATGGTTTTTTTATTAAAGTATCTTTTCGAAGCAGATTTGATGCCGAAGCTGTTTCCATAGGGTACTGTATTAAAGTACATTAGGATAATTTCTTCTTTGGTGTATCGCTTTTCAATCTCCGCACTGAGTAGCCATTCTTTCAGTTTTTGGATGATACGGTTACTTTTATTTACCTCTTCTCGGTGAAATAAGTTTTTGGCAAGCTGTTGTGTAATGGTACTTCCTCCACCGTCTTTCCCAAGCATTATAATAGCACGCAGTAATGCTCTTCCGTCAATTCCGCTATGGCTATAGAAACGTTCGTCTTCCGTGGCAATGAGAGCCTGTTTTAGGTGAAGTGGTAAGTCCTCAAAGTCACTGTTAGTCCTGTCTTCTTGATAAAACATTTTTCCCAGCACTTTAGCATCAGAAGAGTAGATTTCAGAAGCCAACTTCGTTTTAGGGTTTTCTAGCTCCTTGGTATCTGGAAGTGCTCCCCATAAGCCAAAACGAATACTGAGTAAAAATAGCAAGACAAAGAGCAGCCCGGCTACGAATAGTTTCCAAAGGCCTTTTATCCATTTATTGCTCGATGATTTTTTAGTTTTAGCAGTAGTTGACATGTGTTAGTTGTATTTTTTAGAGAAGAACTGAATGTACTCGTTGTCGTCTTTTAGTTTGACGAGCGTTCTAAAGTTCTCCGGTGTAATAGCAAAGAAGTTTGCATTTTTTAGTCCTATTTCTTTTAAGAAACTGGCACTGGCTTCCATCTCTTTATGGTATTTTGAAGCTGTGGTCTTACTCTCAAACTGTTTGATGTAGAAGAGCTGCTTTTTATCAAAGACTAGGCTGGTTACTTGCAAAGGAATTGTTCCAAAGAACCTGTTGTTATAGTCACTTAAGTCTAGCTCCACTTGGGGGCTGTTTTCGGTGTTGCCAGTGAGCACATAATAGTGTACCCCGTCGAGTTTAGAGGAGAAACTAGATGTGCTACCATCTGCTAACTCGTCATCTGCGGTGAGTAGCCTGATAGTGTAAGCAGCCTGTTCACCTATGGCAGTACCTACATAGGACTCTTTTATACTTTCTAGCTCTTTTAGGTAATCGGCTTTGCCAGACGTTTTGCCTATGGTCAGCGCATAGAGATAGTCTATTCTAGCTTGGATAGAATTCCCCGCATATTCTGTGTCTATCTTTTTCTTGATGCGAATCACCTCTTTAAAATTATCGCTTTGAAAGGCTTCGTACATTTTTTGATATAGCGCTACTACTTCTACATCACTATTGTCTTCTACGATTTCTTTATTATTGAGGACGCTATTGTACGCAGTCTCAGGAAATTCATCTGCTACTATTTTAGCATACTCAGCTGCTCCTGCACTATCCCCTAAGGCCGTTGAATTTTTAGCGAGATAAAATAATGCTTCAGGCTTATGAGCCGTATTCGGATACTTGGACAGAAGGGTAGTCAGATTCGTCTTTGACTGCACGTATTCTTTTAGCTCGTCAAAGTAGATCCTCCCAATGCCTAAATAAGCCGCTTGGATTTTTCTTTTGGCCACTAGCTGGGCGGTAGAGCTAAAGGGGATGTTTTCGTAGTATTTTAATTTATCAGCTGCTACGTCCTTTAGAAGACTTTCCTGCTCTTTATCCTTAGAACTGTTGTAGGTATCAGGGTCGCTTTTTTCTTCTTGTGTATCGTCCGATTTAGACTTTAGAGCAAGTGCATCGGTCATAGCAGTCTTATTTAGGAATCTCCAGAAGTCTGCGTGCTTTCGCTTGCCCCACGTTCGCTCAAAATCATTGGTGCCTCTAGCTACTGTGCTGGTATTGTAAAAGTACCATGAAGAACCACTCCCAATGGGAGCATTTATACCTCCTCCGCTTCTGGGGTTTCGCGCATCAATGAGAGCCTGCTCTCTGCGTATGGCTTCTTCCTCTTTCGCTAAACGCTCGATTTCCTGATCTTGCTCTATCAGTTTATCTATCTGCTTATCTAAAACGTCACGGTCCATAGCACTTAATGTGAGTAAGCTATCCTGAAGTCGTATAGTTTCTATGTTTTCGATGAGTTTAGATAGAATACTGTGCTTGGTTTTTATATTATCTACATTCGGGTAGTCTTGAGGAATTATAGCTACCGAGCTGTCATAGTATGCTTGTGCTTTATCATACTTTCTATTATCGAAATAGTAGTCAGCGAGAAATAGGTATGTTTTAGTAAGTTGAGTAGAGTTAGCCTTTTTGGCGGAGGCGGACTGCTTCATGTAAACCAAGCCTTGCTTCTCGTTGTCAGTAGCAAATTCCAACTTTGCTAATTCATAGTAAATCTGATCATAGTACTCTATGTTTTTGTCATCCTCGAGCATACGCTTGAGGTATTTTTTTGTTTTTTGGGCACCTTGACCTCCAGCTTCTGAAGTAGATTTAGCCATGCCTAGGTTGGCTTGAAAAACATATTCATAGGGTGCATTCATTCGAAGCACTTTGATAAAGTGTTCATTGGCCTTACTGTATTTCTTTTGTTCTAAGTAGAGCTGGCCTAGGACGAAGTGTGTTCGGTAGCGAAGCGTTCGGTCTTTTAACTTATCGAGTCCTTTTTTGAGCAAATCGATAGCTAGAGCATTTTTGCCCTGCTTCACCATAAGGTCTCCTGCGGAAAGATTAAGTCCGGTTATGAATTCACTGTCCGTACTTTTTATTTTTTTTATCAATCCGTAGATGGCTTCAGCATCATCAAATTTACCTTGCTGTATGTAGCTTTTCATCAGCCAAAGTTGACTCATGGCCTTGATGGTTTCGTCCTTGTAGGCATTGTTTACAAACTGGAAAGTCTCTATAGAAGCATAGTAATCACCACTAAAAAACTGAGTTTGTCCGATAATGAAATAGGCATTGTCTGCCCACTTGCTGCGGGGTTTGTTTTGGATGACTTTCGAGGCTTTTTTCATAGCCTCCTCCATAGGAGCACGCATGTTTTTAGCATCCTCCTCTGTTCCGTATGGATATATATCAATGATTTCATTGAAATCATCTACCTGTTTAGTAGCTAAATCATCTACTGCCGCTTCGAGTTTTTGGGTGGCATTAAAGTAGATATTAAACCGAGCTACCATATTGTTCCAATTTCTCTTTAGCCATGGATCGTCATTCGACTGAGCCATAGTATGGTTGCACGCGGCTAGGAGTATGAGTAATGTTATGTATTTACGTGTCCTCAAATCTTTATTTCTTGTTAACTTTGCAATCAGATAACTGCTAAGTCAGCAAAAATATTTTAAAAACGACGCAAACACCGATAAAAGTTGGGTTCTTTACGAAAAAAAATATCAACGAAGTTCAGAAATAGGTACAGAATAATCCTCAGGCAAGACGATAATCTTGAGGAAATGGTATCTGTGGTACTTACTCCGTTTAATGTTTTAATACTTACCAGTACAGGACTTTTACTGTTTGGAGCAGTGATTTACATGCTGCTGGCGTACACCCCACTGAATCACTTTTTTCCGACCAAGAGTGCGAAGTACAGTGGTATGGAACAGTATCAAATGCTTCAAAAGATAGATTCATTGGAAACTAGTTTAGGCCAACTAAGACTGCAATCAGAGGTGCTAGGAAAGGTATTGTCCGGAGAAGATGTAAGTGTCAATATGACTGAAGTAGAAAGTCCGACTGAAGAGGAAGAAGTAGCTGCGGTGGAGCAGCCCATAGCCGCTGTATCTCACATTCGGCCAGCAGAGCCTACGGCCAATGATTATAACTTTTTTGTACCGATTAAAGGAGTTATCAGTGACACCTTCAATGTAGATAGGAAGCATCTTGCCGTAGATATCGCGGCCAAGAGTAAAGAGGTGATTAAGTCCATCCAGAAAGGGACGGTGATATTTAGTGCATGGACTCCTAGTGGAGGGCATACATTGATTATTCAGCATCCAAATAATTTCATATCGGTGTACAAACACAATGCGGTACTGCTTAAAAAAGAAGGTGCCTTTGTAAATTCAGGAGATGCGGTCGCTTTAGTAGGGAATACAGGAGAGCTTTCGTCTGGTCCACACTTGCACTTCGAGCTATGGAAGAGAGGCGTGGCAGTTAATCCACAGAATTATATTCATTTTTAAAACACACAAGCAAACTAAAATAAGAGGATACATATGTTAGGTAAAAAGGAAAAAACAGTACCGCAAACGAATTCAGCAATTAATGTGATAGGAGAGGGTACGACGATAGAGGGGAACCTTAGCTCGGCAGGAGACCTAAGAATAGATGGGACGGTGCACGGAGACGTGTCTACCACATCGAAGTGTGTACTTGGGGTGAGTGGCAAGATCGTAGGAAATGTAACCGCAAAGAGCTGCGATCTAAGTGGTTCAGTGAATGGTAATCTTAATGTGAGTGAGCTGCTTCTGATCAAAAGTAGTGGTAAGATAAAAGGCGAAATCAAAACGGGGAAAATAGTCGTAGAAAATGGTGGAGAGTTTAATGGCTCTTGTATTATGGGGAATGCGGTCTCTATGACCAAAGATACGAGTGCTAAACATGGCCAAGCAGCCAAGGCCTAATAACTCTGTAAAATTTGTTGGACTCGGCTTTCAGCTGGTGGCGATTACCTTAGTGCTCATTTTCGCGGGGAAGGCCTTGGATAGCTACCTTAATTTAGAATCAGTTTTCTTGCTTGTTGCTATATTTATAGCGGTATTTGCAGTCATATTCATCCTAATAAAAAGTCTAAAGTAATATGAGTTTTAAGTTTATAGGTAAATTGACTGCAATGACACTCGTTTTTGCGGTAGCACTTATGGTTTTCTTTTATTGCAAGGGCAATGAGGAGCAGTGGTGGTTTTGGTTGGCGCTAGTGTTTTATTATGCAGTAGGGATAGTGATCGGATTAAAGACACAGCGAGCAGTGGTTAGTGATTCTAATTCTCAGTTTTTTACTGGAATAATGGGAGCTATAGGAATACGCATGCTTTTATGCTTAGTTTTCTTAGCTATATATCTGATGGTGAGTGAGATAAAGTCTAAAGAGTTTATCGTGTTCTATTTAATTTTATATTTATTTTATACAATATTTGAAATATCTCAATTAGTGTCTAAATTGCGGGCCGAAAAAAGTAGCAACCTTGATAACACAACAAGCTAATTATCAGAACCTTATGAGCACACCGAAAGCCAGATTTTTGGCTCTTTTACTCGTTTTAATGACGTCTTTTGGAGCAATTGCTTCTGGCGGAGAGGAAAAACACGGAGAAGAAACCTTTGTACCTGGAGATGTGATCATACATCACGTTCTAGATAATCACGAAATTCACATTGGTAATTTTCACATCCCATTACCGATCATTCTTTGGGATAGCAAAAATGGAGGTTTAGTAGGTCCGTTTAGCTCACATCACCTTGCTGGTGGTGAAGCGCACAATGGCTACATAATGGATCACGAAAAGATTTACCATGCAGATGAAGCAGGCGGTAAATTAGTTGTTGGACATGAAGAAGAGACGAACGAGCCCATCTATTCTAAACCATTGGATTTCTCCATTACTAAAGCAGTAGCTGGAGTATTTTTAACCTCTATATTGTTGCTGATTATCTTTATAGCTGCTGCTAAAGGGTATGCTAAAAGAGAAGGTCAAGCACCAAAAGGGATACAGTCGGCTATGGAGCCACTTATCGTTTTTGTAAGGGATGAAATAGCAAAGCCGTCTATCGGTAAAAAGTATGAGAAGTTTCTTCCGTATTTACTGACCGTATTCTTCTTTATTTGGATAGCCAATTTATTGGGTCTTATTCCGTTTATTGGAGGGTTTAACGTGACAGGAAATATTGCCGTAGCGTTAGTTCTAGCCTTAATGACATTTGTACTTACTGCGGCTAACGGAAATAAAGATTACTGGATGCACATACTATGGACTCCTGGAGTTCCTTGGTGGCTTAAAGTGCCTATTCCATTGATGTTTATTATTGAGTTTATTGGTTTTCTTTCAAAACCGATAGTACTTATGCTACGTTTGTTTGCGAATATCACTGCGGGACACATTATTATATTAGCATTCGTCAGTTTGATATTTATCTTTGATAACTTGTATGGTGCTGCAGGTGGATATGGAGTGTCTATCGTTTCGGTGATATTCTCTATCTTTATGTTCTGTATAGAACTTTTAGTAGCATTTTTACAAGCTTACGTGTTTACCTTATTATCAGCATTGTACCTAGGTAGTGCGGTAGAAGAGCATGCACACGAGCATTAATAATTAGTGAATAAGAATTTTTTTAAATAAATATAAATCAAAACAAGTAACAATTTAAAGTAATGGAACTTTTAACAATTTTATTAGACGGAATCGCACAAATGGGTGCAGGAATCGGAGCAGGTATCGCAGTTATCGGTGCTGGTCTTGGTATCGGTCGTATCGGTGGTTCAGCATTAGAGTCTATGGCTCGTCAGCCTGAGGTTTCTGGAGACATTCGTGCAAACATGATCGTAGCAGCGGCTCTTGTAGAGGGTGCAGCATTCTTCGGTATTATCGTTTGTCTATTGATTGCTCTTGCTGGCTAAAAAAAAATATAATTGTGGGCGAGGATAACTCGCCCACTTCATATTTTTTAAAATTATGGAATTATTAACACCAAATATTGGTCTCGTGTTTTGGATGTCGTTGGCATTCCTTACCGTGCTTTTCGTTTTGCGAAAATTTGCATGGTCAGGTATACTGAAGGCACTGAAAGAAAGAGAAGACTTTATTGAAAGATCGCTAAAATCTGCGGAAGAGGCTAAAGCTCAAATGAGCTCGCTCAAAGCTGAGAACGAGAACCTATTGGCGGAAGCAAGAGCTGAGAGAGAAACGATACTCAAAGAAGCTAAGGAGATGAAAGAAAAAATTCTTTCAGATGCTAAAACAGTAGCTTCAGAAGAGGGAAACAGACTTATAGCTGCTGCTAGAGGTGAGATAGAGAAAGAGAAAAATCAAGCGCTATCTGACATCAAAAAGCAAGTAGGTGAAATTTCACTAGAAATAGCAGAAAAAGTAATTAGAAAAGAACTAAGTGATACAAATGCACAAGAAGCTCTAGTAGCTGAGCATTTAAGTAAAGCACAAAGTAACTAATCTATGGCAACTAGCAGAATAGCAACCCGATACTCGAAGTCACTATTAGACTTAGCTACAGCTAACAATACGTTAGATGCAGTGAAAGGTGATATGGAGGTAATAGTAAGCATCTGTGCAGAATCGGAAGAGCTGCGTAGTTTACTGAATAATCCTATCGTACGAGTGGAAGATAAGAAAGCGGTATTAAACAAGGTATTTGCCAACGCGGATACATCTACTCGCTCTTTTATAAGCTTATTAGCAGATAAGAGAAGAGAAGGTGAGTTAGCGAATGTTGCTGCTAATTTTATTGCATCTTATAATGAGATGAAAGGGATAGCAAGTGCTACTGTAGTTACGGCTACTGCGCTTACTGGTGATGTACTAGCTACTATGAAAAGCTATGTAAGTACTTTACTCGGTAAGACAGATATCGATCTTACGAATGATGTAGACCCAACTATCATAGGGGGTATCATCATAAAACATGAAGACAAACTTTTAGATAAAAGTGTATCTAAAGAACTTAGAGAAATCAGAAAACAATTAATTTATAATTAGATAAGAGAATGGCTGCAATAAGACCAGACGAAGTTTCTAGCATAATAAAAGAGCAATTAGCCGGTGTAAAAACCGATGCTCAATTAGAAGAAGTAGGTACTGTACTCCAAGTAGGAGATGGTATCGCTCGTATATACGGACTTACTCAAGTAAAATCGGGTGAGCTTATAGAGTTTGATAACGGTGTACAAGGCATCGTACTAAACTTAGAAGAAGACAATGTAGGGGCCGTGCTTTTAGGCAGCTCAGTAGGTATCAGCGAAGGCGATACTGTAAAACGTACCAACCGTATCGCATCTATCAATGTAGGTGAAGGTATGCTAGGTAGAGTAGTAGACACGCTGGGTCAACCGATAGACGGTAAAGGACCAATAGCTGGAGACACGTATGAAATGCCATTGGAGCGTAAAGCACCAGGAGTAATTTACAGAGAGCCAGTAACAGAGCCTATGCAGACAGGACTTAAAGCAGTAGATGCAATGATTCCTATCGGTAGAGGTCAGCGTGAGCTTATCATTGGAGATAGACAGACGGGTAAAACAGCTGTAGCTATCGACACCATTATAAATCAAAAGGAATTTTACGATAGAGGAGAACCTGTATTTTGTATTTACGTAGCATGTGGTCAGAAATCATCTACAGTAAAGCAAGTGGTTTCTGCTCTTGAGCAAAAAGGTGCTATGGCGTATACCGTAGTAGTTTCTGCTTCTGCAGCTGATCCAGCTCCTATGCAGTTTTATGCCCCAATGGCAGGTGCTGCTATAGGTGAGTTCTTCCGCGATACAGGAAGACCAGCGCTTATCGTATTTGATGATTTAAGTAAGCAGGCAGTAGCGTACCGTGAGGTATCACTTCTCCTTAAGCGTCCTCCAGGACGTGAGGCTTATCCAGGAGATGTTTTCTACCTTCACTCTCGTTTACTAGAGAGAGCTGCGAAAGTAAATAGCTCGGATGAAATAGCACAAGGGATGAATGACCTTCCTCCTTCTATAAAGCATATGGTAAAAGGTGGTGGTTCATTGACCGCACTTCCTATCATCGAGACTCAGGCAGGTGATGTATCTGCTTATATTCCTACCAACGTAATTTCGATTACAGACGGTCAGATATTCTTAGAGTCTGATTTATTCAACTCTGGGGTACGTCCTGCGATTAACGTAGGTATATCTGTATCGCGTGTAGGTGGTAATGCACAGACCAAGTCTATGAAAAAGACTTCTGGTACCTTGAAACTAGATCAAGCTCAGTACAGAGAGCTAGAAGCTTTCGCTAAGTTTGGTTCTGATCTTGATGCTGCTACTAAAGGAGTATTGGAAAAAGGAGCTAGAAACGTAGAAATTCTAAAGCAACCTCAGTTTTCTCCACTTTCTGTAGGGAAGCAAGTAGCTATTATCTACCTAGGAACAAAAGGTCTATTGAAGAACGTACCTGTAGATCAAGTCCGTAAGTTTGAGGAAGAGTTCCTAATGAAGATGGAAGCGGATCATAAGGATACCTTAGATGCACTTTCTGCTGGAAAATATACAGATGAGCTTACAGGTGTTGTAGAAACTGTAGCTGCTGACATTTCTAAAAACTATAAAGCTTAATAAGCTATGGCCAATCTTAAAGAAGTAAGAACACGTATAGCGAGTACGCAATCTACGCAGCAAATCACCAAAGCCATGAAAATGGTTTCGGCTACGAAGCTTCGTAAGGCACAGAATGCTATTACACAAATGAGGCCTTACGCTGATAAGTTGAACGGAATCCTTAAAAACTTGGCAGAAACTGCAAAGAGCGAAGAGAGCCTCCAAGGCTACTTTGAGCACCGCACAGTGAAAAATGTACTACTCATAGCGCACTCTAGCGATAGAGGTTTATGTGGAGGGTATAATGCCAATATAACAAAGGAAATAAGTAACCTACTCGCTAACAAGTATGCTAGTGATGCAGTGACTGTAGAAGTGAAATTCATAGGTAAAAAAGCTTATGAGTACTTCAAGCGTAGTGACTTTAAAATGGATACTCGGGATATGCAAACTTTCCTAGACCTAAGTGCAGATGCTGCATTTACCATAGGAGACAGAGTAATCGCCGATTTCTTAGAAGGTAAGTACGATGAGGTACGTGTAGTGTACAATAAATTTAAAAATGCCGCTACACAAATCGTCACTGCAGAGAAGATACTACCCGTAGAGTTAGAAGCATTTCAGGATAGTAAAAATGAAGCGAGTAAGTACAATTCAGATTTCTCTTTTGAGCCGTCTAAAGTAGACTTGCTAGAAACGCTTATACCGCAAGCAGTAAAGACTCAAGTGTACAGAACAATGCTGGATGCGCAAGCGTCAGAACATGGTAGCCGAATGGTGGCTATGGACAAGGCAACAGAGAATGCAGGAGAGTTGATCTATGACTTAAAACTACAGTATAACCAAGCCCGTCAGGCAGCTATTACCACTGAGATACTAGAGATAGTAGGTGGAGCAGCAGCACTCGGAAACTA
>ERZ807291.7886-NODE-7886-length-12112-cov-3.663266_pt1 | contig 12112 bp, 6 predicted proteins | sample MGYA00521257_ERZ807291 | MGnify/ENA primary metagenome ERZ807291 (study PRJEB31413, sample SAMN03169783) | marine metagenome | biome: Marine; feature: Water; material: Subsurface seawater | place: North Sea | collected 2011-04-28 | depth 1 m m ...
GAAATATTAAGAGGAGTATCCTTTGTAAAATGAGATGGCGAGGAACGACTTGATAATGTCGAACAATGAATCAAGGCATGTGTGTCTTAAACAGCAACGGGCGTCTCCGACGATGAATGACTTTCTCAAAACTGAAAGTTCTATGAAATTGCGTTTCTCCTCACGACAAAACCATAAGAATAAGGCGGCATTGTTACGTTCTCCTCAGAATACGATACACCAACCAAAGGACTGGAAGCATTCAATATTTTCCCATTCAATCGCACCTTGTTTGAGGTCAGATTGCCACCGGGGGCTGTCAAAATATATAGCTCGGTCCCACCGGGTCCGAGGCGGTCCATCGAACGGCAAACACTGGCGCTTCTCTTTGTAAGCACTATTGTAAAATTTATGTGCAGCAGTTCTGAGGATGGGTTGATGTAAGTCATCACAATGCCCCCACCCACAGCACACGCAGCATGGATGTAGTTGGTCGGATTATTAGACTTTACAGGGAGCCGTGTGGGTCCGACAAGTTTACGATACAAGAGGCCAGTGAAATAATCCGGGTTTGGCATCAAGACACCATGAGACTTCGTGCTATACCAACCAGGGGGGTCAAACAGGGCGTAGGACGATGCAAAATTTATGCCCCCGTAGCCAACCAAATCTTGCCGATAGACTTGGTACACGCCCATGTCTCCTAGTTCCCCCAAAATTTCCATAAAGTAAAACCCAGCGATAAAACGGTTCGACAAACCAGGGCAGCCCCCGTCAGCAGTAGAGGCGGTCTCTGACAGAACAAAATTCGCATCAGGGGCCATTTCGTCTAATACTTGTTTCCATGCCGCTACCGCCGAAGTTACAGTGTGGCTAAACGTCGCTACGCTCAAGAACGATTCGATGTTACATTGGGAAGGCTCTGCACGACCTTTTTTCGGACCCCGGAGACCGTACGCGTGGCCGGTCACGTCCTGCAATAAGTCAGGCCCTATCACATGTAAAATATCGCGAAAATATGAAATATTTGCACAGGGGCTTGCGTTCGTCCCTTCACCAAGACATACATCAGGCCCTTGCATGCGTGGCAGCTCGTCTGCACTTCCATGATAATGAGATCCTAATATATGCGCAAGAGTCAGAAAGTCTTGTCCATGCTCATCTGCAGTTGGCAAACCCCCGTTTCTAGTTTGGTAGTGCCCCGGTTCATTCCCCAATTGAAACGCGTAGACACGCTGTTGCTTCGCCTTGATGTGGTCCAAAAGCCGCTGAGCATCTTGTGGGTTCCACTTCTGGCGGGGATCATTGTAGCGACCAACCCTCATGTTCAAATCCCACGCCAAATTAAACCCACAGGTTTCAACAAAATCTATCAAGTCGTCCCAGTAGTCCGCCGTCAAATATATTTCCCCATCCTCCACGTTGTTGACGAAGGTAGACAAGTCGTCTGCCGAAGACCCCCCTAATCGAAGGGTCATAGGGCCATCCCCAACTGTACCAAACCGACATGCCAAAGTGCGGAGCTGTGGATCTCTAAAATCAAGCCGCGTGCCTTGATACAGTGATGCAGCGTCAATATTCACACCCAAAAAGTTTGGCGAAGTCACTGCCTTCGGCCGGTCCAAAGAAACTACAACACTCTGAACTACCGCCGACACGACCGCACTGCCATGGAACAGAAACAGCAGCAACTGCCACATACTTATCGCGGTTCTTTGCATAATACGTGGACGACCTGTCCAATGTTGTGATCCCAACAAGTTCAAGTTGACTCCCTCCAAGGACAGATAGATCTACATGGGGAAGCCGAGGTCGTCTCGCGGTTTGTCCCACGACACCGCCAACCACACTCGTACACTGATGGAGATCGGAGGTCCTTGGAAAGTACCCCTATCAATCGGGTATACAATACATATATATGTACCGCACTTCAACATTCGTCGTCCACGATCGATCGTATCGTATCTTTCGACTTTCAAGACAACACTTAAACTGGACGGGCAGACACAGCCGCCCAGGTATTGCGCAGCTTCACCTCTGCATCACAGTCTGAGTTAACTCGGATCGAATAATAGCAGTGCATGACGTTTGAGCCGGTTAGTCGTGAAACGGAATGTTTAAGAAGCGGAAGTCTGGGGCGAAAAAATTGAGGAAGAAGGATGACGGCTCTACGGTTGCTCAGTTGGACGGGAGCAGTGACCGGACAGGAAATGATCCGTCGTCGAATGGTGCGAGTGATCTGACAAATCTTGGACTTGTGCACGACAGCAATCGGCGAAGAAAGCGCCGGACAAACGCATTCTCGTCCAGTACCTCGGACATGAAACCACGTATGCCTAAGGTATCCGTTGCCGACGTTCGATTTGTTGCCTCGCTTGCGTCCGAGCTGTTTCCCGCGGAGGGCACTAACGTAGACAGTAGAGGTAGGACTCGTGACGAAGCTGATGGTGCGGGCGAGCACTTGCAAGGGTTTGAAGAAGGCATTGGAGTAGAAAATGAGAGCGAAATAGATGATTTTGATGACACAGAAGAAGCGCTTGCGCGAAGAAAACTTGATAGTCGTCGTACCCGAGAGACTGCATGGGATCCTACCGATATGGAAGACGTCGGGGAGACAAAACCCTTGGACTGTGTGTCCGTCTTGGGGAAGTTGAACCGTGATATATCGGTTCGTCAGCACCAGATCAGATTGCGTAAAGTAGAATTGGGTCAGCACGAAACTAATCTCTCTGGCTTGCCTAGTCAAATGAAACAAATTGAAGCCAAGTTGCCGGATGCCTTGCAGCGGCAGGAATTTTTTAAATCGTTGAAATCTGACATAAATGAGCAAATACGACTGATTGGCTCGAAGCTAGGGATGCTGAAGGATGCGATTTTGGTCCAGGAATCTCTGTGGGAAGATGAGCTGCTGTTATGGCAAGCATCTGAAGATGTCGAATCACAACGAATCAATCTCAATGGACGAAAAAATTCATTGCATGCTGCATCTCAAATGATTATGAAGGGTCTCGGGGGAGAGATTTTTCCTTCATGCGCGTCGCTTCGAAAGTTGTTTGGGACATGGAAAGCACAATATACAAAAGAGTACGAAGATGCGCATGGAGACCTAAGCCTTTCCGACCTCGTGTCACCGTTCGCTCTTGTTGATATGCTGCTGTGGGACCCGCTGGAATACGATTGTTCGTATGTATTTGAGGAGCGATCTTGGTTCACCGAGTTTTCGCTAGAAGCGGCTGTAATGCCAAAGATCGTATCGAAAACGATCCTTCCAAGCTTGGTTCGACAGATTGAATTTATCGAAAAGCGTGAAACTGTCTTAAGAAAAGATGGGGTACGAGGACAAGCGTACATACAAAATTTACAGGCAGCATCTCTACTAGTGGATCGTTATTGCAAAGATCATCCCGATTTAGTCGATAATTTTTCTCAGCATAAACTGCAGTACCTGTCTAAGTTTTTTCTTGCCTGACTTCATACCCGCTTCGTGTTGTTTATGGTCATTGCGGCTGGTGAGGATTGTTGTGTTATATTTCTCCAAAAAACCGACAACACACATACACGATTGTATACGTATAATTTTTACTGGAGAGAGGAGTATTAGTAGTATACTTTTGTGTATAACAACTAAGTCGATCTATGGTGATTAATACTTCACCATTATTTCATCTCTTCTTCACATTTGGCACACGCACACACACGCATTAGCAAGCAGATCAGGCATTATTCGCACAATAATACTAACAGCTTGCTTTGCATGTATACATGTGCGTTGGCACACACGGGACGCGTTGATAGCTCTACGGAGGGCTCACACCTTTCTTTTTTCTTTCAAAAAAAAAGAAACGACTCTTCCGAACCTCCATCTGCGGCTGCAGTTGATGGCCACTCGAGTGCACGAACATTTTCGACCGTCAATGAGGTGACATTTTCTGATATCGTCTCGTACCCAACCGTGTTATTCATGTGAAGGTTGGATCCAACATGCGGAATGGACTTGTCTCGAGAAGAACCGGTCGTGGCGACAACCTCCCTTACATCGGTCAATGTAAAGCATGCAGCGTCATCGCTGGCAAAAAATTGTATGGGAATCCCAGCTTTCATGAGTGCAGCACCCCGTAAACGGACCCGTGGGTGTCGCAATTGATACGATGGCTCGGTTGCACGAACGACTTGCAAATTATCTTCCTTCCGCATGAATTCATTTGGCAACGGCTCCGCAACAAAGTATTCAATGTTTGGGTCCAACCCCTGTAGTCGTAGTGTTGGCATCAAATCGCTCCAGTGGCGCATGCCCATATTGAATGCAAAGACAACAGCTTTACGTTGGTCGCGACTAACGTACATCCAAGCTGAACTTGGGGCTTCAGCGGGACTCCACAAACGGTACAAATCCCCAACGTTGACAATGTCACGCACTTCTTTGTGGACCCGAATGTACTGAGGGATCATTTTTCGCTCCTCCAACGTTATGGTGTGCAAGTTCAGCTCGAAGCCAAATGTCCCACACATGGCTACAAATGCACGGGTCCGGCTCCGGCACTGTCGCATCGTAATATGATTTGGGGACATGGAATAGTGAGAACCCATGGACCGAGCGGGATAGAGAAGGCTAGTCCCGTACTGAATCGACACGCGGTTCATTGCGTCGGTGTTGTCGCTCGTCCAAATTTGCGGGGAGTAAAATAACATACCTGGGTCAAAGCGACCACCACCGCCAGAACAAGTCTCTAATAATAAAGTCGGAAACATCTTGACGATATCATGCAAGAGCTCGTACGTGCCCATCATAAAACGGTGAGAGGCTTCTCCTTGGTTTTTCGCGGGAAGTTGTAACGAAAATACTTCCGTCAAGTACCGGTTCATGTCCCACTTGACGTAGGATATAGTCGCCGATTCCAGAATCTTGGAAATTTTCTTCAAGAGGTAACTTCGCACGTCTTTGCGTCCCATATCAAGAACTAATTGATTTCTCCCCCTTTGCGAAGGTCGACCTGGAACATGCAGGCACCAGTCCGGGTGGGTACGGTAAAGTTCCGAATCCGTAGATACCATCTCTGGCTCAAACCACAGTCCCATTTTCATTCCTAACGATTCGATGGAGTTCGCACAGCCCCTAATGCCAAAAGGGAATTTTTCGCGGTTGGGAAACCAATCTCCTAAAGAAGAGTTTGCATCGTTTCGTTTCCCAAACCACCCATCGTCTAATACGACCATTTCAATGCCAAGTTTTTTGGCTTCGATTGCCATTTCCACGATGGAATCGTGGGACACATTGAAGTATTGCGCTTCCCAGGAGTTCAACAAAACAGGCTGGGGTTGAACAGTCCACGTCTTGGGCATTAAATGGTCCAGAAAGAGATGGTGAAAAATTCTACTCATGCCACCTAAGCCTTTCGAAGAGTAAACCATGATGCATTCAGGGGTCTGAAACTCAGTCCCTGGCGTCAACGACCAGCAAAAACCTAGAGGATGAATTCCCATATTCAAGCGAACTCGACCAACTTCGTTCCCTTCCGCTTCGATGATATGGTTACCAGAATACACCAACGCGAACCCAAACACATCGCCATCCGTTTCCCGTGGCTCTTGGCTGCCTCTCGACACCACGGCAAACGGATTGTGGACGTGACTTGATGTGCCCCTGGTTGATCCTACCGAAAAAAGACCAGGTTGAATTCGTGTGTGCTGCACGTGCCGCTCCCGAGCCCACGAACCAGACAGATAAGTAAACTGGTACCCTCCACGCTCAGTTTCAAAATCTATGGAGGCGCTCATTGCGCGATTAATGTGGGCTGTGCCTACTTGAGGGCCGGTCCGGTCGTTGCGACGAGGGGGAGTCGATGAATTAGCTACAAATGCTTGTGATCGTGATGGATTGCGAAATACGGTACTACGAAGTAATGCATCGTGCTCATGCAAAACCGTGTAGCACAAGTCCACTTCTAACAGAGTGTACGAATCGACCATCGTCACTACCAGCGTCGTAGCGAATGCTGCGTTTTCTTCCTTCGTCCTTGCCCACGATCGAACGTGCGGCATGTAGGCGTTTCGCATAGGCACCCTCCCTTCGATAATTTCGTGCCTTTTGTAGGACAATGGGGATACGAAAGAGCCGTCCCGTTCGTAAGAAATTTGAAACGAAGGAGAACGAAAGTCACCTGTCCCATGATCTGAATATTCTTGCTTGATCGTTCCCGATCCGACCAATTCCTGTGGCTGCTCAGACCCGATGCCAGCGCTCGCGAGTGACGATGACGACGGCGTACGTAGTTTTTGTTTGTTTATCATGCTTGCACTAAAGGGATGGAATAATTTCAGCAACTCCGTGGAGCTACGACTCCGCGTTAGATTAGCCCCACGTTGAAATTGATTGCCTCCCCAGAGTCTAGGAGGTGTTGTCTCGGCTTTCATAAATCTTCCGACATCCACGGTTCTCTCGGTCGAAAAATGCCCCACTGGTGCATTCGTTGCCTTCCGGACACGGTATTTTCCCCACTGACGCCACGAAGCATTCTCGGCTCGGCGGCGGTAGACATCGTGGGCACCACGGTATTTTTTCCATACTTTTCCAGCAGTTCCATCTTCGGTAATATTCTTGATGGCATCGATTGCACCTTCAGCAATGTTTTCGTCTTGGCTTGAAGGCGGGGCCGTCTGAAAGGTAAGCTTTACATTTCCGCGTTGCAAGTAAGTGAGCGATATCTCTGGTCCCAAGTCGACTCCCCAGTACAAATGTTCCAGCTGCCCCGACGCATTGATACAAAACGCATACAGAACGTTTCCAGGCCTCAGTTGAAACGTTCTCGTCTCCTTGTCAAACGTCACCCGCGCTGCACTCATTGATCCTCCTTGCGACCAACAGTAGCCTGCATAGAGATCCAAGTCGATGGATCTAGTGTTTTTGGTTGCAGGTGAACGTATATGTCAATCCACGGTAGCACCTGGTCATGCCCCGATACGACAACGCACTGGACTTCACGAGCTGCGTGTCCAAGATGCTTAGGAGAAGATCCAGGCCACACAAGGAAGGAATTTCACGTGTTGGATTGAGTAGTGATGATGAATTCAATTCAATCGATGGATCATACATAGGCACGTTCATTGTAAATCCATACAACATAGAGTACTTCATAACGGAATCCTTCATTTCCCATTTGCAAATAGACGCGTCATGGTCGGTAAGTAGTGCCGTGGGAATATATATTACACGAGTGAGACAGCCTGTGTTGATATTAATTATTAGATGCAGCACGGCGACAACCAACTCGTTGCGTCATTGTTTCATAGTTGTTATTGAAGGACCGAAAGATTCTCGAATGTGTCCGTCACCAATGCTGTGTGGTGTACTTTTGATTTGTCACATTCGCATGTTTGTATGTTTGTATCCATTGTATTATGGATGGGTTACAACGGGCGTGTGTACACGTGTTCACTTGCTATATTGCTTGACTATCCATTCGCTCGTCCACCTCTCCCTTGCGTGGTTGAACGGCCGTGTTCACACAGGACTCCAACAGAATTAGCTTTGCGTGCGTCTCTCTCACATACTGCCGAGCTATTCATTCACAAGACAAAACCTTAATATGCGCCGTTCACACTTTTCTTTCGTCAACTTGACGCTGTTGGAATCTCCCCAGGTCGCCGTCGAGTCGACCGAGCAGTTGAAAAACTTCGGAGAGTTTATTCGGCCCGACGAGGAGGAAGTGAATTTTCAATCAGACATTTATTCGTTGAATAAAGCGTCGAACGAAGACTTACAGCAATCATGGAGAGTTTTCACAGCCCTGAAGAATGCGGACGGTGTTTCGCAGCACAACGCCCGCCGATTAGAAAATGCAGCTTGGAGAATACAAGGCATACGAAAGTCGGGGCGCACGACCAGCTTTGACGGGACGTTGCCTGAACCCGTGGCCTTCGGCCCTCCTTCCACTGCCATGTTCACGCATGAAAAATTGGGAGATATTATAGACAAGTGGGATTTGTCTGTCGGATGTGTGGGTGACTTGCTCGCGTATTTGCGCGACAAAAAGTTTGATCGTGACAGTTTGCTTTTGCCCAGCGGCGCACTCCGAGACGGAAAAGGCATAGTCGATACCGTCTTGGCGGGGTTGACTGGTAACAGCGCGGAAGACGACGTCGATGGTGAACAGGCATTGTACGCCGTCTTTTCTCATTCTCTAGAAAGGAACGGTGCAAACAATTTTTGCCATTTCCTTCTCAGATCGTTAGTCACGACGACTAATAATAGATACATACTTTTGGCCCCGAAAGATGGACCTATGCGGACTGATTTTGAAGACCTGGGGATGGAAGTCGTCTTGATCAATCCGAACGACGAAAACTTCTTGCAAACTTTCGAGGAGACCATTATTCAAAAAGGCATCTCTGCCATGCTAGCGAATACCATTATGCGATGTGATGTGATCATCAAGGCGCATGATATGAAGCTTCCCACCGTCTGGGTTATTCACGAAAGTTGGCCCCAAGACAAACTGGATTACTACGCCAAAGAAGTTTTTCTGCGAAAGAACTTGGGTGCGGAAATGATAAAACTAGCGTTTCGAGTGTGCAACTGCATTGTATTCCCCTCGAACATGCAAAAAGGATTATACAAAGGTTTATACCGAGAGCGTGCTGCGCATACCATTTACAATGGAATCCCGTTACGCAATTTAGATGAGTTCAAGGAGACAAGAGACCGTGCCGAAATTCGATCCTCACTAGGCTATGGCCATGATGATTTCGTTGTCTTGCACTTGGGCACGATTTGCGGTCGTAAGGGGCAGATTTATACTGCGCAAGCTTGCACTAATTTTGTCAAAGAAGATGGAATCAGGAATTTAAAATGCTTAATGGTGGGAGCCCGATACATTCGTGACCACGAAATAGCATATATCGATCGCATCAAGGCCGCCATCGAAGACGGTGGCTTGTCATGGGCACGCTTTGAAGATGTTGAGAAGGAGGGACCTGGTGCGCTAGGAAAAGCTGACTTCACGCTCATGGATATCCAAAAGAATGTTCTTCAATTTTACATGGCAGCTGATATTGTTGTCGTCCCTTCGCTAAATGAAGTACTCCCACTCGTCATTTGCGAGGCAATGGCATTTGAGAAACCCGTCATATGCAGCGCAATTGATGCTATCCCAGAAGCTGTGAGTGACAACGTGGAAGGATTGCTAGTCCCTCCTGGAGATGTCAAAGCATTGAAGGATGCAATCACGAAGCTATACCATGATCCTGCGCTGTGTCAGCGATTAGGAGCAGGGGGACGGCGACGTGTTTTAAATCAGTTTTCATATGCTCACATGTGCAATTTATATCGAAGTTTGATTCAATCTGGTTGGAAGAACGCAACTCCACCGACCTCACCAACTTTGCTAACTGTAAACGAAGGTTTGCCACCACGAGTGCCTCTGGCAAGTAGTAGTATAGCGACTGGCGGTCATAGCGGTAACAACAAGGGTCGCATGCTTGCAGGAACTACTGTGTTGGTTGACATGGATAATACTATTGTTGACTGGGATGATGAATTCATTAAACGATTTAAGGCCAACGCAGGGTTCAAGAGCATTGAAATCGATGTAGAGGCTATCGTACGCTCTAGAAAACATTTTGAAATCGAACGCAATTTTCCCGAGTCTATGCGGCAAGGAATATTTGATATTATAGCGGAGAAAGGATTCTTCGTCTCCTTGAAACCATTTCCTGGTGCAATTGAAGCATTGAAGGAAATGGTAGCGTCAGGAGTGAACGTTCGCTTGGTAACTAGTCCTCACCCCACGTGCCCAGGGTCTTGCGCTAGCGAAAAATACGAATTCGTCGTCAAGCATTTAGGCTCAGACTGGGTGGACCGCTTGATTATTGCACGGGATAAGACGCCCATACTCGGGGATGTCATTGTAGATGACAAACCGACAATTACAGGTGCATTTAAGAAACCAGCCTGGAAGCATGTCCATTTTGATCAACCGTACAATCGTCCAGCAAATACCATGATTGAAAATACAAAAGCACATGGACGCCTGAAGGCCTGGTCACAATGGAAAAATGTGATATCAGCTACCTTGAATTAAAGGAGACCGCGCTTGCACCGCAAAAAAATGTTTTGAAACGAAGCGCTCAATGTAATGATTATGCTGTACTTCGTACAAAAAAATGAAAGGCACATGCGTATATGTTTATTATGATACTTCTTACTGAATATATATTTTGATTTGTTTCTTGTTGGTTATTAGTTACAACAACAACAATGTTTTTATTTACACATAGAGATTATCCAGCCAGCCATTATTTAGTTTTTTATGATAATCTATCTATCATATATTTTCGAAATATTTTTTCATACCGAAAGGAAGAGGACTCTAGCTCTGTATGATGCCCTTGAGACACACAATTTTCACTTTTTCTGGCATTTGCTTAAAAATTTTCTCAATTCTTTCGAATGCATGTGCAATGAGCCAACTAAGGCATGCTGGCCTGCATATTGAGTGCCTTTCTTCCCAACAATAAATGGGCAATTGCAGATCAATAGCGCCGCAGTACTATTATCGCCGTGGTCGAAGCAGTTGTTGGTCCACATTAAATCGTATTTGCGGGCATCGACCCGGCTGTATGCATACCATGCAGATGCCATTGTTGTTGATCGAAATGGTTGTTTTTTTTTGTCGTGAAAAGTTCCTCCGTTCCAAATGCTTATGGCTGCGTTGTCGAAGATGATCTTTGCCTTTTCTTGCAAGCATTTCTGCACTTTATCACGTCCTTTCCACGTTCCTCTATTTGGTTCGTCGATTTGTGGGTTTTCTGGAAGAATGGTCATTGATTGAAGTTTCCTGCCTTTATCAAGGTAATATAAGGCCAATAAAGTCATATCATTTATTTGTGAGTGCTTAAGTTTCTTTTTGATATGTCGCACACCGAGCTTCAATAGGTCTATGGAATAATCTAAAACTGCTTTTAAAGCATTTGCGTCGTGGATGTACATGGTACCGGCGATCAAAAATTGTCTGGCCGGTCGCGTGTCGTCCAGCAGCTCGCGCGCTTCTAATCCAACTTTCAGCTTGCACTGCTCCGCGATGGTTGCGTATTTATCTATTGAGAAATAAATTAAATTATCGTTCTCTAAATGAAAGACTTTCGTGAGCTTGAGATCTGTCATGAGTTTGTGTACGTAGAAGAGTCGAGCCATCGTGACCTTATTGAAATTTTTATTCCCACTGTTCTTTCCGACGGCCATATTTCCGCTAACTACAAAGCGTTTAAAAAATTGTTTAATAAAAAGATCATCTTTCATGCTCTCAGCATAAACATGTATTATTCCCATTTTGACAATTTCAGGAAAGAGTTTTTGGTCAACTACCTTTTTGCTCGCAATTAAGTAGATTGGTGTCGATGGATTAAATTTCCGCGCCTGGAGAAGAGCAAAAATGATATGCTCTCCGTGGCGGAAAGTATCTCCAAGGTGGCAAAGCACAATAGATGGCACGCCTGTTGCAAACTTTCGTCCTTTGAGCAATGGTAGTGTCACCGGCTGAGAGAACGAGGTATTTGTTTTACGGAAAGCATCTATCCCAGTATCTGGTGCGGTCTGGTACTGAGCTTCTTCTGGAGATAGCATCAAATAATCCTGTGCTTCCAAGTGGGCAATGTTTGAGGATATTTTTGAAGCCCATGGATTGTGAAAGTCTGCAACGTGCCAAAGTGCGATATAGGCCCCTAAAAAACCGACGATCATAATTGTTTGTAATTTTGTAAAGCATAAAGGTTTTCTTCTTGCTTCATTCACCGGGCTCGGCCCGATTGTCGTCTCTGCCGACGCCTTCGAAGGTGGCAAGGGTGGGAGCATATCTCACTCGCTATCTCGTGCGCGGCACCTTCATTCTTTGCTTGCCGTTTGACACTGCCGTGTTAAATGGCGCAATTTGTACAGCGCAAGTGTGAAAACACTCACGTTTACGCGACGAGGAGTAGAAGCAATTTTCGACACCATCCATGACTGTCACCAAGAATCGAATAGTTATTATGTGATTTTGCATATGTCGACCTTCGTTCCTTCGTTACGACTACAGTAATCGTTAATCTTAATAGAGTCCGATTTGTGGGATGAGGAGGAGATGAGAGAGGTTTCCAGTGC
>ERZ807291.7888-NODE-7888-length-12111-cov-223.186961_pt1 | contig 12111 bp, 10 predicted proteins | sample MGYA00521257_ERZ807291 | MGnify/ENA primary metagenome ERZ807291 (study PRJEB31413, sample SAMN03169783) | marine metagenome | biome: Marine; feature: Water; material: Subsurface seawater | place: North Sea | collected 2011-04-28 | depth 1 m m ...
ACGCGAACAACACCCCTTAGCTCGTCTTCACAAACAACCTCTTTGTTTTCGGGTGTTTTGAACCGGACCACATATTCAGCACCATTTTTCAGTAAACCCAAGGTTTCATTTTTTGATAGAGACAAAGAGTTTCTCAAACTTAACCTGTTTGAAAAACTGTAGCTAAAAACCTTTCCTTCTTTTTCTGCTTCAGTTCTTAGAGTTGCTAAATCTTCTTTAGAATCGAAAGCGTAATAGGCAAGCTTTTTTTCTATTAGCTCATCAATTCTTTTTTTATAAAGTTCTTTTCTTTCGCTTTGTCTATAGGGACCAAAATTACCCCCATCAATAGGGCTTTCATCTGCCTTAATTCCACACCACTCGAGAGAATCGACAATATGATTTTCACTACCCTCAACATACCTGTTTTGATCAGTGTCTTCAAAACGAAGAATAAAATCCCCTCCATTTTGTTTTGCAAAAAAATAATTGAATAAAGCGGTCCTTAGTCCTCCAATATGTAAAGGCCCAGTTGGGCTAGGAGCAAAACGAACACGAACTTTTTTAGTCATTTTTTGATTTTGTACAAAAATACACTCTTGTTTATAATATCCACCCTTTTGTTCTGTTTTTTAAATACATCACAAAAGTTATATTTGCAAAAAAGTTTAGATGAGTATAGAATACGTTTATAACACCTCTTTTTCGCTTGATAATGAAAGCAAGATCTCAAAATGGCTTATTAAAGCCGTTGAAGCAGAAGGGTTTTTTGTTGGAGACGTTGTGTATGCTTTTTTTAACGACAATGACCTTAAAGACATGAATATCAAGTATTTAGATCATGATTTTTTTACAGACGTGATATCTTTTAACGACTCTAAAGGAAATGTTTTAAGCGGTAATATTGCTGTTTCAGTTGACAGGGTTAAAGACAATTCTCTTAAATTTAACACTCCTTTTAATGACGAGTTGTTGCGCGTTATGGTTCATGGACTTTTGCATTTTATGGGCTTTAATGACTCAAATGAAGAAGAAACCTTGTTAATGAGAAATAAAGAAGACGATAATTTAAAAATGTTCCACGGGGAACAATAGCTATGTTTAAAGAAGAATATGATGTAATTGTAGTTGGGGCAGGACACGCTGGGTCTGAAGCTGCCGCCGCATCTGCAAATATGGGCAGCAAAACACTTCTTGTAACAATGAATCTTCAAAACATTGCGCAAATGTCTTGCAACCCTGCAATGGGTGGAATTGCTAAAGGACAGATTGTTAGAGAAATTGATGCGCTTGGAGGGTATAGTGGTATTGTAACCGACAATTCAGCTGTTCAGTTTAAAATGCTTAACAAGTCAAAAGGCCCCGCCATGTGGAGTCCAAGAGCACAGTCAGACAGGATGAGGTTTGCTGAATGCTGGAGAACTATGCTAGAACAAACACCAAACCTCGATTTTTATCAAGAAATGGTGTCAGGTCTTTTAATTTCTGGCAAAAAAGTTGTAGGTGTCACAACCTCTTTAGGTCTTCAAATCAGATCTAAAACAGTAATACTTACAAACGGCACTTTCTTAAACGGGCTTATCCATATTGGCGAAAAACAGTTTGGTGGTGGACGCGCTGGTGAAAAAGCCTCATTTGGTATTACAGAGGCTCTAACAGATTTTGGATTTGATTCTGGCAGAATGAAAACCGGAACACCTCCTCGTGTTGACGGAAGGTCTTTAGACTATTCTGTTATGACACCTCAGCCTGGAGACTTAAACCCTAGTAAATTTTCATATTCAAGCGTTACAAAACCTCTTACAAAACAACTAGACTGTCACATGACCTATACCAGTCCATTGGTTCATGATTTATTAAAGGAGGGGTTTGATAGGTCGCCAATGTTTAACGGAGCTATTAACAGCACAGGCCCTAGGTATTGCCCCTCTATTGAAGACAAGATAAATAGGTTTGCCGATAAGGACAGGCATCAAATTTTCGTTGAGCCCGAAGGCTGGAATACAGTTGAGGTCTATGTTAACGGCTTTTCTACCTCACTTCCAGAAGACATCCAGTTTAATGCGCTTAGATCTGTAAAAGGGTTTGAAAAGGTTAAGTTTTTTAGGCCAGGTTATGCGATTGAATACGATTATTTCCCGCCAACACAATTAAAAAACTCTTTGGAAACAAAGCCTGTTTCTGGTTTGTTTTTTGCCGGTCAAATCAATGGAACAACAGGTTATGAGGAAGCGGCCGCACAAGGTCTTATGGCAGGAATAAACGCTCATTTGTCAATAAACAACAAAGAGCCATTTGTTTTAAAAAGAGACGAAGCTTATATAGGTGTGCTTATTGACGACTTAATTACAAAAGGCACTGAAGAGCCTTATAGAATGTTTACCTCAAGAGCAGAATATCGAACCCTTTTAAGGCAGGATAATGCTGATTTAAGGCTCTCGGAAATTTCACACAAATTAGGATTAGCATCCAAGACAAGAGTAGTTAATGTTGAAGAGAAGCGTAAACACACGGATGCTTTCGTGTCTTTCTTTAAAAAAACCAGCATTAAGCCAGAATGCATTAACCCAATATTATCTTCGAAAAACTCATCTGAAATCTCACAGTCTATGAAGCTTTATAAGTTGTTTTCTAGACCAAACATCTCTTTAGACGACATGTTGTCTTTGGAAAGTGTTAAGTTTTTTCTAGAAAACAATGATTTTAAGAACGATGTTTTAGAGCAGACAGAGGTACAGGTAAAGTACTCCGGATATATTGAAAAAGAAAAAGCTAACGCGGAAAAGCTTAACAATTTAGAAAACATAAAAATACCAATTAGCTTCAATTACTCAAAAGTTCACTCCCTGTCAAGCGAAGCTGTCCAAAAACTAAACAACATAAAACCTTCAACCCTTTCACAGGCCTCTAGAATTAGTGGAGTCTCACCAAACGATATAAGTGTTTTGATGGTTTATATGGGAAGGTAATGTTCCTCGTGGAACAAAGTTATTATGAAGACAAAAACACCAACCAAGATCAGGGATTATTTTTTAACTAAAGAAGTGTTTTCTATAAGCAAAATAAAAAATTTAGATGTATTTCAAACCTTGCCAAAGACCGACAAAGAGAACATAAAGAAATATTATAAATCTAAAAACTACCTTTCTCATAACAACAATAAAACGTTTTTTTCATTTTTGTACTTGGGTGTTAAGCGGCTCAATTTTTACTTTAAATACAGGGTTTTAAAAAAGGCTTCATCTCACAAAAACAGGCTTTTAGATTTTGGCTCTGGAAACGCTTATTTTGTTTCTAAGCTCAATCAAAATGGCGGACAAGCCTACGCCTACGATCCGTTTTATGATCAAGTTTCAAACAAAACCGTTGAACAACAAAAAGTCATTGTAAACGAATCAGATTTAATCGCTTCTAAATTTAAAACTGTTACAATGTGGCACTCTTTAGAACACGTATTTTCTTATAAAAACACACTGTCTGTAGTATTTGACACTCTTGAGCCTAAAGGATGCTTGATAGTGGCTTGTCCTAATTATAAATCTTTTGATGCTGTTTATTACAAGAAGTTTTGGGCAGGCTATGATGTTCCAAGACATTATTGGCATTTCTCACCTAAAGGATTAATAGACGTAATGTCTGATAGCGGATTTGAATATATTTCTAAAAAACCAATGTGCTTTGACGCCTTTTACGTTTCGATGCTTTCCGAACAATACAAAAAATCAAAACTATGGTTTGTAAAAGGCTTTTTAATCGGACTCGCCTCTAACCTTGTGTCTTTGTTTAAAGGCAACGCCTCGTCGTACGTTTATGTATTCAAAAAACGATTTTAATTGCTTTTAAGAAGACTTGACCTCGCAAACGTCTGAATCACAAGGAGAGTTTCTAAAACACCCTCAGCTTAAAGCACACACACACAGCTTTTATAACAAAAAACTATTAAAAAACTTTCACCATAGCAAAAACCTATATTTTTATTGTTTTTGAATTAGTCTTGTTAGTTTGAGGGACAAGTCCATGAAAATCATATTGGCATTTCCATTTGATTGGATTCCTTTTTGAGCCTCCTCAATTTCATTAAAGATGTCTTCAATATTATTACCGTTTACGTATTTTGAAAAAGACTCAAAATTTATGTCTGTTTTAGGTTCAAAACTTACTAGAGAGTTTATTTCATAATTTTTTAACAACGCGCTTCTAAACACACTCATGCTAAAAGACAAAAAACTCTTTTGAATTTCTCTTCCTGTTTTAGAAATCATTTTACTCCAGTTTACTAATTCTAAAACCTCCTCTTTGTTTTTTCGAACTTTAAAAGCTGTTCTTACCCATTTCAAAAACCATTCTTCAAACTCTTTATTGTTTTCACTTTCACTAATTGATTTTAATGCAATTCGAAGGTTCCCAAAACCACTCGCTGCAGCTGAGGAGGCAGTAGCCTTGTCAATCCCTTTTTTCATTAAAAACTCTTCAATATTTTTTTTAGATAAACGGCTAAGTTTTGATGTTTGACATCTGGAAAGAAGAGTTTCAGCCATTAGGTCTGTTGATTCACAAACAAAAATAAAAAGCGTGTCTTTTGGCGGCTCTTCAATAAGCTTAAGCAATTTGTTAGTGGCTGTAATGTTAAGCTTTTCAGCCATCCAAATTATTGTGACCTTCCAACCTCCTTCGTATGACTTTAGTGACATTTTTTTCACAAGATCCTCTACTTCATCGTTACCAATTTTTCCTTGTTTATTTTCTACACCTATTTTTAAATACCAATCAAGTAGGTTGCTATAAGGGTTTTTATGAACAAACTCTCTCCAGCTTTCAACAAACATTGATGAAATAGGCTTAGACTTAACCTCTTTATTTATAGCGACCGGATAAACAAAATGAAGATCAGGGTGCTTAAGCTCGCTTAACTTTAAGCTTGTTCCCTCAAGCGTATTGTTTTTTTCAATAATCATTCTGGCATAAGCAATTGCCAAAGACAGGCCTCCACTTCCCTCTGGAGAAAGAAAAAGTTGCGAATGGGCTATTCTGTCAGACGACAACCCTTTAATAAGTTCTTTTTTTAAGAATTCTTGCCCTATGACCTCGTCAAATAACATTTTTCAAAGATAAAAGATTAAACTTTAAATAAACTAGAAATACATATCTTTGAATTCCAAAAATTTACAATGAAATCAATTTATCAAACAAATTTCAATAATCAAAAAGTTTTAGTTCGAGTAGATTTTAATGTTCCTTTAAGTTCTGACAAAAAAGTTACAGATAACTCTAGAATTGTTGCTGCAAAAAAGACAATCGATAAAATAACAAATGATGGGGGAACGGCTATTTTAATGTCTCATTTGGGAAGACCAAAATGTAAAGATCCTGAGCTTTCGCTTATGCACATTGTAAAACCGGTTGAAGATGTTTTAGGAAAACCTGTTATTTTTTTAAAAGAAACTATTGGTAAAGAAACACAACAAGTTGTTGAAAACAGTCTCCCAGGTCAAATCATTTTATTGGAAAATTTAAGATATCACAAAGAGGAAGAAGAGGGCAACAATGATTTCGCAAAGGAACTTTCTAGACTAGGAGACAGTTATGTAAACGATGCTTTTGGCACTGCTCACAGAGCCCACGCTTCTACAAGTATTGTTGCAAATTATTTTGCAGAGAATAAGTTTGCAGGAGACTTGCTTTTAAAAGAAGTTGATTCGATAAAAAAAGTGATAGAAGACGGCAAAAAACCTGTTTTGGCTATTTTAGGAGGGGCAAAAGTCTCATCAAAAATCACAATAATTAACAATATAATAGACAAAATAGACAAGCTTATTATCGGAGGAGGAATGGCTTTTACTTTTATAAAAGCACAAGGCGGGAAAATAGGAGCGTCTATATGTGAAAATGACAAATTTGATTTAGCGTTATCAATATTAGAAAAAGCCAAACAAAACAAAGTGGAAATCTATTTACCTGTAGATGTTTTATGTGCAAATGATTTTTCAAATGACGCCGAGACACAAGTTTGTCCAATAAATCAAATTCCTGAAAACTGGGAAGGAATGGACGCCGGCCCAGAATCCTTAGAGATTTTTAAAAAAGCGATAGAATCCAGTAAAACTATTTTATGGAACGGTCCTGTTGGTGTTTTTGAAATGGAAACTTTTTCTAAAGGGACAATAGCGGTTGGCGATTTTGTTTCTAAAAGCACATCTTCTGGCGCTTTCTCACTTGTTGGAGGAGGAGATTCTGTTGCGGCAGTCAAACAATTTAATTTTTCTAATAAAGTTAGCTATGTTTCAACAGGCGGAGGTGCTATGCTTGAAAGTCTAGAGGGAAAAACTCTTCCTGGAATTAAAGCTTTAGAACAATAAAGATGTATAAAAAAACTCTTTTCATATTATTTGTTTTTGTTGTGGGGTGCGACTCATCATCAACAGTATATAAACCAGTTTCAAGCGGAAACATACATTCTGTTTCAGTGGTAATTGAAAATACTTTATGGAAGCAGTCACCAGGAAAAGAGCTGCAAAAGGTTTTTTCTAGTGAATTTCTTGGCCTTCCTCAGCAAGAACCGATGTTTACATTAAATCAAATTCCTCCTTCAATATTTACGGATTTTACAAGGGAAAGCAGAAATATCATCGTAGTTTCAAAATCGTCTAAAGACTCGGCTTTTATCCACACAAACAAGTTTGCTTCACCTCAGAAGATTCTTTACATAAACGGAAAGACCAATAAAAGCTTGGTAGAGCAGATTAATAAAATATCTAAAAGAGCGACTTTTGTTTTTAAGAATAATGAAATAAAAGAAAAACAAAAAAGAATAAGAAACTCTACATCAAAAACTAAAGAGCTTGACTCTATTGGAGTCAATCTTACAATGTCCTCAGGATACAAACTTTTTAAGAAAGGGAACAGCAATAAATTTTGGTTTCAAAGAGAAACAAAAAAAGGAAGCGTAAACATATTGGTTTACACCCTGCCTTTGTTTGAAAAAAACCCCGATTTGGACAGAATCATATTCTTGAGAGACTCTATAGGAAAGGTTTTTGTCCCTGGAAGAAACAAAGATTCTTATTTGATTACAGAAGAAGCCTACAGGCCGTATTTTTTCAAAACAAAAGTTAATTCACTAAACGCTTTTGAAACAAGAGGAACATGGGAAGTGGTTAACGATTATATGGCGGGACCTTTTTTAAACTATTATATTAAAGACAAAAAAAATAACAGAACTTTAGTTGTTGAAGGATTTGTGTTTTCCCCATCTGTAAGAAAAAGGGAATACCTTATAGAAATAGAGGCAATTATTAGGTCTTTGAAAATTCTTTAGAAATAAAAAAAGGAACTAATCTTCTTTTTCTATTTCTTTAGACTCTTCTTTAACACCTTTTTTAAACTCTTTTATTCCGGTTCCAAGACCCTTCATAAGTTCAGGAATTTTTTTCCCTCCAACCATTATAAGAAGAACAACAGCTATAAGGGCTATTTGTCCAGGTCCAATTGCTAAAAACATATTAGATAAAATCATTATTAATGTATTTATACAAAAGTATAAAGAAAAATAGAATTACCTTAAAGAATATATCTAAATAATATTGACGGCTCTTCACTATATTTGTTAAGTGAAAGAAAAAGAAAAAAAACCATTTAAAGAAAGATTGCTAAACAAGTACCGTTTAGTGGTTTTAAATGAAGACACTTATGAAGAAAAGCTTTCATATAAACTAACCAAACTGAATATATTTCTGTTGATTGCGTTAGTTTCAGCAACACTTGTTGTTCTAACAATTGGGCTTATTGCCTTTACATCAGTTAAAGAATATATTCCAGGCTATGATTCGACAGTTCTAAGGCAAAACGCAATAAAAAACATAGAGCTTCTAGATTCTTTAGAGCGGGTGGTAAACAAAAACCAAACTTTTATTAATTCAGTTGGGGCTGTAATTTTAGGAGAAACCAATAAAGAAGAAATTAGTCAAGAAAGGATAACAAAGAAAATCGATGTCTCTGAGCTGGACTTTAAAATAAACAAGCAAGATTCTTTACTTAGAAACCTTGTTGAAAAAGAAGACAGGTTTAACACAATTGAATCTGCAAGCCCAAACGTGGAATATGTTTTATACAGCCCCCTGTCTGGAAAAATCTCCTCAGGCTTTGATATCACCGAAAAACACTTTGGGGTTGATATTCCTGCAGTTACAAACACACCTGTAAAAGCAGTTTCAGACGGTAAAGTTATTCTTTCTGAATGGACTATTGAGACTGGGTTTGTGATTGTTTTAGAGCACTCTTTCAATCTTATTAGCGTGTATAAACACAACTCTTCTGGCTTAATATCTCAAGGGGATTTCGTTAAGTCAGGCCAGGCAATTGCACTTTCTGGAAATACCGGAGAATTAACAACAGGGCCTCATTTGCATTTTGAGCTTTGGAGCAACGGAAACCCCGTAGACCCATTAGAGTATATTAGTTTTGAGTAGTATTAAAGAAATTCTTGTTAAAATTTACGCTAAACATGTTGTTAGAAAAACAACAAAATGGTCTAAAAAGCCTGTAGAGACTCAAGAGAAAGTTATGAAAAAACTTATCTCTAAAGCTAAAAAAACAAAGTTTGGTAAAGATCACAACTTTGATAAAATCTCCAACTACAAAGATTTTTCAAGAGAAATACCAATTAGAGACTACGAAGGCATAAAGAACTATATTGATATGGTTATTGAGGGTAAAAGAAATATTTTATGGCCTGGAAAACCAATTTATTTTGCAAAAACATCAGGCACCACATCTGGAGAAAAACACATCCCAATAACTCGAGACTCGATGCCTTTTCATGTCAAAGGATCTGTAGAAGCAACAATGCATTATATCAAAGAGACAAACAACACTGCGTTTTTAAACAAAAAAATTATTTTTTTACAAGGGAGCCCTGTTCTGGAAAATTTAAACGGCATTAAAACAGGAAGGCTTTCGGGAATTATTGCGCATTATACACCTGTTTTTTTAAGAAAAAACACAATGCCAAGTTGGGAAGTAAATTGTATTGAAGATTGGGAAAAAAAAGTAGAAAAAATTTCAAAACAAACGCTAAAAGAAGAGATGGCGGCTATTGGCGGAATTCCACCATGGGTTGTAATGTATTTTGAAAAACTTATTTTGCTTTCTGGAAAAAAAACAATATCCGAAATCTTTCCTGACTTTAGTCTTTTTGTCTACGGCGGAGTTAATTTCGCGCCCTATAAAAATGTTTTTAATAAACTAATCGGAAAAAACATAGACAGTATAGAGTATTATCCTGCTTCAGAAGGCTTTTTTGCCTATCAAGATTCTCAAAAAAACGAAGGGCTTTTGATCCAACTAAACTCAGGGATTTTTTATGAGTTTATTGAAGTTTTAGAAATGTCAAAAAACAACCCAAAAAGACTTTCTATAAAAGAGGTGGAACTTAATAAAAATTATGTGCTAATAATTTCAACAAACGCAGGCTTGTGGGGGTATAATACAGGAGACACTGTAGCGTTTGTTTCTCTAAGTCCTTACAGAATAATAGTTACAGGAAGATATAAACACTTTATTTCAGCATTTGGAGAGCATGTAATTGCAAGCGAAGTTGAAAAAGCGCTAAAAAAAGCAACAAACGAAACAAAAACAGTAATAAAAGAATTTACCGTGGCACCATTTATTAACCCAGACAAAGGCCTGCCTTTTCACGAATGGTGGATTGAGTTTGACAGAGAAGTTTCTTCAAAAGAGGTTAAACTATTATCAAAAAAACTTGACGAAAATTTAAAAGAAATAAACAGCTATTATTCTGATTTAATTGAAGGAAAAGTCCTTAAACCATTAGAAATTATTGTTGTTAAAGAAAATGGTTTTAAAAACCATATGGAAAGAGAAGGCAAGTTAGGAGGACAAAATAAGCTGCCAAGATTGTCGAATGACAGACTAATTGTAGAAAAAATGATACCTTTTAAAAGGTGACGAAAGCTTATATCTCTATTTTGGGATTTAAACAATAAACCACTTGTCTAGAGTCGGTTTTTCCTGATTGCTTGGTTATAAGAACAATATCAAATTTTTCTAAAGCTTTTCGGTTCAGTTCATCTATAACTTTATTTTTTCGTTTTACAGACGCATCACTACCGGTTTCACTGTTTTTGAAATAGTTTAAAACAAAAGAATTGTCAATTTTTCTTCCTTTAGAATTGGCCAGTAACTCAAGTACAAACTGTTCGTCTTTATCAATTAGCATTGTTTTGTTAAGGCCGCTGAAACTGTTTTCTGACAGAAAAAAAACAAGCTTTTCTTTCTTAAACTTTATAAATGTTAAAAGAATTAACGCCCCACAAAAAACACCGACATAAATAAAATAATTTACAAACAGATTAAAATCATTACTCAAAGGCTCATCGTTTAAAAAAACAATATTTTCGTTTAAATTTTTAACAGTTAGAGTTTCGTATTCTCTGTCAGCAGAAAGAATAGGGTAAACAACATTATCCCCAACAATTATGGTTTTTGCGTTTATGTTGTGTAGCCCTTCCGCTTTAAAAAATTTTATTTGATTGTCTTTTGGAGTTATAATTCTTAAATCATTGTCAGTTAAGTTTTTTTGTAAAAGAGATTTTTCAAACCCAACTACAAGTTCAAAATCTTTTTTATTTTCAGCAAAGAGCATTTTGTTCAGAAGACCTTCTCTGGCCCAGATCATTTTATCAAGATCTAAAGAATAAAGACTGTTGTTTTTTACATCCAAATCGTCTACACGTTGGTTAAAATCAAAAACAGTCAAGATATTTCCGTCTAAAACAAATGACCCGGTATTAACTCCTAGTTTTGGCATTTGTCCGGAAGTAGGGACAAGCTCCCAGTTCCTTAACTCAAAATTAAACTTAGTCAATAAGCTGTTAGATTGCCAATAACCATAACCTCCTAAAAGATAAAGCTCTTTTTTGTACTCAAAAAAATGACCGCTAAATTGGTTTCTGTACGCAAAACTTTCATCAATTCTCTCAAACACACCGTTTAAATATTTAAACAAAATTCCACCGCCTGGATATAAAAAATAAACACTACCGTCTTTAGAATACAGACTAGAAAGAGCACCGAGCTCAGTATTTTTTAATTCTTCAGGGAAAGGCTTGGAGTATTTAATATATTTTTTTGAAAGTTTTTTAGATTCGAGAATGGTATACTCACAAACACTTATTTTGTTAAAAGCGTAAAAAGAGACGGAGTCTTTGCTGACAAGCAATTTTATACCATCATCTAAAACCTGACTGTTAAGCCAATTGAAAGACATGCATAAAAAAAATAATATTTTAAAAATCTTCATTTAAAAAAAGTATAATAGAACACTGAAAGCAAAACAATGGTTAGAGTCACACAACCTATAAGTCCAATTAAAGGGTATGAGAAAAAGTTTAATACTAAAATAAAGGTAGAAAGGGAAAAAGTTAATACCGAAGCTTGCCAGTGCTGATAACCTTTGTCTGCTAGCCTGTGATGTAGATGAACCCTGTCCGCAACAAAAGGAGATTTGTTATTATAAGTACGTATAATAAAAGCTCTTAAGGTGTCAACCAATGGGTACAAAAGAAGTAAAACTGCTAAAAGAGGCCTTGAAATTAAATTGTCTGTAATCAGAGAGCTTTCGGAGTCTAAAATATAAAATAAAATAAAGGCCATTATAGAGCCTAGAAATAAAGATCCGGTATCACCCAGAAACACTTTTTTATTACGGTTAAAGTTAAACCATAAAAACCCAAGCAAGGCACTAATAATAATCGGAAAAAACAAAAACCACTCTGGCCTGGAAACAAGAATTATTCCGCCAGTAACAAGAAAGAACTTCATAGAAAGAAATGAAGCCATCCCGTCTAAACCATCGATTAAATTTAATGCGTTAACCACTACAACAAACACAAAAACAGAAGAAGTAAACTCTAGCCAATACGGCAGCTCATAAATATTAAACACGCCATGGAAAGAGTTAATACTGTACTCTGTTTGAAACATTAAAACAGCAGCAAAAAGTTGTAAAAATAGTTTTTCTCTGTAACGAACCTCAATTAGGTCATCTGCAAAACCGGTGAGTGTTAAAAAAAACACACTTAATAAAGCGTATAAAGGAATTGTAAGCTGTCCTGT
>ERZ807291.7890-NODE-7890-length-12110-cov-5.237827_pt1 | contig 12110 bp, 10 predicted proteins | sample MGYA00521257_ERZ807291 | MGnify/ENA primary metagenome ERZ807291 (study PRJEB31413, sample SAMN03169783) | marine metagenome | biome: Marine; feature: Water; material: Subsurface seawater | place: North Sea | collected 2011-04-28 | depth 1 m m ...
TAAAAAAAATGTGTGTTCAACCCAGTGGTTGTTTCGATACCGAAACCATAGGACTGAATCCCATCAATGCCGAACTCGTAGGAATTGCATTTAGCTGGGAAAATCACAAAGGATATTATGTTCCCCTTCCCGAAGATTCCTCAAAAGCACAAGAAGTCGCAGAAAAACTCCGTCCTTTTTTTGAAAATGAAACCATTGAAAAAGTTGGGCAAAATCTTAAATTCGACCTGAAAATATTGAAAAAATACAACATTCAAGTAAAAGGGCCGCTGTTTGACACGATGATTGCGCACTATTTAATCAATCCCGATATGCGCCATAACATGGATGTTTTGGCAGAAACATATTTGGGATACCAACCACAATCCATTACAGAGTTGATTGGGAAAAAAGGGAAAAATCAATTGAGCATGCGAAGTGTTGATTTGGCCAAACAAACCGAATATGCTGTCGAAGATGCAGACATTACCTTTCAGCTTCGCAATCATTTTGCTAATGAACTCGAAAAGGGACATTTAACAGATTTGTATCAAAAAGTAGAATTGCCGCTCGTTCGTGTTTTGGCCGACATGGAATTGGCAGGAATTCGAGTGGATACCGAATTTTTAGGAACGCTTTCCAAAACACTATCCGAAGACATTGCTGCTTTGGAAAAACGCATTTTTGAAATATCAGGAGAACATTTCAATCTCGCTTCTCCAAAACAACTAGGAACTGTTTTGTTTGAAAAATTAAAACTTGTTGACAAGCCTAAAAAAACAAAAACAGGGCAATACTCAACCGCAGAAGATGTCTTGTCTTACTTGGCAAAAGATCATGAAATCATAAAAGACATTTTGAATTGGCGCTCCTTACAAAAACTACTCAACACCTATGTAGATGCGCTTCCAAAAGAAGTAAATCCACATACGGGTAGGGTTCATACAATATACAATCAGGCGGTTGCCGCTACCGGTCGATTGAGTAGCAATCATCCCAATCTTCAAAACATTCCCATTCGAACTCTACGCGGACAAGAAGTTCGAAAAGCATTTGTCCCAAAAAACAAAGATTTTGTGCTTATGGCCGCCGATTATTCGCAAATTGAACTGCGAATTATCGCCTCGCTTAGCCAAGACCCAAGCATGATGGATGCTTTCAAAAACAAGGAAGACATTCATGCTTCAACAGCAGCAAAAGTATTTAATGTACCTTTATCTGAGGTTACTCGAGAACAGCGAAGCAATGCCAAAACAGTCAATTTTGGAATCATTTATGGAGTTTCAGCATTTGGATTGAGCAATCAAACCGATTTGACCCGAACAGAATCCAAAGAATTGATAGAAACGTATTACAAAACATATCCTCAACTTCGAAAATACATCGCCGATCAAGTAAATTTTGCGAGAGAAAACGGCTATGTAGAAACCGTTTTGGGAAGAAGACGCTATTTGAAAGACATCAATTCCCGCAATCAAGTAGTTCGAGGAGCCGCAGAACGCAATGCCGTTAACGCGCCCATTCAGGGAAGTGCGGCTGATATTATCAAAATTGCCATGCTGAATATCCACAAACGCATGCTTGAAGAAAATCTTCGCTCTACCATGCTACTGCAAGTTCATGACGAACTGGTTTTTGATGCCTACAAAAGTGAACTCGAGATATTAAAAAAACTAGTAAAACAAGAAATGGAAAACGCTTATCAACTCAATGTTCCGCTCGTGGTTGACATAGGAATTGGAGACAATTGGTTGCAAGCGCATTAACCTCAAAAAAATCCCCATAAAAATTGTTTTTGGGTGTTTGCATTTATCATTTATAATTGTACATTTGCAGCCCGATTCTAATTGGTAATAAACCAATTGGATGGTAATGATTAAAAATTTTAATGTGGATTCATTAAGTTACAAAACAATTTCAGCTAATAAAGCTACCGTTGACAAACAATGGTTGGTGGTTGATGCTGAAGGTCAAACTTTAGGAAGAATGGCGTCCAAAGTCGCTATGCTTCTTCGTGGAAAATACAAACCCAACTTTACAGCTCACGTGGATTGTGGAGACAATGTCATTATTATTAATGCTGAAAAGATTGTTTTAACAGGAAACAAATGGGAAGCTAAGGAATACATTCGCCACACAGGATATCCTGGAGGACAACGCAGTCTTACTGCTAATGAGCTTTTTTCGAAAGATCCTGCTCGCTTGGTTGAAAAATCCCTCAAAGGAATGTTGCCAAAAAATAAATTGGGGGCGGACTTGTTCCGTAACCTAAAAGTATATGTTGGACCCAATCACAATCACGAAGGTCAAAATCCAACACTGATCAACCTTAACGATCTAAGATAAATATGGAAGTCGTACACAAAATAGGACGAAGAAAAACAGCCGTTGCAAGAGTTTACCTTTCCAAAGGAAAAGGTACAATAACGGTAAACAACAAACCTTTGGAAGATTATTTTCCAACGGCTACTCTACAGTACAAGGTCAAACAACCTTTTACATTGAGTGAAACCACCGACACTTACAACGTTTCTGCAAATGTTGTTGGAGGAGGATTTAATGGTCAAGCCGAGGCAGTTCGATTGGCTATTTCCAGAGCATTGGTTTCCATTGATGAGGAAATCAAACCCCTTTTAAAACCAGAAGGGTTAATGACTCGCGATCCAAGAATGGTAGAACGTAAAAAGTTCGGTCAGAAAAAAGCACGGAAGAAATTCCAGTTCTCGAAACGTTAAACATGCCGTTTGCCTATGGCAAACATCAAGTTCATATATTTATTGTTAATCCTGAAGTCGTAGTTCGTTTAAAGCGAACATTAGTTTAGCATCTAAATGGATAAGGTCGAAAATCGCCACTTATACATTGCTAATCATACGGAACGTAAACTAAAACAAAATGACAAACATTGAAGTAAAATCGCTTTTAGAAGCGGGTGTTCACTTTGGACATCTCACCCGAAAATGGAATCCCAACATGGCTCCCTATATTTATATGGAGCGAAATGGAATCCACATTATCAATCTTTACAAAACTGCTGCAAAAATTGAAGAAGCTGCCAAAGCACTTCATAAAATTGCTGCTTCGGGGCGCAAAATTCTTTTTGTAGCCACCAAAAAACAAGCCAAAGGGATTGTTTCTGAAAAAGCGGCTGCTGCCAATATGCCTTACATTACAGAGCGTTGGCCTGGTGGAATGCTTACCAACTTTGTAACAATTCGAAAAGCTGTTAAAAAAATGGCTGCTGTAGATCGTATGAAAAAAGACGGTACGTTTTTAACACTTTCCAAAAAAGAACGTTTGCAAGTAGATCGTATGCGTGCAAAACTCGAAAAAAACCTAGGTTCTATTTCGGATATGACTCGATTGCCAGGTGCTTTGTTTGTGGTTGATATCAAACGCGAACACATCGCCATCAAAGAAGCGCAAAAACTAAACATTCCAATTTTTGCGATGGTAGATACAAACTCTGACCCCCGCGAGGTTGATTATGTAATCCCTGCAAATGATGATGCTTCAAAGTCTATTGATAAAATCTTAAGTGTAGTTTCAGAAGCAGTAATCGAAGGATTGTCTGAACGCAAAAAAGGGAAAGAACAAGAAGAAAAAGCAGCTCAAAAAGCTGATGAAGCAACTGCTGAAAAAACCGAAGCTAAAGAAGCAACTCCTGTTGAAGAAGTAGCTCCAGTTGAAGAAGTTGCTCCAGTTGAAGAAGCAGCTCCAGTTGAGGAAGCTAAGGAAGAAGCAAAAGCAGCTCCTGCCAAAAAAGCCACAACCAAAAAAGCGGCGGCTAAGAAGCCTGCTGCCAAAAAAACGGCAACCAAAACAAAAAATGAAGATACTCCGGAAGGGGATGCATAATTGAAAAAGGAAATTTTTTAAAATTTATATCATGGTAAAAATTACTGCCGCAGAAGTCAATCAATTACGAAAAGCCACAGGTGCTGGAATGATGGATTGTAAAAAAGCGTTGGTCGAGGCTGAAGGAAATTTTGATTCTGCTATAGAAATACTGCGTAAAAAAGGTCAAAAAGTGGCTGCCAATCGTGCCGATCGCGATTCGTCGGAAGGTGCTGTTTTAGCCCGAGTTAATGCCGATGCAACTGCTGGAGTCATTGTCTCTATCAATTGTGAAACTGATTTTGTTGCTAAAAACGATACTTATTTAGAATTGGCGAACAACTTGGCCGATTTAGCTGCTAACTATAAAGATCTTGAATCTTTCTTAAACGCTCCCTTTGACGGAATGACCGTTTCGGAAAAATTAACCCAGCAAACAGGTGTTATTGGTGAAAAAATTGAAATCGGTGGATTCGAATATTTGGAAGCCAATTATGTAGGAGCCTATATTCATGCAGGCAACAAAATTGCTACCCTTTCGGGGCTTTCTGCAAACGTGGAAGGAGTTCAAGAGGCCGCAAAAGATGTTGCCATGCAAGCAGCTGCGATGAATCCGATTGCTTTGAACGAAGACCAAGTCGATGCTTCTGTCATTGAAAAAGAAATTGAAATTGCTAAAGACCAACTTCGTCAAGAAGGAAAGCCTGAGGCTATGTTAGACAATATCGCTAAAGGAAAAATCAAACGATTTTTTAAAGACAATACGCTTGTAAATCAAGATTTTATCAAAGACAGCAAACAAAGTGTTGCTGATTATGTAAAATCTATTGACAGTAGCCTCGTGGTTACTGGATTCAAACGCGTTGCGTTGGGCTAAATCGACTTTCTTTATACAAATTTAAAAACCCGCTAGCGGGTTTTTTTATGAAAACCCATTTAGCCTCGCATACGTAAGCAAATCCATAGCATTCTCAAATACGTTTTGGAAACATCACAACACACTGGCCCGTATGGATGTTATAGATGAGAAAATAGCTTGGTCTAAAAAGAAAATGTATGGGAATATTGAATGAGCGTCTCCATATCAATCGCTTTGATTATATTTGTAGCTCAAAACAATTCCATGCATTATAAAAGAATTCTCTTAAAACTCAGTGGTGAAGCCCTCTTGGGAGATCGAGCCTACGGAATCGATCCGGTTCGGCTTTCAGAATATGCACAAGACATTAAATCGGTTGTTGATCAGGGTGTAGAACTTGCTATTGTCATTGGAGGTGGAAATATTTTTAGGGGCGTTTCTGGAGCTAGCAATGGCATGGATCGGGTGCAAGGAGATTATATGGGCATGTTGGCGACCGTCATCAACGGATTGGCGCTTCAAAGTGCTTTGGAAGATGCGGATGTCCCTACCCGACTCCAAACGGCCATTAAAATTGAAGCCATTGCAGAACCTTATATCAAACGAAAAGCGGTACGGCATCTCGAAAAAGGACGAGTCGTCATTTTTGGATCCGGAACAGGGAATCCTTTTTTTACGACCGACTCTGCTGCCGTGCTTCGAGCGATTGAGATTAATGCTGATGTGATTTTAAAAGGAACTCGCGTGGACGGTATTTATACGGCAGACCCCGAAAAAAATACCGACGCTATCAAATTTGACAACATCTCTTTCAAGGATGTGTTGACCAAAGGCTTGAAAGTAATGGACTCAACTGCGTTTACTTTGAGCCAAGAAAACGAGTTGCCAATCATTGTATTTGACATGAATACTCGAGGAAATCTAATGAAAGTGGTTTCTGGAGAAAAAATTGGAACGAAAGTAAACATCTAAATTTTTGGATATGGAAGAAGTAGAATTTATCCTAGAAAGTGCTGAAGAAGCGATGAAAAATGCAGTAATTCATTTGGAAAAGGAATTGCTCAACATCCGAGCTGGAAAAGCCAATCCCACTATGCTTTCAAGCGTTAAAGTTGATTACTACGGTGCACAAACACCCCTCAGTCAGGTAGCAAACGTTAATACTCCCGATGCTCAAACGCTTTCTGTTCAGCCTTGGGAAAAAAGTTTTTTACAAGAAATTGAGCGTGCTATTATGGCTGCAAATCTTGGTTTTAACCCTTCAAACAACGGAGAATCTATCATTATCAATATTCCCCCACTAACAGAAGAACGGCGACGTGAGTTAGTGAAAATTGCTAAATCAGAAATTGAACACTCCAAAGTAAGCATTCGAGCGGCTCGAAAAGATGCCAACAATGAGATCAAGAAAACAGATATTTCGGAGGACCTCAAAAACAATGTAGAAATTGATATTCAAAAATTGACCGATCAATTTATTGCAAAGGTCGATGCAATCTACGTTGCTAAAGAAAAAGAAATTATGACTGTTTAATCAATGATTGACAGCTCTTTTTTCTCTAATTTTTACAGACCCGATTGCTTATGATTCGATGGATAAATGCTAATTTTTGGGTATTGATATCTCGTCTCATTCTTCGAAATCGAGTCATACTTCTTCTTATTGTAGCTGGAATTACTGTATTTATGTCCATGCAATGGAAACACATGCAGTTTAGTTTCACAGAAGCCAATTTACTTCCCGATGACCATGAATACAATCTTCAATACGAAGAGTTTTTAAGCATCTTTGGGGAAGAAGGGAATCTGATTGTTTTAGCAATAAAAGACAGTGCTTTTTTTGAATCTAAAAATATCGGTGCATGGAACCGACTTACCGATACACTTGCCAGTTACCCCGAAGTAGCCCATGTTGTGTCTATTGGAAATTTAAAGACACTACAGAAAAATCTTCGGGAAAAAAGGTTTGAATTGGCTCCTTTGTCCATTAGCAATCCTAAAAATCAAAAGCAAGCCGATCAGCTAAAAAGCACCCTTTTTCAGGAACTTCCTTTTTACGAAAGCCTATTGTTCAATAAAAAAACAGGAACCGTTCAAACGGCTATCTATCTTGATAAGAAAATTGTGAATAAGCTTGAACGCAAGCTTTTTGTTTATGACGTTCTAATTCCAGCAATTAAGCAATTTGAAAAAGACAACAACCTAAACATTCGGGCGTCTGGAATGCCTTATGTACGAACACTAAACGCACAAAATATTGTTGACGAAATTGGTATGTTCGTTGTTGTAGCCATGCTGGTTACCACCTTAATATTCTTTTTCTTTTTTCGCTCGTTTCGCGCAACATTCATCTCTATGTTTGTAGTTATAATAGGGGTAATGTGGGCATTTGGAGTGTTGGGATTGCTAAATTATGAGATTACGGTGCTCACTGCATTGATTCCGCCATTAATTATTGTTATCGGAGTGCCTAATTGTATTTTCTTAATCAACAAATACCAACACGAAGTCAAAAAGCATGGGAATCAGGCTCGATCGCTTCAGCGTGTGATTTCAAAAATTGGAAATGCTACACTAATGACAAACCTGACAACTGCGTCAGGATTTGCCACATTTATGCTTACCAACAGTCAACTACTAAAAGAATTCGGACAAGTCGCTTCTATCAATATTATGCTGATTTTTGTTTTGTCTTTATTAATGATTCCTATCATTTACAGCATTTTGCCTTTGCCCAACGAAAAACATCTAAAACACCTAAGCAGCCGGTGGATGGTTGATTTGGTTCACTGGATGGAGAGAATGGTGAGGCATTACAGAATTCAAGTCTATACGGTTTCTATTATTGCACTGGTTTTGAGCGTGATAGGAATTTATCAAATCAAGCTTTCTGGAAGTATGATTGAAGACATGCCTAAAAAAACGGAGTTTGTAGATGACATTCGTTTTTTTGATAAAGAATTTGATGGAATCATGCCTATTGAAATCATGATTGATACGCGAAGAAAAAACGGAGTAATGAAGCTAGCCACCTTGCGAAGGATGAACGCATTGGATCAGCACATTCAAGAAACCCCGGAATTATCAGCTCCTTTTTCTGTAGTGAATGTAGTGAAATACATCAAACAGGCTTATTATAATGGAAATCCCAACTATTTTCAGCTGCCATCAGCTCAAGAAAATAATTTTATTTTTTCCTACGCCAAAAAAAGCAGTTCGGAGCTTGGTTTGCTCAATTCAATTATAGATTCTACCGGGCAAATTGCACGAATGACAACAAGAATTCGCGACATTAGCACCGAAAAAATGGAGGCTGTTGAAGCCCATTTAATGGCTAATATCCAGAAACACTTTCCCGATGACAGATACACCGTTACCGTTACCGGAAAAGCACTGGGTTACTTAAAAGGAACACGCTATTTAATTAAAAATTTGGTGCTTTCCCTATCGTTGGCAATTTTATTGATTTCTTTGTTTATGGCTTATATGTTTCGCTCTTGGCGTATGATTTTAATTTCATTGATCCCCAATTTACTTCCATTGCTTGTTACTGCCGGAATGATGGGATTTTTAGGAATTCCCATCAAACCCTCTACCATACTAGTTTTTAGTATTGCCTTTGGAATTTCGGTAGATGATACCATTCATTTTTTGGTGAAATATCGTCAAGAACTCAAAGCCAACAAATGGAAAATCGTTAAATCGGTTTATGCTGCTCTTTACGAGACTGGTATTAGCATGTTTTACACATCGATTGTTTTGTTTTTTGGATTTTCGGTGTTTATGATTTCGAGCTTTGGAGGAACCGTAGCTTTGGGAGGGCTAGTATCTGCAACCCTTTTGTTTGCAATGCTTGCCAATTTGATTTTATTACCCAGCTTGCTAATTTCTCTTGAAAAAAGTATTTCAAATAAAAAAGTGTTGAAAGAACCCAAGTTCAATCTTATTCCAAATGAAGATGAGGAGATAACTACTGGAAACACTCCCTAAAAACCGTTATATTTACCAACGTCAAAAGCATAGAACAAATGAACTTCCAGACCGTAAAGGCTCTATTATCCGACACTCATCAAATGCACGATGTGCACGTAAAAGGGTGGGTGCGTACTTTTCGTGCCAATCGCTTTATAGCACTCAATGATGGATCTACCCTTCAAAACATTCAATGTGTTGTGGATTTTGAAAAATTTGATGAAGACCAACTCAAAAGAATTACCACTGGCGCCGCGATTTCCGTTTCAGGAATATTGGTAGAAAGTCAGGGGAAAGGACAAACTGTCGAAATTCAAGTTTCGCATATAGAAATCCTAGGCGACTCAGACCCTGATGAATATCCTATTCAACCGAAAAAACATTCGTTTGAATTTTTAAGAGAAAAAGCTCATTTACGCGTTCGAACCAACACGTTTTCTGCTGTGATGCGTGTGCGTTCTGCATTGTCTTTTGCCGTTCATCAATATTTTCACAGCGAAGGCTTTTATCATGTCCATACGCCCATTATTACAGGTAGTGACGCCGAAGGAGCTGGAGAAATGTTTCGGGTGACTACCTTGGCAGAAGGAGAGAAAAATCCAGAGGACGACTTTTTTGGAAAAGAAACCAACCTGACTGTTTCGGGTCAATTAGAAGCCGAAACCTATGCCATGGGAATGGGAAAAGTATATACTTTTGGTCCTACTTTTCGGGCAGAAAACTCCAATACGTCGAGGCATCTAGCCGAATTTTGGATGATTGAGCCGGAAGTAGCTTTTAATAAATTGGACGATAATATGGATTTGGCAGAAGCCTTTATCAAGTCGGTTTTAAGCTATGTAATGGATTACTGTAGGGATGATTTGAAGTTTTTAGATCAACGACTGGAGCAAGAAGAAAAAACAAAACCGCAAGATCAACGTGCTGAATTAGGGCTGTTGGAACGTTTGCAATTTATAATTGAAAATCAATTCAAACGCGTTTCGTATACAGAAGCCATTGAAATTCTCAAAAATTGCAAACCCAATAAAAAGAAAAAATTCAAATACATAATCGACGAATGGGGAGCAGACCTTCAAAGCGAACACGAACGGTATTTGGTAGAAAAACACTTCAAATGTCCCGTCATATTGTTTGACTATCCTGCAAAAATCAAAGCGTTTTATATGCGTCTCAATGAGGACGGAAAAACCGTGCGTGCTATGGATATTTTGTTTCCAGGAATTGGGGAAATGGTGGGGGGTTCTCAACGAGAAGAACGTTTGGACGTTTTGAAAAAGCGTATGGCTGAAATGAACATTGAAGAAAAAGAGCTTTGGTGGTATTTGGAATTGCGCAAATTTGGAACCGCTCCGCACAGTGGATTTGGACTTGGATTTGAACGATTGGTTCAATTTACCACAGGAATGGGGAATATCCGAGACGTCATTCCGTTTCCAAGAACACCGCAAAATGCCGATTTTTGATTTTTTAATGAATGTAGATTCTACTAAAACCATTCTTCATCAATTCATAAGCTGTTTTTTTTGTATTTTTAACAAGCCCAAGGATGAACGATGCTAAAACAACAACTTCAATATAAGCTTTCTCAAAAGCTGTCGCCCCAGCAAATTCAGTTGATGAAACTGATACAGTTGCCTACACAAGAATTTGAAGAGCGTCTCCAACAAGAAATTGAAGAAAATCCTGCATTAGAAAACGGAAAAGAGGCCGAAACTACCGAAAAAGAAACCGAAGATTATGACGACGTTTCAGACAATGAAGTAATCAATACGGAAGATATCAATATTGATGATTACCTCAGCGATGATGAAATACCGCAATACCGCCTTCAAGCCAACAATTATAGTCGAGATGATGAGGAAAAACAAATTCCTTATGCGGGAGGTATTTCCTTTCACCAATATCTGGCCAGTCAATTAGATACGTTTTCTTTTTCCGATCATCACAAAGAAATCGCCTCGTTTTTATTGGGAAGTATTGATGATATTGGGTATATCCGAAGAGATATGCTTGACATTGTGGATGATTTGGCATTTATCCAAAACATTACAACCGATGAAAAAGAAGTCGTTTCGATACTCAAAAAAATTCATCATTTAGACCCTGCAGGAGTCGGAGCGAGAGATCTTCAAGAATGCTTGTTGATTCAACTCAAAAGAAAAGAAATCTCGGTTCCTATTAAGTTGGCTATCCAAATTCTAGAATTGGAATTTGATGCTTTTTCAAAAAAACACTTTGACAAGCTACAACTTAAATTAGATGTGGAAGAAGCATTGTTGAAAGAGGCCATTCTTGAAATCGAAAAATTAAATCCCAAGCCCGGAGCTTCCTTTTCTGGAAACTCCCGAATCAATTCTCATGTAGTTCCCGACTTTACCATCCAAATTGTAGAGGGAGAATTGGTGTTGACGCTCAATGGAAGAAATGCTCCTGAACTTCATGTTTCTCCCGATTACAACAATATGCTATTGGGTTATAAAAACACCAAAGAAAAAAGCAAAAGTCAAGCCGAAGCCGTATTGTTTATTAAGCAAAAACTCGATGCTGCCAAATGGTTTATAGATGCCATTAAGCAGCGAAATCATACCTTGATGATTACTATGAATGCCATTATGAAGTATCAAGAAGAATATTTCCTAACGGGTGATGATCGCCTAATTCGACCCATGATTTTAAAAGACATCGCCGATATAATTGAAATGGATATTTCAACCATCTCACGCGTGGCTAACAGCAAATATGTTGATACTCCATACGGAACCAAGCTCATCAAGTCGTTTTTCTCAGAAAGAATGACCACAGAGGAAGGAGTTGATGTCTCTACCATTCAAATCAAAGACTCATTGACCCGAATTCTTGAGGAAGAAGACAAGAAAAAACCATTTACCGATGAACAATTGACCGTATTGCTCAAAAAACAAGGCTACCCAATTGCTCGAAGAACGGTAGCCAAATACAGAGAACTCTTGGGATTCTCGGTAGCGCGTCTGCGAAAAGAAATTTGATTTATTCTTTGTGTGAGCCGTCACAAAATGGCAACTCTTTGGATTTTGTACATCCACAAAGGGTAAAACGAGGTCGGTGCTTGATTTCATTACCGCTTTCGTCTGTGAGTATTACCGGTCCTTGAACAACAATTTGTCCTTTTGATTTTCTGAAAATTGTAACCTGCTCTTTCTTCATATATATACTCTAATTTATCTATTCTAATGTATAGATATTCTAATTCTTACTCAAAAATTAAAACTACTTTTCAAGAAAATTTTTTGGTTTTTTCTCTTTGGAAAATTTTAATGCATTGAAATGTTCGCTTTCTCCTTTTGGAATTGATAGTGTTTTCCATTTTTCTGATTTATAAAAAAAATATTCCTTAAAAGTTGGGTAAGAATAACGAGCACTTAATCCTACTCCACCGTAACCGACTTAGCCAAGTTTCTAGGCTGATCTACATTGCATCCGC
>ERZ807291.7914-NODE-7914-length-12073-cov-15.274588_pt1 | contig 12073 bp, 10 predicted proteins | sample MGYA00521257_ERZ807291 | MGnify/ENA primary metagenome ERZ807291 (study PRJEB31413, sample SAMN03169783) | marine metagenome | biome: Marine; feature: Water; material: Subsurface seawater | place: North Sea | collected 2011-04-28 | depth 1 m m ...
TGAGTGGATTTATTATTTGTTATGTAGGTTTGAGCGCCGGCACATTTATCCAGGCGATAAATGGACAACCCTTTTTAGCAGGCTGACTTGGGTAACTAGATTGACTGTCCTAACTGAATAAATTGGTAAGCCGAATAGACCTATACACCGTCCCTGCAACACCGCGCGGTCAAATTTCATGTATCCTTTGAGGTTAACTTTATGCAAATATTTCAACAAAAAAGAAGCGCAGGAGAAGCGACTTGAAACTCATAAGCGACGACATTTTGATCGATTCGGGACAACAGCTGCCAATTCACGGGGCAGCATATCCGGCTTTCAATGAATTCAAATTTGCCGACCCTGCCGCGTGGACAAAGGGCCATCCTTTTGACCTTTACAAAAAGATGCGCGAGCAAGCGCCTGTAATGTGGTCACCGGTAGATAAAGAGCGCTCGGGGTTTTGGTCTGTCACACGCTATGACGATATTAAAAAAGTTGAGTTGGCTCACAGCGTATTTTCCTCTCAGCGCGGCAGCATCAATATAGCTGTACCAGAGAGAAAACATTGGCGTCCGAAAAAGCTTATGCCTGCAGCCTACAATTCCTTAATCAATTTGGACGAACCCGCGCACCGTGAAATGCGCATGCAGCAGAGCGACTTCTTTTTCCCAGCATATGTTGCCCAGGTCCGAGATCGAGTGAGCGTCAAAATCGACGCACTGCTCGATGAGATGGAGCGCAAAGGGCCAGTTGTCGACTTTGTTAAACTGTTTTCAGAAGAGCTACCACTATTCACTCTGTGTGAAATGCTCGGCGTTGACGAAGACGACCGACCCAAAGTTAAAGTTTGGATGCACCACCTGGAGCTGGCGGCACAATTTTTGTCCAACCCCTGGCAAACGTTTTTGTCCGAACCCATGTTCCCGTTCCGCTTCAACCCAGTTGTAAACGACATGTTTGCCTATGGCGAACGTGTCATGGCGGAAAGGCGCATTAATCCGCGCGAAGATCTATTAACCGCGATTGCCCAATCCAAGTTGGGTGGCGAGCTACTGCCCCAAGAATTTTTAGACGGCTCTTGGCTGCTCATTATTTTTGCCGGCAACGACACGTCACGCAATTCATTGTCGGGCACCATTCGCTTGATGACCGAATTCCCAGATCAGCGCGCCATGGTGCTGGATGATCCGTCACTCATTCCACAAATGTCAGAGGAAGCCCTGCGCATGGTCTCGCCTGTTATGCACATGAGACGCACTGCATTGGAAGACACAGAATTAAACGGCCAAAAAATCGCCAAAGACGAAAAGTTAGTGCTTTGGTACGGGGCTGCTAACCGAGATGCTGATATCTTCCCAGACCCTGACACCTTTAATATGCACAGAAACAATGTCGACAAACACATTGCGTTTGGTCACGGCGTGCACAAATGCCTAGGGTCGCGAATTGCCAAGATGCAATTGCGGCTGGCCTTCGAGAAGATCTTTGACCGCTTCCCCGACATCCATTGGACTGGTAAGCAAACTATTTCGCCTAACCCACTGGTGCACGCAATTTCCAGCTTGCAGGTTAATCTGTATGGCCCTAACGGTAAGCGTCCTACGCAGGTTGCGGTAAAGTAAAGAAAGCATCGGTAATGAAAACTCGCGGCATAGCGTCTTCGCTAAGCCGCTAAATATCAGTCGTTACGCTCATCAGCGCAACGCTCTGCCAACCCGAGGTCCTGCTCAGCCACACCTAAACCATACCTAAGCCACACCTAAGCCCACAAAAAGCTCACCACCCAACTCCCCGAAACGGGGCAAGCAATGCTATACATCAGGTTCCTGTAACGCTCCAACTTGCCCGCCAGTTCGATTCGGCCAGACTGGAATAAGTGGATAATGTAGATACCCCAAGTAAGCGTGAAGACCACCAAAAGACCGATCGCAATGAACAAAGCATCGATCAACGTTAAATAGTGCGTGGCGGGAATGTAGTCGCCAAGCGAAAATTTCAGCGCAAAAAGCGTTAACAACAAAGTCAGCTGACCACCCACTCTCCAGCTACCGTTATCTGCGCCGGATTCCGTTGCATAGATCACGCTGAATCGATTGATGATCAGCGACAACAGCAGAATGGCCAACAAAGGCGCCAAGATTTTCTGCGCCACGCCCATAAAGTCGTGGACTATCGATATATGAAAAACAGCGACAGAAAACCGGCTACTACCACCATGACTACGACATGGGTATGTGTTTAGCGCCTCACATCGCCAAGATGCAGTTACAGCAGGCTTTAGTGCAAATTGATCATTTTCCGAATATCACACAGACGAGTTAGCAAAACATTTCCCCCATCCCATTGGTGCTGATGAACTCGAGTTCGCATGTAAACCTGTACGGACCTGACGACAAACGCCCTATGCAATTACATCGACCAGCACTTCAAGTTGGTCCATGAATTCCAGCGACATCCTGTTATCGGGAACATCGTCAATAGAGATAATCGCGATAGCATCTTCACGTGTAAAGAATGCAGCTTCTGTCACGAGTAATAATCTCTCTTTCAGTTTGTTGAGTTTCGGTAAATTTTGTCATTGTTAAACCTTCGCTTCAGCAAGGATTTAAGGGGGCACTGACGAGCCGAAATTGAGCTACGTTTAGTCCACACAGTAGCTTGTCTATCCTGCAACCATTAACTTGCGAGCGCTATCGCTAGCTGAGTAAAAGCCTTGACCCACTTTGTGGTCAACTTCACATCGACCGCATGAGGCCACTGGTCTGCTGGATGGTGGAATAATCCGTTTCTTCCAAGTATCGACACATATCGACCTTGGCCATCATAAATGTTGCGCGCCTCTCCTAGGGGGCGCTGCCCCGTGGGAGTCACCATGCCCGGTGTCACAACATTTTCCTTTAACCATGGCGCGAGACTGGCCACAGCATCGTCATCAGAATATTGGAGCCTGACCTGCGAGCCAAATGTCGCCGCAAAATTGGCCCCAAGGTGCATCCAGATATGTGCGTCCTTTATCAACTTGGGGTTCTTCTGCAAAAACAGATCCAGTCCGGTATGACCTAATTCATGCCCGGTGTTTGCCGTGAAGATCACATCTCTTTTCGGCGCTGAAGCGTTGACTGCAAGCATAATTTCCAAGAATGCGGCGATACCGCCGCCTCTTTCGGAAGCATTCGCCCACCAGCCACTGCGAGGCGTCATGACAACAATTGGCGCGAGACTAGGGTTGCTACCTGCAATTTTCGCTTCAATGTTTCTCGCTGTTGCTTTGGTGTACTCACAATGAAGCACAAGCTTCGCCTGTACTTCGTTTTTTATAGCCGACTGCACATCTGCCCAATGCCTGTTTGCCACTTGGAGTACCGGCGGACCAAAAGGTGCGAGGAAATCCTCAGCGTTTTGAGGGGCCACGCCGTCTTCAGGTAGCTGACTGTCCGTGACGACAACAATAGCTTTGTGTTTGCCTTCCTCTCTTGCTGCTCGAAGGAGGCGCCCGCCGGGAGAGGAGGCTAGTGGCAGTGCCATAATAACGCCAATATCAGCATTACTGCCCAGCTCGCCAATACTACCCGTTATACCGTTCTCGTTAGTGTACTTACAGTCGTACATCGGTACGCCAGAGAATGTTGAGTCGGCAATAGATAATTGATTCCTGATGGGCAGCACTCGCTCAAAATCAAAAACTGTGTCGGTGGCTGTTACCCCCAAAGACTCAATTCTCTTTACTAACCAGTCAGCACTTTGGTTATCCACATCTGTTCCTGTGCGGTGAATTCCTTGACTGGCATATTCACTAATGATCTCAGCGATTCTGTTTTGCATCGTGTTTTCTTCGGCTTGTAATCGTAGTTTGATGGGCAGTAGTGCTGCCAACATACTGGTTTGAATAAATCGGCGTTTTGTAATCATGTCTGTCCTAAATTAATTTCTCACCTGAACTTTGTACTCGACCCTCTTCGTTCCTGGATCCATCGAACCAACCACAATCGAATAATCAGGCGCGAACCTCCAATTGCCCCAACCAACTCATCGCTACTGCTTCCCAATCTGATTTGGCTCAGGTTGACGCTTTGCGACGAGCAATGACGTAACCTGCTTTTGTTTCTATCAGGAGGTCAACCCATTCAAATAATCCGCCCAGTCCTGCATGACCTCTACCCTCACTCTAATATTTAGTGCGATTGTGAGCGCCCCTCCAGGGGTCTTTTACCGCATGGGCTAACTGATGCTCAATGAAATCAACGCAATATCTAAATTCCTCGCCAAGCAAGGTTCTAGCCATCGCTCTTAAGCCGTAAGGGCTTAAATTAGAGCAATGACGAAGCGCCAGTAGCGTCAAGATCAACCCCGCCATAGCCCCAAACTCCTATGTGCTAGGCACATATAACGATGCTCAATATCCAAAAAAATCTGACGGATTTACCGGTAAATTACGCTCCGCGTCACCGGCTAAAAAGGTAGTAGTCGCAACCCCGACGCCTGAAAGTAGCAACAACACCGCCCAGGCAAAAGTCCCATCATGCTCCTCCTGTCATCTGCACGGCGACTATTACGACAAACAGCGTCCAAGCGCAGCCGCTGACAAAACCCCAGCCCGCAGCACGACGCTCGCGCCTTTTAAGCTCTTTCTTGGCAACCGATATAATTATTCTATCTTTGGGCATTGGCTAACTCACCTAAGACTGCGTAAAGCAACCCAACACCGAACACTCAGAAAAATCATTACGCCATCCTTGTTTAGTAATCCGCACAGTGTTGCATAATTTTTCGTCTTCTTTCTCTCAGATCGCCACGCCGTTTCAAATAGCAACCGTGCTCGTGTTCAGCGGCGGCTCAAGCAGAACGGCCTGCTTGTTTTTTGGGCCTCGACGTAAGCCCACCATGTATCCAGCACCTGCTCTTGTTAACCAATGGACAGTGCTCACAGGGCTTCCCCAAGCGTGTTTTAGCGCCAAAGAGTGGGTTAGGTGAAGCCTTCTCTTGCATACGGTTTTATGGGAATGGTGGCGAAGTACAATATCTGCAGAGTTGATGAGAGGGGTTTATCCTTTGGGTTCGCGCAGGCGGCCCAATAGTGGTCTTGCGCAAGAACCCCCTTATAGCCAATAATTTTTTCTTAGTTATTTCCTTATTTTTATTGTTGTCTAAGGCCTTTTGCCTTCTAGAAACATACTCCAAAATTGGTGAGCGACACAATGTTGACCTCGCAGGCAGCAGCGGCTTTCATTCGCCTTTGGTTTCGCTCTCAGCAAACCATTTTGCGAAATTTTTTCTATTTGCTCTGGATTGAGGGGGCGTCTCCTTGTGTATATCACCGCTTCCTTACAGAAGCTTAATGAAAATACCCTCAAGGACTCCTATCATTGGTTTTCAATATCCAAAAAGAAGTCTTGAACCCGATTCAAAAACGATCGGCTCGAAGTCTCTTCATATTGGCGCGGTTTTACTAGGCCATTGTGCTGGTCGTATTCTTCGAGCCAGCCTCTGATACTAGAGGCTGTGGGAGATAAAGGCGCCAGCTCTAAATAACGCTCATAGAAAGCTTTGGCTTCTTTTACGTTTCCAACGTCTGTTAATACATCCCCGAGATTTAATTGGAACGGTAATCGGTTTGGAGAAATTTTTAGTGCATTTCTATACCAAACGAGCGCCTCTTCGTTTTCACCCAATTTGTAAAGGATATAAGCGTAATTATTAGCAATGGTAGAATTTGCCGGGTTTAGCTTCGCAGCCTGAGACCATTCGTGTCGAGCCATCTGCATTTTACCCTCTCTAAACGCCTATTGGTTGGCTAAAGCTGCTCTGAGTGCCGTGTTTTGAATACCCCGGGCCACTGCTGAGTTCGTTGATTGGTTTGTAAGCTAGGATACTGCTTTGCTAACCCAACGCGCAATGCGGCGCCTTGATTGCCTAGCAGCCTGCCAAAATCCATTTGGATGTAATGATTCATGCCCTAACCGAAGATCACTGGCACCACAAAAAAGCCACCCGGAGGCGGCTTTCATGTACGGTCACTCTAATCACTATCCCCGAAATTATAGCGCACCGACGCGCCAAAAATTCGTGGCTCTGTCAGGAAATAATTCCTAAAGAAACCTGAAGTATCAGCGGTTAAGTAGTGTCCGGTGATGTTGTCTTCATCGGCCAAATTACGAACCCACGCTCGAGCACCCCATTTGCCATCTGAAGATTCGAAGATCACGGAGAGATTGAATTGATCCCAAGCCTCTATTAAGTCACCCGAGGTATTGAATTCCCGAGCATACATATCGTCCTGCCAGTAATAGTCAAGTCGCACGATCATTTCTCCATCGAGTCCTGGAGCATCAAAGGCATAGGCCATACCAAGCTTGAGAGTGCTTTCAGGAGAGTTCGGGAGCCTGTTTCCACCCAGATCTAGAGCAATACCATTAGAGGAGGTAACACCCAGTGCCGTGGCACCTGCGCGATTCAAATAAGCAGGCAAACCATTCGCTCGGACAGTACCTGGGATCGGTGCTGCGGCACCCGCGGCGGTCAGAGCTGCTAGGTTATCTGTAAACTCCTGCGTGTCCACTACGTAATTCACCCCTGCGGTAGGCCCGGGGACAAATTCATTAACAGTGGTCCACTGTGTAAGCCCGGCCGTACGGTTTGTAGGGTCCACCGAAGTGTTGCCTCCGTCTACTTCTGTATCCAGATAGGAATAAGACCCATCAAAAGAGACACCAGGCAACAAGTTCGGGTACCACTCAAATTCAAGCTCTACGCCCCAGATTTCGGCATCAATGTTGTCATTTATAGAGGAGTTATTGGCAATACGTGTTATCTGCAGACCTTCGTAATCATAGAAGAACAGCGAGCCATTTAACTTCATTGTTCCATCAAGCAAAGTGTTCTTGCTGCCGATCTCAATCGAGCTTATTTCTTCCTGATCGAAGTCGAATTTAATATCTCCCTGAAACGCCTCGCTAATTGGTGGATTAAAACCTCCAGGCTTATAGCCTGTGCTGTAAAATGCGTACAGTAGGCTTTCGTCAGAAAGTTCATAGTCAATACCTATACGGCCTGTAGTTTGTTTCCAGGTAAAATCTTGAGGACTTCCCGTTAACTGACGTCGTTCGCCGGGTTGAGGCACAAGAGGAATAGCGGAAGATGCGGCCAGTCGCTCTGCGCTGAAGGGATCCGTGCCTATAGCAGATTCGAACAGGGCGGTGGCCCCGAATAGAGTCGCTCGAGCAGTGTTATATGTATCAGCGCCCTGAGCAAAGCCAGCCTCTCGAGAATAACCCAAAGTCGGGTCTGTCGGGTTAACGAAGGATGCGTCCAGAAATGCGTTAGAATCCGCAATAAACTTGTTATCTTCGTTTCTACGCAAACCTACGGTCAATTTCGTTCGGTCGTTAATATCATAGTAACCTTCCACAAAAATCGCGTTGCCATCTGCTTTCAGTCCTTCGTTGTCTGGTCCGCGCGTAGAGTTGAACGAACCAGGATACGCACCGGTTACTGTTCCCAGAAGATCTAGCGTATTTGCAAACACATAGTAATCTCCAGAATTGCCAGAATCGTAAGCGCTGGCACCAACAAGATAATTAAAGGGGCCATCCGAATCGCTTGCGATACGAAGTTCTGCAGTCCAGTACTCCGAGGTGCTGGACGCTTGATCATAAGCGAAAGACCTGCTCTGATCTGCATTTGCTATGCAACCTCCGGGAACGCCAGAGGTACCCGCATTGTAGTTGCAGTCGGCGTCAGTCCATTCCTCGCCTGCGCGACCTGCTGGAGCTGATGTTGGATAGCTGGTTATGCCAAGCAACCCCACTAAACTCGCGGGGTTAGTGGCTGCGGTGAGCAATACTGGCCCTACATCCATATTGTAATCTTGCTGAAACAGATTGTCCGTTTCCTGATATGCGCCTAGAAAGCTGACTTGATGACCACTGAATCTATAATCTACGCCGAACGACCAGACTTCTTCTTCTGCCTGATAGATCGGTTCAAAATCAGTGTGCATCGAACGAAAATCGACTTCTGGACGAGTGTAGTCATACTGGGTCAAAGTTCCAGGGGCTCTGTTTCCTCGGTCGCCAGTTACAAGGGCACCGAACGCACCACCAAAGATACCTCCAGTTGTTGACCCAAGATGCGGCCCTTCGAACCCAAAAGCACCAGGTACGCAACCTTGTATAGGCACTTCGTTCGTCACACAAACCTGATTCGTTATTCTCGCTCGGTCATCGTCCTCATCGAACTTGCTGTATTGGAGCCAAGCCTCTCCATTTTCAGAGAAAGCCCATGATGCCGTTATGCGTGCGGCCCACAGATCACGTCCATCAACGTCACCGTTAATACCAGGCAGGGTTTCGCCAGCGGCGTTTTGTTGACCATTAGCCAAGTTGTCTATGTACCCGTCACGGTCGAGAGCCATGCCAGCGGCACGAACAGCAAAAGTATCTGTTACAGGAACATTGACCATCCATTTCTTTCTTTGATGGTTGTAATCTCCTATTTCAAGGTCTACGGAACCTCGGAAAGTATCGATCTCTGGCATCGCTGTCACGAAATTGATAGCGCCGCCAGTTGCATTCCTCCCGTAGAGAGTTCCCTGGGGACCACGAAGAACTTCAACGCGCTCCATATCAAAAAACTCGACCGCAGTGAGATTTGTGCCCAAAGGGATATCGTTAATGTGGGTTGAAACACCGTTCTCTCCGGAGGCAGCGATAACGAGCCGGCCTATGCCTCTGATACTAAAACTACTACCACCAAAATTTGTAGGAGTAAACGACACGTTTGGCGCGTTCATTTGTAAATCTGAAGCCCCAATGATCTGCCGGTCTTCGAGCATGGATCCACTAAGCGCAGTCAAAGCAATTGGCACCTCCTGAATGTTCTCGCTTGCACGCTGCGCCGTTACAATGACCTCTTCGATCTGTCGATCTGTAGCCTCTGCCGCAAGATTCGACGAGGCAAGTACTGTGATTGACGCACCTACGGCTTTCAACGCCTGTAGGAAACGTTTCGTCTGTCGAGTAAGCATATTTTTCTCCCCTCTATACTTTTTTGACTTTCTTTTATTTTCTTTTCTTTGATTTGCGTGCCTTAAAAAGAACATTATCGATACGTGTTGTCAACAACCTGTAACTTAAAGTATAAAAAAATAACTTTTGGTTAACTTAAAATTTAACAATTTTGGAATATCCTACGAAATGCAGTTTTTGATAAATCGCAGGGAACTAGGGTAACAACCTAATGCTTTTAGTGACTTAAATAGCTCTATTACTTAGATACTGTGATAAGGAGGGAAAAAGTGGTTCTAGTTTTAAAAATTGCCGTAGCAAAGTTCGCTGCGTATCTCGCCCAGCCTTTAAATTTTTCTAAGATGCATGAAGCAACGGCGACAGCCAAGCACCGCTCCGCCCGCAGTGCACCAGCTTGATGGCTAACCGCGTAGTTGATTTGCGCGACTCGCATTTATTTTTAACCTCCCAAGGTAAGTCAACCAAAACCGGCAGTCACTTTGGGAAGCGTTTTCCTAAGGCAGTAAAGCTGGCTGGAGTGAGGTATCGCAAGCCTTATGATACGCATCGCGAAGCTGCTTGCAGGATGTTGGCTGCGGGGATGCGACCCTGTGGTGTGCTGAAAAGCTAGAGCGGTCTCTCGATTTTTTTACGACCTACGCTGCACGGATCAAGCAAAATGAGTATGAAGCACGATAAGAAGTCTTCTTTTCACAGAGCTAACTTGATAAAAAATAATGCCGAAATTTTTATTACTTAATCAAGCTCTGCTAAATATCTAGCAATTGCCTAATTCTAGTTTCTGATTCGCCCTACTCAGTAGCCGCCTGATCAAGCCCTCCTAACGTCTAGCAGCCCTTAAAATGGCTGTATGGCGTCTGTGTGCACCTAAATGGGTGTATTAATACGGTTTAGGTTTAACTCATCACGTTAACGTTCTTACTATTAAAAAAGAGAGCACGGGTTTATTTTGTTGCTGATAAGCACAGATAGTTGAAAAACAGATATAGAGGCGAGTGCGCAGGCTCTGAACTAGAACTGGAGGGTAACAGCTAGAGATTCTACGCTAAATGGAGAGACCTCTTAGTTCCCTTCCAACCTCACGACTAGCTTCGACGAATTTGACCCAAGACGCAAGCTAAATCCACCTTTTGGATTAAAAAATCAACTTAAAAGTTGAAGGGGATTACATTCCCAAAAGACTTTGTATTTTCAATTTCCGCGTTGCCTTCTTGGAATTCCGAAGATCTAGTTTCCAAAATTTCGCAATTCTCACGCGCCCAAAACATCAATGCACTTCTATCGTCAATAGCTATTTTTCTCACAAAATATTCGTTTGAATACTTTATTACGAAACTCGCCCCAAAATTATGGATATGCACTAAGTTTCCGGCTTGAGCTGATGTAAAAAGCGGGCACGATTCTGCCATTTGTTCCAAGATTTGTGGAATAACGACATTTTCTGTCATTATTTTTTTGTCTTTGTTTGTAAAATCTAAAATTGAGACATTTGGACGTTCAGAAAAAAGCTGTGCTTCTCCAGAGAAAAACATTTCTAGAGTTTTAACAACCCATATTCCTCCCTCAGAAATTTTTTCTTCATTACTTCTGTGCATCAGATGATCCTTTTTTTTTTTTTTTCTTGAACCTGCGGTCTGTCCACGCGCTAACGATGACTGACTTCACTTTTGAAAGCAACGTTTTGCGGAGAATTAAAATTGGACAACACAAGCCTTTCACGATTTTAGTAGCCTCACAACCTTCCATGCTCGGAGTAGACAAAAGGGTAGACACTTTTGCTCCCTTGACAGGCTTCTGGGGCTTTGAAAAGCTAAGAGTCACATGAGCTAAGGCTTTAAAATATTCCTAATGACGGTACCGACTAACTCTGTGGGTACCACTCTTCTACTCTAAATATTTTAGAGCCGTTGAGTTTGCTCATGTTTTCCAAAACATGCACAAAGGCGGAAGACAATCGTTCTTTTAGATAACTATCCTTCGCATTCACTTGCTCATGTTTTCTATGGCGTAACCGTTTCCATAGGACTAACCCATGCTCCGTAAGCTACATCCACCTAGCTGATCTATTAACTCAGACGGTGCTTCAACTACTCTCAATCTGTCTCTAAAGCTGTGTCTCAAACCGTTAAAAACAGTATCTTTGGCAACTATAGTCTTAATCCTTTTGTTCAGTGCTGAACTTTTTGAGTTGCTATTACGGACTTCCTTTCGACTCCTTTACTCTCGGGCTATGGCTTGGCTCTTCCCACCAATAAGGCAGTCGACTATTTCGTTTACTGCTGTGCGTTCTTTTATGCTTAACATTCTTATTTTTTCACTCAGAACATGTTCTTCAGTAGTTGGTTCTGCAATACCAAAAGCAATGTAACTTTTAGAAACGTTAAACATTTTACTAAGGTTTTCTAAATTTTCTCCTCGCATTGGCATGGCGGTTCCCATGAACCATTTACTAACCGTGTTGTTACTAACTTTGCAAAACTGCGCAACTTCTTTTGCTTTAACACCATTAGCCTTTGCCAAAGCGACTAGCCTGTCGCTGACTTCCATTTTTCCCCCTAGGTTTCTTTTCCCAATAATTACTCTACACGCTGCCACCACGTCAATACAAAAAACTTTTAACAATAAGATCCTTAAAGCAAAGGAAGGCAAAAAAAAGCCCAGATGCTTACTACTCCATCCAGGCGTCAGTGGCTGAAATCTCAGCCTATTTATTCACATACAGCTCTTGTGGCGACAATGATTTGGCACTCGGTACTGCGCAGCGCCAACACGAGGCGAAAAAAATTGCTTGTAACCATTAATGAGTTTCGGCTTGTGGTGTCATAAGAAAGGTATTTAAATCGTCAAAGAGTATGCCAGAATGCAACCAGCGCAAGGCATTAGGAGTGTTGAAAATGTTTAAGGGAAAATATATTTTGCCGGATGGCGCTCACTGTAAAACGTTTACACGCTTCATTTTTATAGGCCTATATTTGTGAAAAATTTGATCATCATTGCGCTGCTGAGTGTTCTGGCAGTAAAAGCACAGGCAAACCTTTCAAAATACGAGATAACTATTCTTACAACCA
>ERZ807291.7915-NODE-7915-length-12073-cov-5.149859_pt1 | contig 12073 bp, 9 predicted proteins | sample MGYA00521257_ERZ807291 | MGnify/ENA primary metagenome ERZ807291 (study PRJEB31413, sample SAMN03169783) | marine metagenome | biome: Marine; feature: Water; material: Subsurface seawater | place: North Sea | collected 2011-04-28 | depth 1 m m ...
GAACGAGTCGTTAGACAAAGCCCTTAAGAAGTTCAAGAAGAAGTTCGAAAAGACTGGTGTAGTTAAAGAAATGCGCCGCCGTCAAGCTTTCGAGAAGCCCTGTATTACCCGTAGAATGCAAAAGTTAAAAGCAGTTTACAAGCAGAAGCTTCAAACACAAGAAATGCAAGGGTAATCTCCCTTTAAAATTATACGAGGCACATCCTATACGATGTGCCTTTTTCCGTTATATACTATTTACATGAACAAACGGGAACCCCCATCTATACCCGATTATTTACGTGGATGCAATTGATGGATGCGCTTTAACTTTTCAAAAGAATTCTTGGTATAAACCTGAGTAGCGCTCAAGCTTGCGTGACCCAATAAATCCTTTATTGCCATTAATTGAGCGCCATTATTCAACATATGAGTGGCGAATGAATGCCGAAGCACATGAGGGCTTGTTTTCGAAGCACTCGAGAACAATCTAAGATAACGCGTTACCAATCTATATACCAACATAGGATAAAGCGGCTCACCGTTCTCACGAACGAATACGTAATGCGTATTTGCTCCTTTTAGATAATCAAACAATGCTTCACTCAATTCAGGATGCAATGGAATTTCCCGAACTTTATTCCTTTTACCCAATACACGCAATAAATTTCGCCCGAAATCCACATCTGTTTGTTTCAATGCTATCAACTCCGATAAACGCATACCGGTAGTATATAGTAGCAAAAGAAGTAATTTATCTCGAAACCCATTTTCATGCTCTTCCCAGGGAAAACGCGCAAACATATCTTCTAAATCCGGGGCGGGAATGTCCTTAACCAAATGTTTGGCTGTTTTTGGCGGCACGACCTTCGTCATTGGATTGTGCAACATGATATCCTGACTTCTTAGAAATTTAAAAAAACTTCTTAATGAGGATAATTTCCGATTTACAGAACGCGCGCTTAACCCATTCTGAATCAAATCGCTCATCCAGAGTCGCACATGATTCGACTTTAATTGTTCCAAATCAGGATTGCCTATTGAAACTAAGTACGCATTAAATTGGTCCAAGTCGGCATTGTATGCCTCGGCAGTATGAAGGCTCATACGCCTATTTTTGACAATGTACTGAATAAAATCAGCAATATGCGTCTCGAACTTCATCCTTCAACGAAGCTACAAGAAAGAAACTTCAATCAAAAATGCACTTACTCACTGCCCACTGTAGCAATCACCTTTAATTCAATTGCAATTGGAGTAGGCAAACAATTTATTTCTAATGTGGTTCTGCACGGAGGGTTATCACCAAAATATTCGGCCCACAAACGATTATAGGTCTTGAAGTCGTCTTTCATATTGGTAAGAAAAACCGTTACATCCACCATTTGATCCCATGAAGATCCAGAGTCTTCCAAGATCCATTTTACATTTTGGAATACCGATCTGCATTGCTCTTCAATATCATAAGAAGCAATATTACCCTCAGAATCAAGGGTTACACCAGGGATTTCTTTGGTACCTCTGGACCTTGGACCCACTCCACTTAAAAACAATAAATTTCCAACTTTTCTTGCGTGTGGATAGAGACCTACAGGCTCTGGCGCTTTATGGCTATTCAATGCATCACTCATAGATATTCAAAGATAAAGAAGTCTTTTTAAAGCACGATTGTAAATCACAATTTGACATAAAATCAAACCGCTTTTATTTTCACTTTCAACAGACCCAAACAGAATCTATCAGAAAATACAACAACCTAATTTTGATTATTTTTTTAGTGGCTTCTTTTTGGGTTTTACAACCGGCAATTCCACTGTGTAAGGTGTATGGTACAAAACAGCACCATATGGAGGGTTTGCCTGCAAAGTAGCAACAGCCACGGACTTCATGTCGGGAGAAAACATAGCTTGACGTGCATTTGTACCTAACGTGGGGATATAGGCTGTTTCTTTTCCTGTTTGCAAATCCCAAATTTTAACCTCGCCGTTATTGCACGAGCTAATTAAATAACGATCGTCTTTAGAAAAATGCACCGACGTAACTTTCCATCCGTGTCCTTCCAATACAAAACGAGTCTGACGCGTTTTAGCATCCCATATACGAATTGTTTTATCGTCACTTCCACTCGCCATCATTTTCTTATTGTGTGAAATATCCAAACAAGAAACACGAGCAGAATGGCCAATAAATGCAGATAATACCTTTCCCTTTACATTAACTTCAACTACTTTAGCATCATCACACGCCAACATGAATTTTCCTTTTGAGGGAGATAATTGTGCACCATTGATTTTACTCGTATAATTCAGAACAAGCGAATTAGGTTTGGCTAGTTCAAAATCGGCTACTCTATACACGCGTGCGGTTCCGTCCATTGAAGCCGTAATTAGAAAAGAGGATGAAGGATCAAAAAACAGTTGAGAAATGGCATTGGAATGGTCTCTTGAGACAAATCGCAGTTGCCCTGTTTCGATTTCGAATACACTGAAAGTAAAATCTTTTGAACCGATGGCAATGTATTTATTGTCCTTACTGATATCCATACAGGTAATCGCTGCGTGATGCATAGAGAATTCCCTGAAAAACACATAATTCTTTAATGAATCTAATTTATATATTCGAGCGTTTCTATCCCAAGATCCGGTGGCAAAATAAGAACCGTCTCGCGAATACATTAAACTTTCAACCGCGCCATTGTGACCCTCTAATATCTTATGAAACTTTAGTGTATCACTTAATACAAGTTCGGTTGATTCCTGAGCCTTAGCAGAATTAGAAAATAGAAATACGATAAAAAGCGAAATACTTATTCTCATGATATACAATCAAATATACAAAATTGGATATTAAGATTGCATTAATTCAGATGAACTAATTTTTTATTCGACGTTGTCGCACAACCTCATACATGAGTACAGCACCTGCTACAGAAACATTCAAACTATCAATAGCCCCATGCATTGGGATTTGAACGTTTACACCTAATTCTCGCCAACGGTCAGTTACCCCCTCATGTTCGGTACCCAAAACAATCGCTATGGGTTGTGTAAAATCAGCTTCGTACATGGGAATGGCATCGTCCATAAACGTGGTAAATACTTGTACTCCCCATTCTTGAATTTGAGCTTTACATTCGTCGAAAGTAAATGACCGTATGGGCACATGAAACACGGTTCCTAAACTATTTCTTATTACTTGAGGATGAAACGGATCTACATGCGCATCACACAACCATATTTCACCAATTCCCGCAGCCTCAGCCGTTCTAATCAATGCCCCTAAATTACCCGGCTTTTCAACTTTCTCGACAATAATTATAGACTTAATTTTCTCTGATGTAAAAGCGACCTCTTTTACTACAAATACGCCTAATGCATTGTTAACGGCTCCACGAACACACAATTCGCACATTAGCGCTTCCGTTAATAAAACCGATTCGGCATTATCTGGAATATCTAAGATATTGACATTCGATTGACCGTTAACATAAGCTATACTCGATAATTCAAAACCCGCTTTTAATGCGAGTTCAATTTCTTTCAAGCCTTCTACCGTAAAACGCCCTTGTTTCTTTCTAAATCGATTTTTCTCAATCAGGCTTTTAACCTCCTTGAACCAAGGATTTTGAGAACTCGCAACTTCCTTAGCCCTCATTTTGGGTATCATTTAACCATTCATTTCTGTTTGGACGATATCTAAAAAACAAGGAGGTAATCAACAACCAAAAACTATTGGCTAAAACTTTGCCAATCCAGCCTCCTATCAAAGCGGAAAATGAGCCCGGTTTCTGCTTTTTAAGTTCTTCAATTACCTTATCTTTTTCCTCCGCACTCATAAAACTTACTTGTTTGAAGGCCTCTACAGATTTTTCAATTTGTATCTGAATTGTCTGTGAAGGTAAATCATGATCCATTTCGTAAAGAAGTGCATCTGCTAATATAGAAAGTGTAATGGCTACTACCACTACACGAAATCCCGTAAAAAAAGCTTTGCCAAATCTGAATTCTTGAGCAAGGATATTTTTTTCAGCACGACTTGCCATAAATATGGCATATACCAAAAGTGTAAAGCTGAAAAACATGTATGGCGATTCAAAAACAAACGCCCAGTTTTGAGTTAAGTAAAAAACAACTTTTGCCGCTAGCAATACCAAGCCTATCAGGGTTCCGTGGAATATAGAGGGGAGTTGGAAAAACAACCTAGCCTTTTCGCTAAAGGTTAACCCTTTCTGACTCTGATTAACGGTAGAATTATCGAGAGGCTCGCTCATGAATGCATATTTAATTGAAGGCCTCGAGCCGTACAAACCAAACCACCTGCATTGGAATCAAAGGATAATTTATTGTATGCAATAGAACCGTTTTTACTGCTATTGTCAGGAACATTCCTGCTTATTACCGTTAGATTCACGGCATTCCCAATTTCTAAACTCCCCGATTCTAGGTCCAAGAAATTTCTATTACCTGCTGTTAATGCATGAATAACTTGTGGGAGTTCTTCGTCATTAAATTCAGAAAATAGTTGGGGAATGAAACCTGCATAGGTGGCTGCGCCAAATGCGGTATAATCAAATTCTAATTTTTTATTTTCAATATCCTCTGGTGTGTGATTGGAAAATATTGCATTTATATCTCCGTTTAAAACTGCTGAGCGCAGGGCATCTTTATCCTCATTGGTTCTTAATGGGGGCATTACTTTAAATCGCTCATCGAAGTTATCAATATCGGCTTCCGTATAACATATATTCATCAAAGGAACCGCCACTTTTATGTCTACACCTTGCTCTCTTGCATTTTTAATTATTTCAACGGAATCTTTTGTACTGATACCTAAGACCCTCAAAGGTACTCCCAACCATTTTGCAAGTTCTATATCTGCAAGCAGTGCCGTAGTTTCAGCCGCTTTTGGGATGCCTTTCAATCCTAAATTAACACTAATATACCCTTCATTGATCTGTCCACCGGCAACCCACTTCGGATTATAGGGATGCGTCAAATATGGAATGTTTAAACTATGACAATATTCCAAAAGTTTGGATCGCAAACTGTCCGAACCGTGGGGCACCATCCCGTCTGTTTGAGCAACTGCACCGGCTAGAAACATATCGTTAACTTCAGCCATCTCCTTACCCTCTCTTGCCTCTGACGCCGCACCCAAAGGAAGTAAATCTACCTTTAAATCTTTGGCTCTTTGTTTCAATGAAATGATAGAACTTGCCTTAACCGGTAGTGGATCCACACCTGCGAAAACTGCTGACTGCGTAAAGCCAGCCAAATGCGCCGCGTGCGAGAAAGTATCGATTCTTTCTTTCCATTCCGCTCCAGGATCGGGTAAAACCGAGTATACATCGCACCAACCGGAAGATATAAATCCCCCTTGTGCATCAATAATTATATCTGCAGGACCAACCTCTTTCCCTATCTCATCGATTACCCCATTCGACCATTTAAGCGATACCAAAGCACCGTTTAATGGATGTCCAGGTGATACAAGTATTCCATTTTTTATTGCAACTGAAGAAGACATGAGTATGCGAAATTAACGATTAGTTCGCAATACGAGTACCCCTAGGAAAAGTTCAAGCAACATAAAAACTAAAATTAGGTATTTCCAAATTGATACATATTCACCTGCACCTTCTGTAAAATCACGCGATACCTGCCATTTTGAGGACTGTATTTTTTGAATATTTTCTTTATTGAAGAGATTCACTTTTTCTCCGGTAAAACGCAATTCAACCCTAGGTGCATTTATCCCAATATTTACAGAATCGCCATCAATTTTATCATACAACTGATACCAGTCTGATTTTAAGAATTCATCCTTAACTCCAGTAAAACTCAGAGCTCCTTTATTGATTCCTAATGAAGTGCCCCATTCCTTTTCCTGATTTTTTAGAATTACAGGGTCTTGAACTTTAAATAAATCCGAGTTCGGAACTTCTATCCACTCTTCATCCCAAAACGCGCATATTGAATTGGCTGTGGCATTGTTCGATAGCAAGATGGGGCCTAGGATTCCAACAAACCATGAACTTTCCCTTATTGTTTTCATTCCTTGGTTATAATCGGTTAAAAACATCCATATTTCACCGTCACCCCAAGAACGTTTCACCAGAAAATCGCGTTCGGAATCTGTAATCAATATTCGATTCCACTCTAAGTTTTTATCATAAGGAAATGTGAATAAGTCGTTCACTTTGGGCAAAACGTTTTTCCCGTCTAAATAACGCTCTAATGAAGATTTAAATGGCTCTTGTGCAAATCCTCTGTAATCAATAATTTCTCCTACTGTTCCCTCCTTAAATGGCTTCCATTCCCCTCTCGTGAGGAACTCTTTCATCTTTTGGGAACCTTTAGAAACCGGAATGATTATACACGGATATCCCGACTTAATCCTGTTTAAAATTACTTCATTTTGGTCATTATCACTATCCTCCAGCATCCAAATTATTACGTCTGAATTGACGATTGAATCTGTATAAACCAAACGGTCTTCAAATGCTTTAATGAGTCGATTCAAATCTTCTGGCTGTTCTTTTGATTTTAAGAAAACCTTCGCCTTTTGATTTGACGCAGATGTTAGATATAGTTCATTGTCATAAGTATACGAATCTGCAGGTATTTTCAATTTGATGCGATTGCTCGAATTAGACAATTCATTGATCATTAATTCCAGCCATTTTGATTGCTCATTTTCATTAAATGACACATTCACGTCCCCAATGAATGAATTATTTGAGGAAACTTCCATCAAAATTGAGTCTTTCCCCTGGCTGATACTTCTGGATATCCTTGCTCTAATTCGTCCTTCAAGTGCATCAAAACAATATGCGGTATCAATAGAAAAGTTAACCGCATGTTGAAGATTCAAATCAACAAAATTAAAAGTAGATGAGGAATCAACCCAACTAGCAAAATCTTGAAGAGCGTGATTATCCTCATCAGATATGACAAACCAATTGATATTTTTTTCAGTTATACGATTATCTGAAATCAATCTTGATAGTGGAAAATATCCCAATGGTTGCGTATATCCAGTCAATTTGGCAATTGCCTCGGATTTTGTATATCTCGTTTTGGCTTGATAGGGTTTATCTAACCAAAAAACGAAAGCGGACTCAGGTAAGGATTTTAGCCATTTTAATGTGGCAATTTTTGCGACTTCTATTGGAATTTCTCCATTTTCAGCAGGGGCCCACATACTAGGACTCGCATCCCAAATAATTCCAAGGTTCAGATTTGAATTAGTACCAATTCTATTATTACACGTTGGCTGGGCAAATACCATTACCAAAGCGAATAACAAAAGTAAACGGTTCAATAATAAAAGATAGTGCTTAAGATTCCGGGTACTTTTCGTTTCCTTTAGAAGTGCAATCAACCTAAAAACACCCGGAAAATGTTTTATTTGTTGCCTTCTAAAACGCAATAAGTGAATTAAAATCGGAACCAGTAAAAGCAGGAGGCCCCACAAATATTCTGGATACCGAAATGACACCATGATTAGAAAAGACCGTTCAAAGTGCTTTCAACTTGATTGATTATTTGAGAAAGGTCTTCAGGATTTTCTTGAAAATTCATTTCATCTGTATTGAAAATCAACAAAGGGCCTAACTTATAATCTGCAATCCAAGCTTCATAACGCTCGTTCAACCTCTTTAGGTAATCCAATCTTATGGCATCTTCATAATCTCTTCCACGCATTTGTATCTGATCTACTAGTTTTGGAATCCCAGCACGAAGAAAGATCAATAAGTCTGGAGCTTCTATTTGCTGTTTGATGTTATCAAATAAACGGGAATAGTTTTCAAAGTCACGCGTGCTCATTAGTCCCATAGCATGCAGATTTGGCGCAAAAATATGAGCATCTTCATAAATTGTGCGATCCTGAATTACTGTTTTTTCACCTTTGCGAATTTCTTGAATACGTTGCCAACGTGTATTCAGAAAATACACTTGAAGATTGAAGCTCCACCTTTGCATATCCTCATAGAAATCCGATATATATGGATTCTCATCCATATCTTCAAGCTGAACGTCCCAATGGTAATGTTTGGCCAATAAATTAGTGAGGGTTGTTTTACCCGCTCCGATATTTCCTGCGATTGCAATATGACGAGCCATATTGCAATATTAAGTCTGCTTACCCTCCCTATGCAACAGAATGACCGATAAAAGTTTTACACAGCCATTAATCGCACCATTAAACCCGTTTATTGGTGGTAAATTTGCATCGAAAATGAGTCGTAAGCCAAAATTAAAAGTCCCTAAAACCAGTCAATGGGCTATGTTGGTCCGCTTGATGCAAATGGCAAAAGAGCAAAAAACTGGAATCATCATTGCGGTTCTTCTTACGGTTCTTCAAAGTCTTTTCACGGCTCTTCAACCCTATCTATATAAAATCATTATCGATGAGGTCATTATTGCACAACAATTCCAGTGGTTAGCCATGGCTTGTGGGGTATTATTGGGATGGTTACTATTGCAAGCAATTTTAGGGTTTTATAACTCCTATTTATCGGCTGTGATTGCACAGGGTGTGATTTTAAAACTTCGTCAATATGTTTATGAGCATCTTACACGACTGAAGTTGCGTTTTTTTGATAAAACGCCTGTTGGCACCGCGGTTACACGTAGTATTTCCGATATCCAGACAATAACGGATTTATTTGCTTCTGGTGTTATTACCATTTTAGGAGATATTATCCAAATTGTTGCCATACTTGCCTGTATGTTTTATATCAATGTAAAATTGACGTTTTTAACCATAACCGTTGTTCCATTATTGATTTACAGTGCGAATGTATTTCGAAAAGGCATTCGGGATACATTTCAAGAAGTAAGAAACCAAGTTTCGAACCTCAATGCATTTTTACAAGAACGCATTACAGGAATGCAAATTGTACAATTGTTCAATCAACAAAAACGAGAATACGATAAATTTCAAACAATCAACCGAAAGCATAGGGATGCCAATATTAAAAGTGTTTTATACTACAGCGTATTTTTTCCAGTTGTAGAAATTTTAGTAGCTCTTTCCTTTGCTATTATCATTTCATATGGAAGTTTATTGATGTTTGAAAGCAAATTAAAATTGGGAGAAGTAACTGCCTTTATCATGTTTGTGAACCTCTTTTTTAGACCCATTAGAGCCATTGCTGACCGTTTCAACAACATACAAATGGGTATTGTTGCTGCAGAGCGCATATTCGAGTTACTAGACGATATAGATAACGTAGAACCTACTGGAGAAATTATTGCCTCAAAATTAGAGGGACACATCCAATTTGACCGAGTATGGTTTGCCTATAACGAAGCCGATTGGATCATTAAAGAACTAAGTTTTGAAGTAAAGCCAGGCAAATCTCTCGCTCTTGTCGGAGCAACTGGAAGCGGAAAAACCAGTATTGCGAATCTTATAACACAACTCTATCAGCATCAGAAAGGAACAATAAAAATCGACGGAGTTGATATCCGAGATTACGATATAGCATCGCTACGTCATCGCATCGCATTTGTATTACAAGATGTGTTTTTATTTAGTGGCAGCATTCACAGTAATCTAACCCTAAAAAATGAAACAATCGACTTGGATAATATCAAAGAAGTAGCGCAGCGAATGGGTGCATTCGAATTTATAAACGCCCTTCCTGGTGGCTTTGATTATCATGTTCAAGAGCGTGGCTTAAGCCTTTCACAGGGTCAGCGCCAGCTAATTTCTTTCATCCGTGCTATTGCGGCAAACCCCGATATTATAGTATTAGACGAAGCAACCAGTGCGATTGATTCACAAACGGAACATTTGATTCAAAAAGCTATCGAGATTTTATTACACAATCGCACGGCAGTTGTAATTGCGCATCGATTAAGTACCATCAAGCATTGCGATGAAATCATGGTTTTGGACCATGGAAGCATTAAAGAAATTGGAAATCACAAATCTTTAATGGAAACAAAAGGTGCCTATTTTGATTTGTATCAGACACAATTGGAATCGGCTCAATAAATACCTCTAGGTTGAGTCTTATTTGCTAGATACGTTTGTTTATAGTAAGTACGGCGTATCTTGTGTAATGGGATCTATCAAAAAGTAAGTTTAGGATTATTTGATTAATATATTTCCCGGAATACATACTATAATAAAACGAAAAGGGCACCCAATTGAGTGCCCTTTTCTATTGATTAAGATTAGAGATTATGCATCTTGAGCAGCTGCCATTTTGGTAGCCATCAATCTGTCGTACTCTTCTTTTGATCCTGTAATTAAATTGTCGAATCGGCGGATACCCGTACCTGCAGGAATCAAATGACCTACAATTACGTTCTCTTTCAATCCTTTCAATTCGTCGATTTTACCGGAAATTGCAGCCTCATTCAAAACTTTGGTTGTTTCCTGGAACGATGCAGCACTCATGAAGCTTTGAGTTCCCAAAGAAGCTTTGGTAATACCTTGCAACACTGGAGTAGCAGTAGCAGGAACCGCATCGCGATATTCAACCAATTTTTTATCTTGGCGACGTAACGCGCTGTTTTCTTGACGCAAATCCTTCAAACTTACGATTTGACCACCGTGCATTTCTGTGCTTTCGCCAGCATCGGTAACAAATTTCTTATCGTAAATCCAATCGTTTTCTTTTTGTAGAACCCACTTATCAACGGCTTCTCCTTCAAGGAAACGCGTATCTCCTGGATCCATAACTTCCATCTTCTGCATCATCTGACGCACAATAACTTCGATATGCTTATCGTTGATTTTTACACCCTGAAGGTTGTAAACTTCTTGAATTCCATTCAATACGTAACGTTGAACCGCTGCAGGACCTTCAACGCGAAGGATATCTTGTGGAGTAATGGCACCATCGGAAAGAGGTTGACCCGCACGTACGTAGTCACCGTCGTGCACCAAAATGTGCTTCGACAACGATACTTGGTAGTGCTTAACCTCACCATCCTTAGAGGTAACAATGATTTCTTGGTTACCACGTTTAGAAACACCGTAGGTTACAACACCATCAATTTCAGCAACAACTGCAGGATTCGATGGATTACGAGCCTCGAATAATTCTGTTACACGAGGAAGACCACCTGTGATATCTCGTGTACGAGTTGCAGAACGTGGGATCTTAGCCAATACATCACCGGCTTTAACCTTTTGTCCATTTTTCGCAACCAATACAGACTTCATAGGCATGTTGAAGATTTTGAGGTTATCCTCGCTATCTGATACGCGGAATACAGGAACTTTGGTTTTGTCCTTGCTTTCAGTAATAACCATTTCGGAAAGTCCGGTTTGGTCATCACCTTCTTCACGCATATTTACACCTTCTATGATGTTTTCGTATTCAACTACCCCATCGATATCAGAAATAATCAAGGTGTTAAATGGATCCCAGTTACAAAGGATATCGCCTTTTTTCACTTTTTGTCCTTCAACAACTTGCAATTCAGCACCGTAAGGAATGTTGTACGTTGTAATTACAGTTTTACCTTTAGCGTCTAAGATTCGAATTTCACCTGAACGGCCTAATACCACTTCAGTTTTCTTCGCTTCATCTTTACTTGTGCGGGTAACTGTACGCATACCATCGAAGCTAACAATACCTTCATACTTGGTATCCATGGTGTTTTCAGCAGCAATATTTAACGCCGCACCACCCGTGTGGAAAGTACGAAGGGTCAACTGTGTGCCAGGCTCTCCGATTGACTGTGCTGCAATTACACCAACAGCCTCACCGATTTGAACCTTACGACCCGTTGACAAGTTACGACCGTAACAGCGCGCACATACACCACCTAAAGTTTCACAAGTCAATACAGAGCGGATTTCAACTTCGTCGATACCTGCATCTTCTATTTCATGTGCAATTACTTCATCTATGGTTTCACCAGCACCTACAATTTGGGCGTTGGTTTCAGGATGAAATACATTATCCAATGCTGTACGACCTAGGATACGATCGAACAATGGCTCTGTAATTTCATCATTAGTCAATATTGGCGTCATGGTGATTCCACGAAGGGTACCGCAATCGTCCTGTATAATAACAACGTCCTGAGCAACGTCGTGCAAACGACGTGTCAAGTAACCCGCA
>ERZ807291.7925-NODE-7925-length-12061-cov-5.780860_pt1 | contig 12061 bp, 8 predicted proteins | sample MGYA00521257_ERZ807291 | MGnify/ENA primary metagenome ERZ807291 (study PRJEB31413, sample SAMN03169783) | marine metagenome | biome: Marine; feature: Water; material: Subsurface seawater | place: North Sea | collected 2011-04-28 | depth 1 m m ...
ATAAATATGCTTATATAACTGCAAGAAAATTACCACCTTTTTTTGATTATAAATACAGAATACAGTATTATTTAAGAGAAGAGGTTAATTCTATAGAGGAAATTAAGCATCCTGTTGTTAGGGAGGGGGGTAAGTTATTAGATATTAAAGAGGGTATGGAAATAGTGCACAATGCAGATTTGCCTGCAAGATCTGGAATGGGCTCTAGCTCCACTTTTACGGTGGGGTTACTTCATGCTTTACATGCCATGAAGAACCAGATGGTAACCAAGAGAGAACTTGCTTTGACTGCTATACACTTAGAGCAAAATATTATTGGTGAGTCAGTAGGATCTCAAGATCAAATTGCTGCTGCATTTGGAGGATTAAATTTAATAGAATTCAATAAGCATAAAACCTTCCAAGTTCTAGAAATGATTATTTCACAGCAGAGGCTACAAAGTCTTCAAGATAATTTATTATTATGTTTTACGGGATTTTCTAGAACAGCTGAAGAAATAGCCAAAAAACAAATTGATATTACTTTACACAAAGAAAAAGAACTTTATAAAATGTTGGAAATATTAAATGAAGCAAAAGAAGTTATCACAAATGATAAAATATCAGTAGATGAAATTGGAAGACTTTTAAATGAACAATGGTTTTTAAAAAAAAGTTTAACAAAATATATTTCTAATCCTGATATTGATGAAATTTATGAAGCTGGAATTAATGCAGGTGCTATAGGTGGGAAGCTTCTTGGTGCTGGAGGTGGTGGTTTTATGCTTTTTTACGCTAAAAAAGAAAATCATGAAAAAATTAAAGAAAGTTTAAAAAATAAATTTTTTGTTCCTTTTAGATTTGAAAAAACAGGATCACAAATAATATATTTTTCACACGATTAAATTCATATGTCATTAAACTTTTTGAATAATTTTCCATCATCACAAAAAATATTAAAGTTTAATCAACCGTTTGTTCTTATTGATATTGGGGCAAGAAGAGGATTTCATCCAGTATTTAATAATTTGAAATCTATAATTAAAATAGGCTTTGAGCCTGAAAAAAAAGAATGTGATTTATTAAATTCAAATAAGAATATTAATGAGTATTATTATCCAGTAGCACTTTCTAACGCTAATCAAAAGATATCCTTTTATAATACAAAAAATGCTGGATCTTCTGGTATACTTCCCCCAAATCAGGATTTCTTTTCAAGATTTGCAGGTGCAGATGATCTTGAGGTAACCTCTAAAGAAGAAATTGAAACTACTACACTTGATAATTTTTATAAATTAAATCAAATAAATGATTTAGATTTTTTAAAACTTGATACAGAGGGTTTTGATTTAATGATATTAAAAGGTGCAGAAGATATTGTAAAAAATTTCTCCTTAGGAGTTCAAAGTGAGGTGTACTTTAATCCGGTTCGCGAAAATGTACCATACTTTGGAAAAGTTCATGAATTGATGGAAAAATATGGTTTAAATTTGTATATTTTAGAAACAGGAAAAAATGGTAGACGCAAGTATGTAGAGAAAAAAAATATACATAAATTTAGTTGTGGTCAGATTTTGTTTGGAGAAGCCTTTTTTTTGAGAGATCCATTTAAAAAAATGAATAGAATACCTTCCTCCAAGTTTAAGTGGAGTATTGAAAAGTATAAAAAACTTATTTTTCTATACGAAATACTTAACCTCGATGACAGCGCTTATGAATTAATTGAATTTTTAGAACAAGAAAATTTACTTTCAGAAAATGAAATAAAGAACTTAAGAAAAATTTTTTTAAAAAAATCCATTAAAACGATTATATATAATTATCTATACAAAAAAAATTTATCAATATTTAGTTTAATTCCAAAATTTTTACGGAAATTTATTCGTAAGTTTTTATAAATTTTTTGCTTGTAAATTGTTCATATAACTAATTTAGATTATAAAATTAAATTATACTAATTCCAGCCTAGTAAAAATTTAATAAAAGACCTTAAATTTAGGAATCCTAGTACATCAACTATAAGTTTCCAACTTTTAAACTTTATATAGTTACTAAGGTTTTTTTTGTAGTATAGAATAGGTCTTGGGTTTTTTTTTCTTAATCTTAATTTTTTATAGTTTTTTGAGTACACATGCAGATCAGAAAAAATGAGAGGCTTTTTTTCTAATAATTTTTCTTTTGTGATTTTACTCTCTTTTGTTTGTCTATTATATTCTACTAAACGATAGTAATATTCAGCATCTCGTGAATTTAAATTTAATATTAAACATTTACCCTGATCTGATAGCATTGGAAAATTTTCTCTCATAGAGGAAAAATAAAAATTACCCAATCCATAGTGAATTAATTTATCCTTATAAAATTCATATTCTTGTATTGTATGTGAGTGGCAAAAATAAACTAAATCAAAACCACTATCAATTGCTTGTCTAGCAAGGCCAACATGCTCTGGAATTGGATATTTTTCCCATTCATATCCCCCATGGATATATAAAATTCTAAAATCATCATTTGACTTTGATATAATATCTTGTAATTCAGAAATACTTTTAGAATTGAAAGGTTTTACTCCTGGAGATTTTTTTTTTGCAGAAATACATTCTTCATTTGTCCAACCTAGTGTAGCAACAAAGATATTTTTATTGTTAATATAATAATTATTAAAATAAGAAGTGTCATAGATGCTGTTATTCAATCCAATAAAATTAATTTTTTTTAATTTAATTTTATCGATAGTATTTTTTATACCACTTTGACCAAAGTCAGTAATATGATTGTTACATAAAATTAACGACACGTTATCTGGTAAATTCAGAGAACTATCTGTCATTGATAATGTGACACTTTTTTTTACTTGTTGAGATCCAAAAAAGGAACCTTCGTAATTTATGAAAACTTTGTCATACTCTTTGATCTCATTGATTATCTCTTTATAGTCATTGGCTACATGATTATAATTGTAAAAATAATCACCGGTTAGAAGAATTTTCATAAATTAATAAATTTAAACTATATTATAAAATAGCAATATAATTTAGTAGTATTAGCAAATAATAATAAAAAATAAATAACTATTGTGAAATTAATATTTAAAACAGCCTTTATCTTAAAGAATAATAAAAAAATAAAAATATCTGATAAAGATGATTTAAGTTTATATTTTAAGCTATCATCTAAAAGTGGATTTTATGTAAGAGAGGATTTAAAAAGTAAAATATTTTTTTGTATAAGAAAAAAAGAAATATTTTTATCTGAGTCATTAAAAAATCTAGTCAAATATAAAAACTTAACAAATATTAATAATGATATTATTGATAATTATAAAAAAACTGGATTTATTCCTTCCCCATATACTATTTTTAAAAATATATTTTGCATACCATATTACTCAGGAATAAAATTATCTCATAAATTATTTATGATGAAAAAATTTTTTCCAAAAAAAGCAGTTCCTTTTAAAGATCAGATTGATTTTGAAAGTTATATGAAATTGATAATAAACAATTATTCTGAAAAAAATAAATTACTTTTATTTAGTGGTGGTTCTGACTCCTTATTTATTTTTTATAATCTTCTGGACAAAAAAAATAATTCATTAAAAAATATTATAGTAAAAATGAAAGGAATAGAAAAAGATTTTTATAAAGCTAAAAAAATTTCTAAATTTTACAATATTAAAACAATAACTTTTGAAAATTTCTCTCCTAAAATTAAAAAGAATATAGATTCATTTATTGAAAACCATTATGAGCCAATCCAGGATCCAATTGTTCCTGTTTATATTGAATTAATAAATAAGAATTTATTACAAGGAAATGAAATATTTTTTGATGGTCAAGGATCAGACTCACTACTAATGGGGCTTCCTCATAACTTGCTTATTAACTTGCATAAACCATTTTTGAACAAGATATTTCTACTTATTAGGTATTTTTTTATTTTTAATGTTATTCCTAATAGTAGAATTAAAAGACTATATTATAGAATTGGAAAAATAGTTAGAGCTTTAGCGCAAGATAATTGGATTTCATGTTTCTTATCTTCAATTGATATAGAAAAAGAGAATAAATTTTTTTATGAACTTTCATCAAATTTAACTTTCTATTATAATCACTTTAAATGTAAGCATAAATCTATTGCATTTTTCTTTATTATTACCATTCTAGACTCTAGAGAAATGCAGAAATATAGAGATTTGAGCAAAAAAGCTAAAATTGCCCTTCCTTTTCTAGATAAAAAATTAATTGAAAAAGTCTTTTCAACTCAATCAAAATTTTTTATAGGATTAATTTATAAGAAAAAACCTATTTATGAATATATTAATAAATATGAATTTAAAATAAGCAATTTAAAGACAAGTCCCTTTTTTGTTGATTATTCGATTGATAAAAAAAAATATAATATCTATGAATATTCATTAAATAAATTAAATAAATTGTTAAATTATTAATTATGAAATTTATAGTAATATAATATTTTAATATAAATTTTATATAAATTAAATTATGTGTGGTATTTCAGGAATAATCTTCAATAATAATAAAAAAAATTCAAATATAAAAAGTTATAATCATTTATTGGATAAAATTAATAATTTAGAGGATATTTTTAAATCTTATAAAAAATTAGCTTCTTTGTATGATTTATCCTGGAATTATAAAAACGACAAATGTTTTTTAAATTTTTTTAAAAATAGTACTGAACAGCAGTATGTAAAAAAAATTTCTCAAAAAATTGATAAGTTTTTAGAGAAAGTTAATTATTTAGATGAGAAGCTTAACACTCAAATAGGTAGCAAAATTGAAAGATTAAAAGATATTAACTGGTTTTTAAAAAATGAACTTCAACAAAACTTTAAATTTATATTAGATATTATTGATAAAGATAATGAAAATATAAATGATACATCTTTAATTTTTTTAAAAAACCTTTCAAATATAATTAATTCGATAAATTTTCTTGAAATGAGAGGAAGAGATTCTCTAGGTATTTCAATTAACCTCAATATCAAAAATATTAAGTCTCAAGAACTAAAACATATTAAAAATATAACTGGATATAAAGAATATAAAAATTTCACGTCTGTTATTTTTGTTTTTAAAACATCAAACAGTATTGGCTATTTGGGAGAAAATTCAAAAATTATAATTAGCCAAATGAAAAATAATAAAGCATTTATAAAATTAATTTTAAATTCAATAATAATTAATGGATCAATTATATGCCATACGAGATGGGCATCAGTTGGAAAAGTAAATAATTACAATTGCCATCCAATTTCAAATCATGAAGATGGTATTTCTAAAATTCCATACATCAATGCTTTTGTAAATGGAGATATTTATAATTATAAAGAAATTATAAAAGAATATAAAAAAAAATTTAATCTAAAAACTAGATGTACTTCTGACACAGTTGCGGTTCCTTATATTTTTACCAATAAAAAAATTAAATTTAACGATGAATTCATAAAATCAAAATTAAATAAACTAGTTGGATCTTATGCTCTTGCACTTGAAACTAATTTTGAACCAAATAAAGTACTCATTAGCAAAACTGGTTCACAAGGAATGTATATTGGTATATCTGAAGATAATTTTATTTTTTCATCAGATGTTTACGGCCTTGTGGAAAATTGTCGATACTATTATTCTATGCCATCAGATTTTTATTTTTTCATAGATAAAACAAAAAATAGATTTCCTCTAATTTTAAATTCTCTTAATAGTAATGAAAAACGTATCATAAAAACTAAAGATTTTATAGAGTCGCAAATTACTACTCGTGATATTTCAAAAATGAAATATTCTCATTTTTTAGAAAAAGAAATAAATCAAACAGAGTCAATATTGGATAGGACATGTATTAGCCATATCAATTTAAAAAAATTAAATAATAAACAACTTAATTTCTTTGGTAGCCAATTAAATAATATTGAGTCAGCTATAATTACAAAAATTCGAGAAAACTCTTTTGATGAAATAATTATCACTGGTATGGGCACTTGCTACACTGCTGCAGTTGTCATTTCGAGATATATGAGAAAAGTATTAAGGTACCAGAATCCAAAAATTATAGTCCAGCCTCATATAGCATCTGAAGGAAGTGCTTTTTATTTAAAAGATAATATGAAAAATACATTAGTGATAGTTATAGCTCAATCTGGAACTACAATTGACACTAACGTATATGTAAAATTATCAAAAAATAGAGGTGCTAAAACGTTAGCGATAGTTAACAAGAGAGATGGAGATATAACATTTTTGGTAGATAGCTCAATTTATCTTGGTAATGGAAGGGATATTGAGTTTGCTGTTCCATCAACTAAAACATTTAATGCTCATATAATTACTGGCTATTTACTTACTTTATTTTTTTATTGCAATACAAAAAATCCAAATAAAAAGCTTTTATTTAATAATGCAAAAAGAATAATTAAAACTCCTAAGCTTGCAAATAAATCAATCAAAAGTTTTCATAATCTGAAATTAAGCAATAAAGACTTAGATAATTTTCTGACAAAAAAAAACTGGTTTATGCTACATGACGATTCAGAGGTAAGCGCCTCATGCCAAGAAGTTAGAATTAAATTATCAGAATGTTGTTATACATCTGTTCCATATCATAATATTGATTATTTAAAATTTCATAAAATTACAGATTCAGTAATCATCATGATGATTGGTGGTAAAAATTCAATTACTATTAATGAAGTAAGAAAATTATCAAAAAATAATTTTGTTTATATTATAAGTGACAAGTTTTCATTCAATATTAAAAATGTAACTATTTTAAAAACACTTAAAACAGAGAATTTCTTTTCTTTTTTGCCTGCCGTAATATATGGACAACTTTTAAGTTATAAAATTGCACTTAGAATGGATAAAAGAAAAATATTTATTCAGGAATTGATTGATAATAAATTTAATAAAAATTCAACTACAAATTTAAGAAAAGTAATTAAAAATAACATATTCACAAAAGGTATTGAAAGAAAAGATTTTAATATAATTGAAATTTTATCTAAATCAAAAAATAATAAAAAAAACCAAAAGAAGGCAAGAGACATTATAAATATTATTAAAAGACCGATTGATACAATTAAGCACCAAGCTAAAACAATAACTGTTGGTGCTCAGCGAATTCAGCAAAAAGGAAAAATGTATAGTGTAAAAAAACTAAATACTAATGTGGTATATAAAGATTATTCATTTTATAATCAAAAACTATTTAAACATTTTTCAAAAAACTCTCTTGATGTACATAAGAAAAAAGACATTTTTTTCTATAGCGAGGATCTTGATGAAACAATAATTTACTTTGGAATAAATTATTTAAACAATTATTGTTTAAAATTTAATATCAAAAAGAATTTTCATCTTGCAAGAAGTTATGATCTTGTTGCAATAAGGAAGGATAATCAAAATTTATTGATTAACCTTAACTATAAAAATATTAAAAAAATATCCAACGGTCAATTAAATATATTATTTTCTGATCAGCATGAAGAAAATAAAAGCACTTTATCAATTAAAAAAGACATTTCAAATGAAAGTAAAGAAGTGTGTCAAGCAATAGATATTTTTAAATTTAGCAATAATTTTCTATTATCTATTGTTCATAAAAATAGTTTTGAAAAAATTTATAACACTGTGATAAAAACTGAAGATTTTTTATTTAAAAGTATTGAAGTAATAAAAAATTTAAAAACTTCAAGTAATTTAATAAAATTAATCCATGATTTATTGCAAAATAGAAATAATGTAAAAATCATTGGAAGTGGTGTAAATTATAATGTTGCAAAAATTGCTTCAAAAATTTTGTCAAAGAAATTAAATTTAGCTTGTGCTCATGATGTCTTAGAAAATCATAAACATATAGATATGTCAGCTGAACCAATAATATTTGTGTTTATTTCTAATATCAATAATACAAGTTATCAAATGGATGCAAAATCAGAAATTGAAAAATTTATCTCTCATGGAAATGTACCTATTTTAATAGTAAATGCAGGAGATAATAGATTTGATAATATGAAAATAGTAATTAATGGCAAATTGAAGAAGTTAATAACTATAAAAATTGAAAATATTTATGAAAATATTGCATTCATACCATCTTTAACATTAATTGAAAAAATAATAAAATCTTTGTGATAAGTTTAATTCTTAATATATTCTTTTAATTTAATCAGTTGATTTTCGTCCCTAAGATCAATTACCTTTCCTTTAATCCTGTAGCCTTTTGTTGTTTTTAAGATCTTGGGTAATACATGGTAGCCAGTGTCTAGGCCCATAAAATTATTTTGAGAGAATTCTTTAAACGGTAATAATTTAAAAATATTTTTTGAAAAAATCAATATACCAGAGTAAACAAATCCAGGTTTGTTATCATGATTTTTTTCAATAAATTTATTAATAAATAGATCTTTTGACAATTTGATAATTCCACATCCTTTTGTATCTAAACGATAATCATATGTTATTAAACAATTTAAATTATTAGATAAAAAATTATATTTAATATCTTCTAAATCAATTTCGGTAAATACATCGGTATTTATTACAAAAAAATTATCATTTATTTTATCCTTGATCGACCATAAAGTTCCAGCAGTACCAAGGAGATTTTGCTCATGAAAAATCTTTACATTTTTAATTTTTAATTTATTGCTAATTCTGCGAATTTCTGTTTCTAAAATCTTATTTAAATGATGTGTATTTATTATGATTTCATCAAAATTTAATTTTCTAACTTTTTCAAGCCAAATTTCAATTAAGTTTGTTCCGCCTAAGTCAATCATACATTTAGGTTTGATTTTTGTATAAGGTAGAAGCCTTTCACCTTTACCTGCTGATAATAAAATACATTTCATTTATTTAATAAAATTTTCTTTATTTTTGCAAACCTGTTAATGCTATTATAATCATAGTAAACCCTATAAATCGGATCCCAGATTGATTGTCTTATTAATAATTTTTCATGAGATAAAAGTTTAAATTTTGAAAGTTTTTTTTTAATTTCATATAAAGGTATGTTAGTGCTAGATATTTTGATATTTTCAATAATTCTTTTATGACTATTCAGTTTTAAAATTTTGTCAAAGTTACCAGCGTATTTTTTCAGATAATTTAAAATTAATATTATTGATAAATTACCATCCATAGAATTATTTAAATTTGGAAAATAAAAATGACCAGATGGTTCAAATCCAATTATTGCCCCCTTTTTTTTAGTATGATTAATAACATTTCTATCACCAACCTTTGTTTGAAGTAGAGAGTATCCTATCCTGCTTAAATTTAATTCTAATGCTTTATTAACTATTTCTGAAGAACATATAGTTTTCTCTGATTTTTTTTTATTTAAAATTTTTAAAAATAAAAATATTACCTTTTCTGACGCAATCAGGCCATTATTTTTATCAACTAGAACACATCTGTCAGAGTCACCATCTAGAGCTAGAGCAAAATCATAATTCTTTTTAATTAAAATTTTTTGTAATTTTTTTGTATGGAGGGATCCACAATTAAGATTAATATTTACACCATTTGGTTTATTATTAATAATCACTACATTTTTTGTTTTTTTAAATAATTTATTAATCAAATAACTTGATGCACCATTAGAACAGTCAATTATAACTTTCTTTTCTATTATTAAAGGATTTATTTTTCTTTTTAAAAATTCAAAATATTTTTGTCTATAATCTGAATTTTCAAATGGATAATATCTGTAATTTTTTCTTTTTATTCTTATTACCCCTTTTTTTTTCAAGTTTTTTCTAATTAAAACTTCTATTTTTTTTTCATCACTAAAATTTAATTTAAAACCTTGATTATTAAATAATTTAATTCCATTGTCTCCAAATGAATTATGGCTTGCTGTTATCATTATTCCAAAATGAAAATTATATTTACTGAGAACAAATGAAATACCGGGAGATGGAATTACCCCACAATAATGTACATCAACATCAAGATTAAGCAATTCACGGGATATTATTTTAAATATTTTAGGGCCAGTTTTTCTTGTATCAATTCCTATTATACACTTTGGTTTTTTATATTTTTTTTTATAATATTTTCCAATTGATATAGCAAAATTAGACAGAAACTTTTTTGTTAAATATTTTTCACCATATTTACATCTAAATCCATCATCACCAAAAATGTTTTTAATTTTGCTATCAGTCAAAGTAACTATAAAAATTTAATTTTTAATTTTCTTTTTTTTGGAAAAAATAAATACACTGATGACAATAAAATAGATTTCCAATAAAAAATAAGACCACGTCTCTTTATAATTAATCCATAAATTAGAGCTATAAGCTGTGCTAAAATCATATTTACTAAGTCGAAAGAAGTTAAAAAATATAATGACACTAAATCTGCAATGAGAAAAGGAATAGCATTTCTATAAACAAAAATATAACTACTAAAATTATGATCGCTGAATACTTTTCCAATTATTCTCCAAAAACACTTATGTTTTTCATTCAAAAGTATAAACAATATTCCTCTAGACTTAGTTTTGTAATCAAAATGTGATGCCATTAAAACATCGAGGTAAATAACCTTTTTCTTATTTTTTAAAATTCTTAAATATAAATCTCTTTCTTCGTCCCAAGGAACTAAAGGGTCAAATCCCCCTGCTAAATCATATTCTTTTTTTTTTATTAAAAATGCGCCACTCAGGTAGTCTGGATAAAATTCTTTATTATCTTTTCTTAATGTATAAATATCATTGTCTATAGTGGCGTAATCTTTTTTATAGCCAACAGCAGCTGCTAATAAGGATTCATCTTCTAGCCTTTTTTTTGCAACTTTAACCCAGTCATCATCTATCGTCATATCTGCATCAATAAATTGAATAAACTTTGTTTTCACTTCCTTTGCAGCTATTGATCGAGCTAATGACGCAGTATGAAAATAATTCTCTGAAATAAGAGAAATAATTTTTATTTTTTTATATTTTTTTGCTATTTCTATACTTGAGTCGGTACTGTCTGAGTCTACATAAATTATATTATCAGTTATTGCACATGCTGATACAAAACATTTATCAAGAATTTTTTCCTCATTTTTCCCAACAATTATTATGGTTAAATCATTTTCCATTAGTAATGTTTTTTGCAACTATTATACTTTCAAAGCCCCAGTAATCCCATGTTCCTCTATAGACTCTTTTTTTTTTATGACTGTCTGACTCTCTAATTAAACCTAACATGGCTAGTGGAAAAAATCTTCTTCGTTTTTCTTTTAAAATTATTTTTAGGTTATTTTTTTTTAATCTTGATAAAATATCATTAAAAATAGGAACATTAATATGAGTAGGATCATCATAAAAATTTAAAGTTCCCAATCTTGATGGAAAATTAATACTTTCTTCACATGGAAAGGCCATATATAGAATTCCACTAGACTTTAATGAACCACACATAGCATCAATAACTAAATTCGGTTTTTCACAATGTTCAATATTGTGACTCGAAATTATAAGACTAAAATCATTTTGCTGCTTAGAAATAGTATTGTGGAAACTAGCCGAGTTAGAATATATTATCTTATCTGCATATCTATCGATAATACCTGGGCTTTGATTGTGTTCTTTAATGTCAATTCCATAATAAATAATACATTTATTTATATTCTTGTATCTTTGAGGGCTATTATTTCCACAACCTACGTCTAAAACTTTTTCATTTTCATTTAGTTTGGACACGTAATATGTGGGGGCAAATTTGTTAGCTCTAGAATTTAATTTTCTTAAAATATTTATTATATCAATCATATTAATTTTGATTAATTCTTAAAATTTTCATTTATGTAATTTTAGATAGTAATGATTGGTTTGTAATTTTTCCAAATACTCTAGCAACTGGAATAGATATATCTTTCTTTTGTTTAAATAAAAAATCGATTTTGCAATCATTTGAAAGTTCATATGCATTTAAAGCTCTTATTTCGTCCGAAGGAAATTCATCAAGCGAAAAATAGTATTCTGGGATATAGTATTTTAACTCATTCAAAATAAATAATGTTGATGAAAACAGATCTGCATCAAAATGAATAAAAAAGTT
>ERZ807291.7942-NODE-7942-length-12032-cov-4.679803_pt1 | contig 12032 bp, 8 predicted proteins | sample MGYA00521257_ERZ807291 | MGnify/ENA primary metagenome ERZ807291 (study PRJEB31413, sample SAMN03169783) | marine metagenome | biome: Marine; feature: Water; material: Subsurface seawater | place: North Sea | collected 2011-04-28 | depth 1 m m ...
AGTTATAACTTCATCACTATGAGTAATACCATCCTCTACAGAAAATCTACCTAAGAAAACACCATGCAATTGATTGGTAAATATATCATCAACACTACTACTATCAGAATTTGGTAAAGCGTCTACCTTACTCAACCAAGTACTAGGGTGATGTGCGCTTGTTGAATTTCCTACTCCACCATCAACACCACCCGCTACGCCATCATTAAAACTCAAAGGCAAGATTAGATTAGAAAATTGATTAGAATCAATAGCAGTATTTTGTGGTGTAATTAAAGTATTATTTGCACCAAAAATAGAAATAAAGTCACTAGGAGCATAAGCATCATTATGCACAACTCCTTTCAAGAAATTAATTTCCTTTTCAAAATTTAAGAAACTGCTTTCTCCACCGTGGCCTTTGATAGCCGTCCGATACATTGTATCAACTTTGAATAAAGTACCCGTATATTGGGAACCGCCGTTAGTAGGCACAGGTGCGCCATCTAAATTAATAACTACGACAGAACTTTGATTACCATTAACAGTACCAATATAATTACGGTTAGAATCTACTAAAATGTCGTTATCATTTACTGAAATAGCCGTACTAACTCCTATTTGAGAAGACCCGTAAGAAACTACAGTGCAACCTAAAGAAGAAAACGAATGATAATAGTAAGTTACTTCGGGTATGGTTCTATTTTCGGCAGGAGGTTTTTCGGGGTTAAATTGATTGAACGCTACATCAAATACTACCTCAGTCAATCTCATTATTCCTGCTCTCTTCAATTCTGTAATGTTTTTATCAACATCAATGATAGCGGCATCTTCATAACTTTCGTCTGTCAATGCTAGTGATGAGCCTTCAGTAGCCATTTTTGATTGTTTTACACTACCGGCAGTTGAGGTTGGTTCCGACACTAACATCAATTTAAATTTCTTTAAATCGTCTTTAGCAGTAACAACTGAACTATTCATCAAACTGTCACTTCTATTACTTGTGTATGGAAATAAATCACTGTTGCTAAACAAAAATAGTCTACTTGCTTTAGAATCAAATTGTTCTAGAATGTCTTTAACACGATACCTACTACCACCCGATATTGCGGTTGAATCATCCGTGGGGTCACTACTAACAAAAATTGTAGGTTTAGTATGTCCGTTTTCATACACATCGTAGTCAAAAAATAAGGAACCACTAGCAGGGAAGTTTCCTCTCATTTCAATTGGTAAATGCGGGAAACCCACCTTTCTACCAATAACACTATCATAATAAGTTAAAATACCAAAAGAACTAGAATCAATATATGAACCACCACCTATCTTGTAGCCCGAAGCATAATACCCTAATTTACTACCACCTGAGTAAAAATTAGAATCGTCTTTATTAGAAGTAGAAACTACCGCAGGAGAAACGAAATCAAAAGTGCCTTTTTCCATATGGGAAATTCTATACAGAGGTTGCCCAAACATTTCCGAAGTAGTGCTTTGCGCTCCGTTTATGTAAGTAGCCGCTATGTTGAAAATCATCGGTTTATTATTACCGAAAAACGGATGCAACAGACTAACAAATTTACCTCCATGTAAATGCCTACCATTCTCAAAGTACAAATCGCTAGTATATTTTTCTTCTGTAATTGAAGCACCCCTAGTACTAGTATTCAATATACTAACCACTTGACTTGCAGTATGCTCCACGACCCTATCTGTATATATCCTCCAATTAGTGCTAGTACTAGGCTTAACTAACTGAGTGATGTATCCTGCAAAAATACCCGCTATGTAAACGGGGTCTTTTTCCGCAGGACTATTTGCTAGACCATCAACTTCTATGTACTTTTTATTGTCACCAAAAACAACAACGCCAACAGAGTTTCCTACTGTGTCAAAGGTGGTATCCGAAGCATCAGCATCATTGTATTCCAATCTCCCTAATGTCAAAGGGACATAAGGTGCTAATTCAAGTATAGTCTTTCCTTCTTTAGTATTAGAAGAAACAACTGTGAAATCCATCAAGGAATTTACAGGCTCAACTGATGAATAGGTAGTCCCTCCATCGGATAATACCGCTTGGAATGCTTCATCTTTTCTTATGTTTGTAGGATTGTTAAAGTGGTATCCAATCGCTCTAGTGTCCGTAGAAGCAGAAGTACCTACTAAATCCGAATTACTATTGGAAGTATCTACACCACTTTCAAAGAATAGTCCCTTTTCAGTTGCACCTGTTAGAGAAGTAGGGAATATAGAATTCCTATTGTCCGACGATAATGCTTTGGATAATATGTAATTCTTATTTGAAATTTTCCAAATATCTTCTGTTTGTGTTCCTCCCGAATCAACCGTAGAGGTAAAGGAAGCAGAAGTTAATGTGACAGTGGTTACTGTAGTCCCTAATTCCGTTGTGAAATTGACTGCTTGTACTTGACCTATGTAGGCCATATTCTTATTTGTGTATTTTACAAATAAGTGGTCATTCACTACAGGCTCTACAGTGACAGACGCTAAAGTAAAGGTAGTGCTATTAAACAAAACAGAAGCAGTACCGACCTTCTCCATAGAATTGTAAGGGCTATTACTAGAGTAAATAATATCCTTACTGAAAGAATAGTTTTTGTTTACCAAAGGAGAAATTAATTTTGAATAATTACTACGACCCGATATTTTAGTGAAGTTTTTCCCATGCTCTCTAACAGAATCTATCTGTTCAATGTCTCCTTCAAATCGCTCTATTTCAATAGTGTAGGCTCCCTTAAAGAAACCTACAGAGGAAGATGCTTCATACAATGAATTATCATAAGAGACTGTAAGTGTTTTAGTTTCAGCACTTGAAGCCGTTACTGTTGCCTCTAATAGATTATTGAAAACTACCTTTAGGTTACTACTTCTATTATCTATTATCTTGAAAGTTGTCAAAAGATTACCTTTTGATTGACTCCAAGCCCTACGATATAATCTATCTCCCGCAGTTAAAGTGTAAGAAGAAGTACTAAAGGCAGATTCTGTTTCTAATCTACTGCTTGTTTCAAAGGTTATTGTTTGTTGTTGAGCAGAAAACGAAGCAATTGTTTTTACAATCACCATTCTATTACCTACTTTCACTTCATCCCCTACAGATAGTAGAGAAGATAAGTCGTACTCCGTGTCAAAAACATAAGTTTGGCCCGAAGTTAAAGAATTAACCTTAGCCTTCAATGCAAATAATTCGTGTATGTTAGCAGTATGTACTCGGTGTCTTAGTCTCATCAAGTCAAATTCTTTAATTTTAGTTGGTAGGATTCTTTGAGTATCGTATAACTTAGCATCTGCGTAGCCTCCTTTATCCCCTATTGACTCTAATACTGTAAAGTCCACTAAAGAAAAATTAGTATTTGCTTTTTCGGGAGAATAATTATAGTGAATATATCTGTATGGGCCTTTTAATTCTAAGGTAGCGGCACTAGACGAAAAATAATTATCGGTATCCCTTCTAGAGTTAAAGAAACATTCATCGTAATCTGTAAAATCATTTGTGGGTAAAGTATTACCTTCGTTAGAAGTAACTGCACTTAGAGTTGGGTCATCTAAAGTCCTTAAATTATCTATAACGCTAGCCTTCATTGTGTATTTACTATAATCTAATATCCTAGTACTAAAGTCCTCTACAGTAACAAAACAGTTTGTTTGAGAAGGTGTAACAGTGGCGGAACCCATATTACTATCATCGTATTTAAGATAATATTTTTTATTGTGGTCTAATTCATTTTTCTTATCTAGCCTATCATTAAAGAAATAAAAGATAGGTCTTGCCGTAGTGTAGGCTTTATTGTACCTATATCCGCCTGTTATTTCACTGTTTAATATTCCCGCCGACACTGCTACAACTGTTGTATTAGTTTTAGTCGGCCCTTGAAAAACCATAAATTTAGTGTCTCTAGGAATTTTAGTACCAAGTCTCGGTTCAAAATCAAAAGTGTCTCCCAAAACATCATCTGTATTTATCTCAGTTATTCTAGCAAAATGATGGGTTAGTGCATCATCGGAATAAATTAAAACAAACCATTCGTCTCCTTGGCTAGATATGGGGGATATACCATTGAGCCTTAGTCCCGTTTCGGAATGATTGTCATAGCAATGAATTTTGTATCCTTCTGTATTACTCAAATTAGAATATTGATGCCCTGCGGAATCACCACTCTGTAGTCTCTGCACGAAAGTTTTAGCATCAGCATTAGGTTCTGTGCAAATGTATGCAAAAAGTCTGTTTGTAGTGGCTACAGTAGCCGAGTCTACAAGAAGAGGATTAGTAGGGCAATTGAAATTGATGTTGTTTGTAGCATCATTAACCGTAGTTACTACGGTAGGGTTTGGTGATGTACCCTTCCTCATAGCATAAACAGTCATTCATCCACTTCCTCAAATCTAAAATAAAGTAAGGCATCCGTAAATCTTGGGTTTAATGAAGTCACATCAAACTGTTCTCTAGCCCCATTAACAAACGCAAACTCATGCAACTCTCCCATGAATTGATTGTTGAGTTTGGCCGAATCTGCTCCTGTATTTGCTGAACCGTTAGCCCCTAAATAAAAGTCTTCTCTATCAAAAGAAAAGTCAGTGCTTTGAGTGTGAAAGGTACTAGCAACTTCTACCCCGCCATAGTAGATTGTCATTTTCTTATTGAATTGGTTGTATGTAGCCGCCACATGATGTACTTCATTTGCGTATAATGGGTTCTTAGTCGTAGGCACTACAAGAGTACTGCCGGTCAAATCGGGAGAGTATGCGCTATCTAAAGTGATGGTGGTAGTACCTACCGCCGCTATTTTACCTACCAAAGCAACATCAAAGCCACTTTGAATGTAAAGTAATTGGTCTACATGAAAATCATTTGTAACGGTTGAAGCAAAAGTTACTGTCGTGCCGGAGTTGCCCGATATAGCGACTGCCGTAGCGGGAGCATAAGTCACTACACTATCAGCATCAAAGACACTTTTTGCGACAAAAGAAGCCCAAGCAATAGGCTTACCAAAAACAGGAGCAATAACAATAGGACTATCTAAAGTAATAGTGGTGCTATTTAGAGTTAAAGCAAATCGTATTTTGTATTGGGAGGGATTATTTAACGCATGGTCTGTAACATTTAATAGAGAAAGTTTAGCCTTAGTACTATGGAATATTCTCATTTCATAGTTTTCTTTATCATTATACGCTAGGTATTTGAAAGAAGTATAATTATTTCTAATAGAACTACTATCAGCAATTGATTTACTAATTCCACTCATTGACCTTTCGGAAGAAGTAGTTGAAGGTACACTAGTCTTCAAAGCATACCCGTTAATATCATACGGAGTAAAAGTAGATTCAATAGTAAAAGAGTCTGTATGGTTCCAAATACCATAAGTAATATCATCACTAGAACCTCTTGAACCATCTACCCCTTTAGGAATATTATCGCTATAGTCTATTTTAACATGGGCATTACACATAACAGGGAACACTAAACTTCTCTGCTTTCCTGTTAAAAGACGGTACATTGTATCACTCCAATGCTTCTTCTATTGTGGTTAATATGTTGCCCGAAGGGAATACTGTGGCTACCTCAAAGGATAATGAAAAGGCAATATCAATAGTAGTAGAATCAATGGTACTATTAAAAGTACGAACAAAGCCCTTTAGTCCATTAGAATATTCATTGGTAGGGAATGAATTAGGTTTTACTACTCCTTGATTGTCTAGAGTACCTGTAATTAATCCTCCTTCCCCTCTAGATGCAAAGGTGAACGGGATTAATTGCGTTGCTCCTGTAGGCGTTCTTTGAGTATAAGAAGAATCTACCTTAGAATCGTAAAGAAATACTAATTCATTAATGGCTTGGTAGGGTTGAAGTCCTGTAGAATCAATACTAGAATGAATTAATTGGGCAATTTCAATAGCAGTGAAGGTTCTACTAATTGAAGCCGCATCATCACTAAACTTTTTCACTATAGTATCTTCTAAAATATATCCATTAACGCTTATTGATTTAGAAGCCATACCTAAATCTAATGCCGCAGTTACAGACTCTCCTTGTAATATACCACCCAAAGGAACATCTATTGAAGGGATTGTTTTAGTTGTTGAAATGTCTACACTAGTAGCCTTTAGAGGAATAATGTTCGTAGTCAAGTCGTTACCGTTTGCGCTACCTGCGCCTAATTTTAAAAATACATAGTGGTCAGGCATTTAATCACCCTAATGTTCCTCTTGAAGAGGTAGTTCTATTCACTTCTTTGTTAATCATTTGACCAACCTTAGTAGCAATCTGTCTTAATTCTGTATCGGAGGCTCCTATTCTTCCTTGAACATTGACTGTAATGTTGTTAGTAGCCCCACCCGAAAGCATCTTTCTTGAGTCTTTGTTAGAATGTACTCTAGAGCCTTGTGGTAATTTTACTAACTCCGGCCCTTTTTCTCCTACAAGAGAAAGACCGGAACCTGTAACTCCTCCACTAGCGAATGGATTGATTCTTTCTAAGAATAACCCTATAGCCGCTACAACCAATCCACCAACAGCGATAGCGATTAATGGAACCATAGCCGCCAAAGAAGTCGCAAAAGCAGCCGCAAGAAATCCACCAATAAGCGCAATAATGCCTAGAAACTTAAGGGCTTTGAAAAAGAAGGTATAAATTGATTCCGAACTGTCTTCCGCTTTATCCCTTATTCTTTCTAATACATGAAGTAGAGTTGTTTTTAGTGCAACTAAAGCACCAACTATAACCGAGCCTAAAGTAGCCACAAGTATGCTTCCTGCTATCATCAATAGACCTCCACCTATCTGTAATAGAGCCAAAAATACTCCTTTAATATCTTCTAAAAGAGTACCTTCTCCTGTAAATATCCCGTATAGTCTCATAACACCGTCTTTAATTAGAGAGAATCCTTTAGCGGCAATGCCGAAAGAAAACACTAAGACTTGTATTATTGATTTAAATGCGGCTTGTAAGGCTCCCGATTTAATTAATAGTATAAGCAAACCAATACCAACAGTAGCAAGAAGGAATAATTTAGTACCGAATAATAAGAATGTTCCGAGCGCAGGGCCGATTTTACTCCACGGAATTTTTCCCATTTTAGAAGAAATCTTATCCCGTATGCCTTCAAGTTTCTCTCGTATCTTTTTTCTTTTTTCATCGGACTTAGCAAACTTTACTAGTTTATTTATTCCTTTCTCTACACCGCTAGCACCCATCATGGCCCCCTTACCAATACCACTAAATGCTCCAAAAGTTAAGTAATCGGCACTTTCCTTAGCCTTATCTAAAATATTCCTTTTACGAAATCGGCCTTTATTGGCCCCTCGTTTGACTCTATACATATCGCCCCCTTCGGTTATTTTTCTTGTAGCGATACTACTAGCCTTTTGGTATTGTTTCATAAGGAAGCCAACAGAACGGCTAGCATTATCAGCATTCTCGGCCTGTCCTTTAAACGCATTACTTAATGCACCAACCGCATTAAGAGTAATTTCTACTCTATTCTTCATTCTAAAATACATAGGTATTGCCGCATAACCTACCTTATTCATGTAAGCCATGAATTTTCCGAACTTTTTGTATTTAATATCTAATTTATCTGTCTCATAGGCAGTGTTTCCGATAGCCCTAGATAACTCAATAAACACATTCTTGAACTGTTCAGTGTCTCTAGTTGCATCTCGGATTTGGCTCATTTAGTCTTCACCTTCTTCATTTCTTGTTCTATCATATCGGACTTGAATTCTTCAAAGTTTCTATGTATGTATAAAAAGTCCATTACCATATTAGCGGGCATCTTCATTATTTCTAGCGGGCTTATTGATAAGGCTTTACTGAGCGTGTATGTGATTAAGAGAGAGGCAGTAGGAAGGTCTTTTGGGCCTTGCCTAATTGCATCTCTCATTCTTCGTTTTTTTCTCCATCCTCCGAAAAGGCATCCAATGGATTAGGGAGTATTTCTTTTAGTTGATTTCCGATATACGGATTCAAACGGATTAATTCAATTGTGGTCAAACTTGGTTCTGTTCTAACTACAAATTTCTCTACCAAATATCGGTACATACCATTCAAGTCAATATCTAATCCTTGACTCTTCGCATCTATCTTCATAAGAGTAGTCAAGGCTTTTTCTACTTCTAACCAAGTGGGTTCTCTAACCCAAACCTTGAGGCATTCTTCACTTGTCGGTGACACTTTCAATGAGTGACACTTCTCTTCTGTATGTGCAAAAAGCACTGATTTATCTTTTACTGTATTCATGTTATCCACCTTCATAAAAAAACTAACAAACAAACAATGTTAGTGGAGTATTTATTCTTCTTCCGTCTTAGAGACTTCCTCCTTTGACGGTGGAGTTTCCTTCACTGCCTTTGGCTTCCTACCCCTCTTCTTAGGGGCAGGTTTTGATTTTGCTTTCTCCTGTTCTTCTAGAAGACGCTCACGGTATTGTTTCCTTTTTGTGTAGCGGTCTACGCTTTTTACTTCAACCACTTGCTCACCCCTGCAAGACCCAATGGGTTTTGACGGTGCAACTGCTTAGGGAGCGTGGGATGATTGTAGCATCTACGGTTACTGCTCCCTTGTCTTCGGGAATAGGCCAAGAGTTTGTGGTCAAGTAATAGTTATCAAACTTCAAACGGATTTGTTCTTGGTTTGGTTTATCAAAGATTAAATCAATCAATGCTCCACTGTCAGCCAATTGGTTTTCGTCATTGTTTTTCAACTCGTTGAATAATTTATCATCAGTAACTAAAGCACTAAATGTCAATTCGTAGGTTCTTTGTGCAGGAATAGCATCCTTAACATTCCTACTACCAATACCAATAAATCTCTTATCAGTAAGAGTATTGTTCATTGTTAAGGAGAATTGAGTAATTCTCATAAAGTCCTGTCCGAATAAACTAATAGAACCACTTGAAAAGAAGAAAGGCTCCAATAACTTATCATCGGAAGAGAAATTCTTGAAAGCAGTTTCGTCAGTAACAGACCTTCTAGCCGCATACTTCTCCGTCTTTCCTAGACTGTGAACCTTACGAGGCATACAATCCATAGTCATTTTCAACTCTTCGTTTTCGTTAGCAGTCATTGTAAGAGTGTTTACTCTGTTTCCTGTAGCAATAAGAGCAAAGTTAGTATCTTCATCAGCATCAGCAGTATTTGTACTGTAAGTGTTTGTAGATGGTAATTTAGAAAAGACTTGTTCCATAGCAAAGGAAGGCAAATCATCCCCATCCTGCTCTGCAAAGGTGTAGGTAATAGGGTCATCAATAAATCCGTCAGCACCAACTGTAGATTCTGTTAATTGGTCTAAATCTCCGAAGGCATCTTGCCCTTCCAAAACAGGAGGGGTCATTACATTGTCTATACTTCTGTAAAACAACGGCCCTGTGTCAGTAAGACTAGAGCCATGCAAATAATATTTATTTTCGGAGGATGCGTTACCTGCGAAGTCACTAGTAGGGTTAGTACCCGATGCTAAAGTAGCACTAATAGAAGAACACTTACCAAAGAAATAGTACAACCAAGCACCATGATTAGCAACAATACCAATGCTTGCGTTACCTGCCGTTTCTATTCCTTTGTATTGGTGGGTAAAGTTTCTGCTTCCACCTACAAACAAATTCTGTTGTTTGAATTCTACATCAACAGAAGGGAAAGTTAGGGACTCTACAACACCCAACCAATTGTCAGCATTTAGATGTTTTAGATTTGAACCACCACTAGTAGCAGGACAAGGTGCGCCGTATCCTTTTAAGTGGAAAAAGTCAGTAGCAGGAACAATAGTCTCTGTTATAGCAGGGTGAAAAGTAATGGTTGTAGCGTCATTAGTTGTTACTCTATGTAAAGAAGTTGTGGTTGAGCCTGTACTTGTACCTAGACTATTAGAAATAGTAATTTCACTTGTAGTATGAGCCGTACCGTCTAATTCTGTCTTAGTTGTAGCAGTAGTTGTCCCTCCATGAGTATTAGTAACCGTAACTACTGCGCCGCTTCTCGTAGCACTAATGTTACTAAGAGCGTTTACTGCCGCAGTAAAAATAGTAGCATATTCTTCTCTAGTGTTGTTAGCGGCGGGAGAAATGTCTGCTTCTCCGGCAGGGGTAACTCCCCCAGTATAACTAGCCGAAGCATCATGGTCAAAGAATACTACTGAATCTGCCGCAGTGCCTCCTGCTGATGGTTGGACTAAGAATACAACCGCTAAATCATCATAATCCGCTTTAACATCGGAATTAAAAGTAATCGTAGTTACTCCCGCAGTGTGTGTTGTACCTGCCCCCACATCATGAAATTCCAAAACACAACCAACATAAAGGTCATTGACCAAATCAAAATTGCCTGTAAAATCACCATGCAGAGTTAATTTATTTCCTTGTCCCGACGGACGTGCGCCGTTTGTATCGGTTAAAGCCGTACCCGCCGTTTGGTGAGGTTTCAAATAAATATCTACTTCGGGAACAAAAGTTACCGATGTGCCGCTTCCTAAAAATATATTGTTGTTGGTCATAATCCCACTTCCTTACTTACAAACTAAGGGACTGTTTGAGCAAATCTTTTCGCTTCTAAATTCAATTTATATCCGAATAATCGTTTTGCCCTATCATTAGATTCGCTTCTCGCCCCTAAAAATAGTTGATTAAAACATGAATTATCCGAAGATTCGTACCCCCTACGCTTGCTCTCAATTGCGTGACGGGTTATCAAGTATAAAGCCCTTAGCCTATCTTTGCCGAAATCTGCATCTGTACCGGCTCTTTCATCTTGAACCGTTCTAATATGTAAAGTGAAAGAATAAGTTTCGTTCCTAACATCATAAAACACCGTAGGATAATCTATGGTATTAGAATCTTCAAAAACAATAATTACATCTTTAGAAGAGAGGTCATATCTAACACCCTTATTCTTCTCAATAGAACGAACATCAATTAAATTAGGCTTCCCCGAATGAGAGACATTTATTGTACCCGCACTAACTAAAGTTGTTGCAGAAGTAGACCATTGATTGTCTAATAAATCAATCACTAAACTAACTTCATCCATTAATTACTGCCTCCGCTTGTTCTACTATTAGTTTTTCCATGTACTGAATGTATGCTTCTTCTGCATTTTTGATAAGTTCTTCATTTGTAAAAGTTAAATCAACTCGTAATAATCTTGAAACTTCTAACATTTGTATGTTCCTTTGTTTTTCCCTCTCTAGAAAATCAGTAAAAACCTCAGTTGCCTTTCTAAATGACATATTAATCAATTAAATATACTAAGTCTTTCTTACCGTCTAAGATTTCCATACCCTCTTTTCTTAGAATATCGTACTTTTCTTTAGTGGAAATATTAGCACCCGTTTCAGCAATAAGAATAGTTTGGTCATCGTGCCGTAGTATTTCTGCCGCAACCAATTTAGTAGCGGCTTCATGAATTGCAGAAGGTACTCTTCCATCACCTGCAACGAAACTAACAATCACTGAATTTTTTCTATGGTAGGGGTACTTCTTATTGAAGAAAATACGACCATCACTACCCATCATCCAAAAGTCTCCTAGTCTTTTCATTTCCTGCTTGTCTGTAAAGGTTTCAAGTACAGTTTTAGAATCTTGTCCTGCTTGGTCGGAAACAGTAATTTGACAATCCGAACCATCCTCCCCTTCTAATAGACTAGAAATGTGAATCTTCGTTCCGTCTTGTGTATCCGTATAGGCATAAAAGAAGTCCGAAATACTGTATGAATTGGGGGATGAAACTAATGCTTTTTCAGCAGTGGCTCCCGTAAACTGTGCAGTCCTAGCAGGAAACTGTTCGTTAATCAAAGCAACTATTTCTTTAGCGGTGGTTTTTGCACCAAAAGAAGAATTGAACCTAGAAGAATTAACTACGGGTGTATCCGCATGGCCGTGATATTTTATTTCCCATGAATCCCCCGAATTTGGTAATTGTAAAGTTATCTTGTTAATTTTGTTATATGAATCACTATCTAAATCAATACTTGCTTGAGCAGAAGCCAATTCTCTGTAATTGGTTCCTTCCCAAACTTGAAGACTGATAATCTTTCTAACCTTCATT
>ERZ807291.7950-NODE-7950-length-12026-cov-5.659928_pt1 | contig 12026 bp, 11 predicted proteins | sample MGYA00521257_ERZ807291 | MGnify/ENA primary metagenome ERZ807291 (study PRJEB31413, sample SAMN03169783) | marine metagenome | biome: Marine; feature: Water; material: Subsurface seawater | place: North Sea | collected 2011-04-28 | depth 1 m m ...
AAAGAAATGATTTTAACGGAGCATTTGTTGAGTTAATGGATTTCTATTATTCAGTTCACCGTCACCTTCACCTCCAGTCCGTATTCAAGAATCTAGGATATAAAGCAGGAGATTTTACAGTTTCAGAAAAAGTTTCTAATCAGTGTTTATGTTTACCCATGAATACGTATATTAGTGGATATTAAATATCTAAGATCTTGGATGTCATCAAATACAAAGATAATTAATTGAAATTATTTAATAAAAGAAAATTATTATAACAATGTGTGGTATTTTTGCTATAAATAAAACTAACTTAACCTCGCAAGATAAACATATCGTTAACAGTTCTTTAGATTTCAGAGGTCCGGACTTTCAATCTTCGTGTACAGAATATAATGGATGGACGCTATACCATTCGCGACTTTCAATAATAGGTTTAGGTGAAGAAAATAACCAACCTTTATTAACATCTAAAGGTGCCTTAGTGTACAATGGAGAAATTTTTAATTATAAGAAACTTGGAAGGAAATATTTTAATAAGATATTTCGAAGCGATACTAAGTTGCTTTTTCAATTGATTATTGAAAATAAATTAGACTTAGATGAATTAGATGGGTTTTTTTCCTTTGTATTTATTGATTGTAATGGGAAACTAAAGTATGCTGCAAGAGATGCTCTTGGGGTTAAGCCTCTGTTTAGTTATTCAAATAAAAATTTGTTAGGTTTCTCGTCAGAAGCTTCAGTTTTTAATCGGTTATTTAATTTAGGATTTAATTCGAAATCACTAGAGGAATATGCTTCAATAAGATACCCTGTTTTTAGTGGGAGTTATTTTAACAAGGTACATTCAGTAAACCCAGGTTCATGTTTTGTTAATGGTGATCATTTTGATCTTAAAACTTTCTTTTTGAATCAAACTTGTAAACCGAGTATTGATGAACTTGAAGATGCATTAAGTAAAGGCATTAAAACTCGAATGGTTTCTGATGCTCGTATTGGACTTTTATTAAGTAAAGGTGTTGATTCTAATATTTTAAGGAATCTTTCTAAAATTAACAACTTGTACAGTGTAGGTTTTACAGGAGACGAAGATTTGGATTATGTTTCTAAAAATATTAATTTTAAGGCAAAATGCCTATATTGCAGTAACCAAGATTATACTGATACATTTTCTGAACTTATAAAATTAAGAGGCGAACCCCTTTCTGTGCCTAATGAGGTTTTACTTTTTTTGGTAGCAAGGAAAGCACGTAAGGATGGTATAAAGGTTTTGCTTTCTGGAGAGGGTGCTGATGAATTTTTTGGTGGTTATGACAGAATCTTTACATGGGCTTCAAAAAATATCGACCGCTTCTGTTTGAATGAGTTTCTTAAATTATATTCTTATAAACCGCCAAATCAAAATTCCCATGTTTATGAATGTTTTAAAAATTTCTTTGATAAATATAAAACATACAATACTTTTGAAAAAGTAAGAATTTATTTTATCAAGTACCATCTTCCTATTTTGTTTAGGAGATTAGATTTCTCATTGATGGCAGCAGGAGTAGAAGGTCGTGAACCAATAGCAAACAAACATATACTGAAACTTGCTTTACAATATAATTCTCATGAATTGATGAGCGGTGGTCTAGGAAAAATTCCTTTAAGAAAAATACTAGCTAAATATGAAGGTTTTAACTTTGCTTTCGAAAAAAAAGTTGGCTTTCCAGTAGATTTGAAAGATGTATTCGGTATTACAACTAAGATTACAAACTATGAAGTATGGTTTAACAAAAACTTAGAACAATTAGGATTATGATAATTGGATATACAGCAGGCGTTTACGACTTATTTCATGTCGGTCATTTGAATGTACTAAGAAATGCTAAATCAATGTGCGATAGGTTGATAGTAGGCGTTACTACTGATGAACTTGTGTCCTATAAAAATAAAAGAGCAGTAATTCCGTTTGAAGAGCGCATTCAAATAATAAGAGGATGCAAATATGTTGATTTAGCTGTTCCTCAAGAAAATATGGATAAAATTGAAGCGTACGAAAGATATAATTTTAATATAATGTTTGTAGGCGACGATTGGTTTAAAACAGAGAAATGGAATGGTATTGAGAAAAAACTACAAAAAGTAAATGTGAGAATTATATATTTCCCCTATACCAAGAGTACTTCGTCTTCTCTTATCAATGATACATTAAAAGAGTTAAGGAATGATGATAACGTTTAGAGAAGTTGTAAGTAAAACTAAGCGTGATGATCAGGAAAGTAACGACACATTACATTGGTTTTCTTCAAAATTCTCTTCGTATTTTTCATGGATTTTTATTAACCTAAAGTTAACAGCTGATCATGTTACTATAATTTTTTTCACATTAGGAACACTTGGTGCATTGTCGTTATTATTAAATACTTATGCATCGGTTATTATATCTTATTTGCTCTATAGATTTCACATTATTGTCGATATGGCGGATGGAGATGTTGCAAGATACAACAATAAATTTACAATCAGAGGAGTTTATTGGGACTCGATGGCACACTCATTCATAAACCCTCTTTTTTTTATAAATGGATGTATTTTACTTTATCAGAGATTCGATCAAATTTATTTTTTATTAATTTCACCATTTATTTGTTTAATAGTTTCCTTGTTTATATCAACAAAAAACAATTACTTGAAAGCAAATTATTTAAATAATATACCAAAAACAAAGAGAAAGAAATTAGATTATAATTTTATACAAAAACTTATCCTTTTCATTTCATTAATTTTTTCCATAGAAGGTTTTATTCCTTTTCTATTCCTTTCAATATTAATTGATAATATACATTTCTCAGTAGTAGGAATTACACTTTTCTGCGTTAGTATATTTTTTGGTTCATTAATAAAGTTTTTAAATTATTCATATAAAGGATATACATTAAGAAAAAATTGAATGAAATTTTTATTTGCATTAAGATTATTTTCACAATTATCAAATTTATTATTAATATTAAGCCTTAAAGGTATATCTGACTCAAGCGTTGGAAGATATGCTCTATGTATTTCAATTTTAAGTTTTATTTCGGCAGTAATTACATTCGAAGGTACGTTTCAAGTATTAAGTAGGAATTTATGCATTAGGCGCTTTTATAATAATTTATTTTTAAATAGAATTTCTTGGTTATTTATTCTATTTGTCTTATATTATTTTACTGAAAATGAATTAGTGATTTTAGTATGTTTAGTTTCTTTTTGTCTAAATATTGATTCTGAATATTATATCAATGTAATTTCTTTAAAAAAGAGAATATTACATAATGAAATATACTATAGAAGTTTATTAAGAAATAAAATTATATTAACAGAGTTATGTCTACCATTAATTACAACTGCTTCAATTTATTTTAAGTTTTATAATATATTATTTTATATATTATTTTGTATATTAATATTATTAAATATCAAATTAATTACGATTCGTAAAATAAGCTTATCATTTTTTTCAAATCTTCTTTTTTTACCAACATTATCTGGTACAATTGTATGCTTGTTAAAGCGATTTGACACTCAATTCTACAAGGTTTACACAGGTTTTTTCTTTGGAGAATCTTTTCTAGGTGCTATTTATCCAGCTTTTCTGGTTGGGCGTGTTGGTAGTCTTTTTGGTAATATTTGGTATTCATATTATTTTAATCAAAAAAATATATTTATAAAATATGACAAATTATTTAAGAAATATATCTATATTATTATATTTTTCTTTGTTTCCCTTATACTATCATATGTATTTGCTGTTGATTACATGTTTTTATATCTTTTTAATTGGGATTTAAGTAAATTCATTTATTTATTATATTTTATCGTTAATTTACAATTCTTACAGAAAACATTTCTTCGATCAAAGTCACATTCGTTTAATATTTTAAATCTATACAATATATTTTTATTATTAACATTAGTACTAAAAACAATCCTATTTTTCTTTTGTACCGATTATAATTTAATCTTGGTAGTGTCTATATCAGTAGATTTTATTCTGTTTTTATTTATACATTACATTCTTTTAAAAAAGAATTAATTATGAGAGTTTTAAGGATTACAAATTTACCAACAAAAGATTATCCTGCTTCAGGTTTGGTATCACATTATTTAATTAAAAAAAATATTGAATATTATGCACTCCCGTTTCCTAGTAAATTACTAAAGCATAAATATAAGTTGTTATTCACTTCCTCTTTGTTTGATATTAGAAACAAAAATAAAAATAAGATAACAAGAATACTTTATATTCTAATATTTTATTTTCAGATTTATTTTTTTATCAATCGTTATAAAATAAATCATGTTCATATACATTGGTTCCCTTTCTCTTTAATCTCCCTTTTCCGTTTTAAGCATGATGTTTCATTCTACATAACATTTCATGGTGAGGATGCTCGTCATATATTAAAGTACCCATTTCGACATTTAGATAAATTTTTTAAATATATATTTGTTGTTGGAAGTTTTTGGCATAAAAAACTAAATTATAATAACATAGTTAGCAAAGAGATCTTTAATTTTTCTGAAATTAAAAATTTAAGTTACATTAAAGAAAAATTCATTAAAGAAAAATATACATTTATTTTTGTTGCCTCTGAAAAAGATCATAAAAATATAGGTTTTTTGAATAATATTTCAGATGAAGTAATTTCACTTTTAAAGAATGGTACTTATAAGTTTACTTTTATAGGTATGTCTAAGAATTACCTAAAAGATAAATTGCCCAAACTTTTTAATTATATTACTATATTTAATCGTTTAGGCAGAAATGATACTCTATTTGAGATAGCTAGATCTCACTTTCTTGTTTTACCAAGCATTCATGAAGGAACGCCAAAGGTTGTACTTGAGGCATCACAACTTTCGACAATACCTTTACTATCAAATACTATAAAGTTTAAAGGGTTCAACTACAGTAATTATCCTTTTAGGTTTTCACCTACTAACATATGTGAATTAGATAAACTTTTTCTGAATATTACGAATTATTCTCACATAGATTTGCATAAATACTTTAAAAATTATAATTTAAACGATGTAACCAATTTTTATTACAACTATTATATGAATGATTTGTAGTACATCTAAGTTTATAAAACTTTATATTCCTATATCCGTTGTTTTATATTATGGTTTCAGTATATATATAGATAATTATTTCTACAACGTATCAAAACTTCCTTTATTTTTAAATTATAATAATAATTTTAATGTTGGTTATTATTATAATATTACGTGGTTTGTAATATTATTATTTTTAATTTTATCATTGGTTTTCTTTAAGCCTGTTATTTACAAATCAAAAACATCTAATTCCAGTTCATATTATATAATATATTTTATTACCATAATTTGCACTATAGCGGTTTTATTAATAAATATTATTTCATCTAGTCGGGCTGATTTGTTAAAATATTTAAATACTGATTATAAATATTTTGCAATATTACTTACAATTATACTTTGGCTTCTTTGTTTTATTATACTTCAAGCAAAAAATAATATTCATGTATTTACTTCATCAACGTTTATAATATTAGTAAGTATAATAATGGTAGATAGGTCTTATATGTTTATGCTCATTGTAGCATTATTTATGAGATTAAGAACTTTTAACCTTTATAAATTTCTAATCTATGGTTTAATTATATTTATTGTTTTTTCAACTTGGAAAGTTTTCTTATTTCATTTTATTTTCGGTAATAAATTTACACTTAGTATATTTGCAAGTAATTTTGGTTTCGCTAAGATTGAAGCTATTGCTTCGCAATCTACTTTCATTAATTCTTTAAATTATAATCTTTTTAAAATTCCCTTCACCCTCGATTATGTTTTATCTGTAATTGACGGAATTACACCTTCCTTAATTCTAAATTTAAATACATTAACAACTCAGGATCTATATATAATTAAGCTTTTTCCTGAAATTTATAAACGTGGAGGCGGTATTGGTTTTAGCTTAGTTGCAGAATTCGTTCTCTTATTTGGGTTTTACGGAGTTTTTATATTTTTAGGTTATCTAATTCTCCTTCTTAAATTTATATGTTCTACACATAATGTATTTATAACATATATTCTATTTATATATATATTCAGATTCTGTAGATTGGATTTTGCTTCCGGAATAAAAGGTGCTTTAGTTTTTGGTTTTTTATCCTACATCGTCTTTCTATCTGTTAATAAATTAACTCGTTACAAATATGGTATTTCGTAATTTCTTATTATTTTTTATTTGTATATATAACACAGTAAAACTTGGTTTATACAAATCATTCTTTCGTAAAATAGTGTCACAGTTATCTCGTGATAACTTATCCGTTAAAGCAAAACAGTTTTATTTGAATAACTCAAAAGATACAAAGCAAACCTTAATTAATATTGGATTTGAATATTTTGAGTTCATTATTCAACCAGACGATGATTCAAATAAAACATCCTTAAAAGTTTCAAGAACTAAAATGGGTGGCATGACTGCGACAAGTTTTGTTTATTCTTGTGTTTACAATTTAAAACCTACTTATTCGTTAGAATGTGGTGTAAGTAAGGGGGGGTCTTCATTTTCAATTCTCAGTGCCTTAGATAAAATAAATCATGGTCATCTATTTTCTTCAGATTTACCTTATTTATGGAAATATAATCCTATTGCTAATATTGGATCTCTTGTTCCTGATTCCTTGCGTCACAGGTGGTCTTTACTACTAGGTGATGATCGTGATACAATTCCCAAACTATTAACTTCTCATGATCACAAATATTCATTTGTACACTATGACTCCGATAAAAGATACATGAGTAGGAAGATATTTTGGGAAAATATTTCACCTGTTTTGAGTGCAAACCATTTCATCATATTTGATGACATAATGGATAATGATCATTTTTATCATCTTCAGTTGAATTATGACCCAGTTAATGTGCATGTGCTAAAGTATGAAAATAATTATTTAGGAATTATATCAAAAATAAGTCAATAATTGAAGAATAAAAATATAGTTATCTGTTCAAACTATGCTTGGACAATATACACCTTTAGGTTACCCCTAATTAGAGAACTAGAACGAAAGGGTTATTGTATTTATATCTTGACTCAAAGAGATAATTATACGAAATATGTGAAAAGGGAATTTAAAAATTGTTTTAATTTATATTTAGATCGTTCTGGCTTTAATCCTTTTCATGATATTACAACATGTATACATATAATTATTTACCTTTTATTAATTAAGCCAAATGCATTATTAACATTTACAATAAAGCCAAATATATATGGTGGTTTTGCTGCAAGATTACTTGGCGTTCCACATTTCCCCAATATAACCGGATTAGGTACTACTTTTATTGGAACTAGTAAATTACTAAGAATTGTAAAAATAATGTACAAGTTAGCTCTTTCAAAATCTACCAAAGTTTTTTTTCAAAATAATGATGACTCAAAACTTTTTAATAACTTAAAAATAGTTTCTAATACTAGATCCATCAGACTTCCAGGGTCTGGAATTGACCTCAAGAGGTATCAACCCTCAAGTCAAATTATGTACCACACATCAAACAAAAGGTTTCGCTTCCTTTTGGTGTCCAGAATGCTTTGGGATAAAGGGATTGGTGAATATGTCGCAGCTGCGAGGTATATAATAAATAAGTATCAAAATGTTGAATTTTGCCTTTTAGGTTTTCTTGGTATCCAAAATCCTTCGGCAATATCTTATCAACAAATGAATAAATGGATCGCCGAAGGGGTTGTATCATATCTTGGTGTTAGTGATGATGTTAGGAAGGAATTGAGCGAAGCGAACTGTGTCGTTTTGCCATCTTATCGTGAAGGTGTCCCCAGAAGTCTTCTTGAAGCCGCTTCAATGGCTATACCAATCATTACATCTGATACTGTTGGCTGTCGAGATGCTATTGAAGACGGTAAAAGTGGTTTTCTAACAAAAGTTAAAAATGCTAGAGATCTGTCAAAAAAAATGGAGTTAATGCTTAATTTATCTCCGGCTGAAAGAAAATCTATGGGCTTACATGGTAGAAATAAAATGGAAGTAGAATTTGACCAAAATATCGTTCTAAAAATGTATATAAAAGCTTTAGAAGAGTTAAATGTTTAATCATACTTTCTTTCACCAATCTTTATTCATCATTTTTCAAAATTTACATCTAATCTTTAAATTTTAATGGCTAATATCTCAATAAATCCCTTTACAAGAAAGTCATATGAACTTCCCGAAGTTTTAGACGATCAGTTGGCTATAGAAGATTTCATAAATAAAAATCCTAAAAAACCTATTATTGTTGTGCAAGGTTTGGGTTTTGTGGGTGGGGTGATGAGCTTAGTTTGTGCTAATGCCATTAATGAAGATTACGCAGTAATTGGTTTAGATTTGCCTAATGAGAATTCCTATTGGAAAATTTGCTCTTTCAACGAAAATATTCTTCCACTTAAATCATCAGATCCAAAGGTTGAAGAATTCTTTAAAAAATCTCAACAAAAAGGTAATCTTTATGCCACATTTGACCCAATATCAATTTCGTATGCAGATGTAGTAATTGTAGATGTAAATTTGGATGTTTCCAAAAAACAAAATGAGGACGGGTTGCTATTAGGTTTTGATGTCGACCTCGAGGTTTTTTCTTCTGCAATCCGTGATATTGCTTCGAATTGCAAACCAGAAGTATTGATTCTAATTGAAACCACTGTCCCTCCAGGTACATGTGAAAAAATTGCCTTCGGTATTATCCAGAAGGGATTAGAGGATCGAAATCTCGATAGCAATTCATTTAAGCTTGGTCACTCTTACGAAAGAGTTATGCCTGGTCCTAACTATATTGATTCAATACAAAACTATTACAGAGTTTATTCTGGAATTAACGAAGAAAGTGCGGATGCTACAGAATCTTTTTTACGCACAATCATAAGCACAGAAAAATATCCTCTGACTCGATTGAATGGAACAAACGCTACTGAGTTAGCAAAAGTTTTGGAAAACTCATATCGGGCAATGAACATCGCATTCATGGTTGAGTGGACTCGATTTGCAGAAGAAGCGGGTGTCAACATATACGAAGTCGTGCATGCAATAAGGCAACGAGATACACATAGTAATCTTATGTTTCCTGGATTGGGTGTCGGTGGTTATTGCTTGTCCAAAGACCCTCTTCTTGCCTCATGGTCCAGGAAATCTTTGTTTAATGCAAAACAGGGACTTCCACAAAGTGAAATGGGGGTTAAGATTAATGATCAAATGCCCTTATTTGCGTTCAACTTTTTATGCGAAAATGTTGGCATTAAAAAGCTTTTTGGTTTAAGGACTTTGCTTTTAGGTGCTTCTTATAGAGGCGATGTTGGTGACACTCGTTATTCTCCTGTTGAATTATTTTACAAGTTGTTAAAAAAAGCGGGTAGTAAAGTTTTAGTTCATGATTATTTTGTCGATTATTGGCCTGAGTGTAATATTAAAGTTGAAACAAATCTAAAAGTAGTATTAGAGGAAAAATTTGATATGATTATTATTACCACTTCTCACTCCGACTACAGAGAAAATCCTTTTCTTTTGAGTAACCTTATTAATTCAAAAGGTAAGATATTTTATGATACTCTTGGATTTATGAGTGCAGCAGATCTTCAGAGTATTAGTAAGAACAATCAAACATATGTGCTAGGGAGAGGAAATATATGATTATGTTAATAAAAGGACTGAGTCCCTGCTTTACAAAATGAAAATATTATTATTAGGAGGTGCCGGTTTCATCGGATATAATCTCGCTCGTTCATTAAATTTAAAAAGCAACCATGAAATCACAATTGCTGATAACTTTTTTAGGCATGGTGGTAAACCTGACCAACATATCAATGAACTTCAAAAGTCTGGTGTCAAGATGGTTGCGGGTGATTTTACAGATTTAAGTACATTCGAAATGCTAAAAGAAAGTTTTGATCAAGTATACATGCTCGCGTCAGTTGTAGGTGTCGATCATGTAAACTCAATGCCCCACGAGATTATCCGAATAAATTCAATGCTCATCATTAATACATTGGAATGGTTAAGAAAAGTCGGTTGCGGTAGAGTATTGTTCGCATCTACCAGCGAGGCATATGCTGGTGCTGTAGAAGAATTTGATTATGAGGTTCCAACCTCTGAGTCAGTTCCCCTTACCATTACTGATATCACCCATCCAAGATTTACCTATGCGGTAACAAAAATGCTTGGAGAATCAGGTTTTCTGAATTATTCAAGTAAACTGGGATTCGAGGCAGTTATTGTTCGCTATCATAATGTATATGGCCCAAGGATGGGATTTAAACATGTAATTCCTCATCTTGTTCAGCGATTTATTGCCGGAGAAAATCCATTTAAAATATATGGTTATGATCAAACAAGATCATTTAATTATATTAATGATGCGGTAGAAGGAACTACCTTAACTATGGATAAAGGGACTAATGGAGGAATTTATCATTTAGGTGACTCTGATGAAATTACCATTGAAGAACTTGTTCGGTTTGTCGGTAAAGAATTTCAATTCAAAGGAAGTTATGAAAACGCACCAACATACTCGGGGTCCGTTAGCAGAAGATGTCCAGATATAACAAAGGCTATTAATGATTTGGGGTACAAACCCAAAATAGATTGGAAATTTGGTGTTAGACATACTGTGGAATGGTATCGAGATTATTTATCTGAGAATTCAGAATTAAATGAATCTTTTTATGACAATATTTAATTGAATTTCTACACTTATGATAATGATAATTTTTTTAACCTGATTGAATATTTTTTTATCTTGATTCGTTTTTTTGATATTTTCCTTTCATTCGTTGTCATTTTGTTTTTGTTGCCATTATTTGTTTTGATATCTCTAATTCTTATATGTTCGGGTGAAAATCAAATTTTTTTTGTACAACCTAGAATAGGTAAAGGAAAAAAAATTTTTGGGCTATTAAAGTTTGCTACAATGTTAAAAAATAGTCCAAATCTACCAGGTGGTGATATTACTGCTGGAAATGATCCTAGAGTTTTACCTTTTGGCAAATTTTTGAGGAAAACTAAAATTAATGAACTACCTCAGTTATGGAATATTTTAAAGGGGGATATTTCATTTGTTGGTCCTCGGCCTCTTACACCTAATACATTTGAATTTTATTCGATTGATATACAGAAAAATCTAACTTCAATATGTCCGGGTTTAACTGGTGTCGGATCAATTGTCTTCCGAGATGAAGAAAGTCTTATTAACTTTTCACTAAAAAAACCTGAAATATTCTACAAGGAAGACATTGCTCCCTACAAGGGCACATTAGAAACTTGGTTTTCCGATAATATTAATATCAATGTGTATTTCAAAATCATACTGTTAACTGTTTGGGTCATTATTTTTCCTAAAAGCAATCTAATTTATAGAGTATTTCCAGAGCTACCTTCTAAGCCTAATAATCTGAAGTTGGAGTAGAGCGAGTCTTGTTATAGATATGAATATTTATTTCATGCTGTCGCAGAAGCCCTCCAATCTTGATGGGTTGAGATTTTAGCGTTGAAATGCTAATATTAAAAATCTTTTACTATTTCAAAAAATCAAACAACACTGCATATATACTGCAAATATTAAGTTCTGAGCGTATGTAGACTAAATCGATTAAGTATTTCAAGAAGATGTTCGGAAATTGACGATTTTGTAATTTCATGTCATTAAATTCTTTAATTCTGTGATTCCATCCATTTACAGTTTATTTGTTTTAGGGGCAATTTTGACTTTTCTACTTACTCCTCTCGTTAGGTATCTGGCGTTACAAAAAGGGTTTGTGGATTGCCCCCAGCGTGCCCGTAAAGTTCATCAACAAGCCACTCCAAGACTTGGCGGTGCTGCGATCCTGCTCTCTTTTCTCGCTGTAATATGTATAGCGGGTTTTTCTGTTCCTGTAGTTCGCGAATTGATGTGGGGAAACAATCCAATTCTCGGGTGTATCCTCCTTGGATCGTTAGGAATCTTTACCATCGGTTTTTTGGATGACCTCGCCAGGCTTGCTCCCAAAA
>ERZ807291.7964-NODE-7964-length-12010-cov-6.082476_pt1 | contig 12010 bp, 14 predicted proteins | sample MGYA00521257_ERZ807291 | MGnify/ENA primary metagenome ERZ807291 (study PRJEB31413, sample SAMN03169783) | marine metagenome | biome: Marine; feature: Water; material: Subsurface seawater | place: North Sea | collected 2011-04-28 | depth 1 m m ...
CATTGTATTCATAAATCGAATTCTATGACATGAATCCGACGCATAATAAACAACTGTTTTAATACCATTTTCATTATCTAAATAAACTGGGAAATTAGTTATCATTTCAGGTTTTTTGAATACAGAAATTTCTTTTGTTGGACTTTTGACATATACTTCTAATATATCTTTAATCTGCAATGAAAATATACAGCCATTATATCCTTTATATAAAAAATAATTATCAATTTTAGAATTATCTATTTCATTAATATTTTTACCTATAAAAAATCCACCACTTCTAAATGTACCTTCGGGTGCTCCTGATAAACTGTCCCCATTTAATCTATATTTAAATGTCTTACCTTTTGGATATAAAAAAATATCCGGAACAGTTTTTAAAGCTACCCATCCATCTCTTACTAATTTTTCAATGTATTTACTTTCAAATTCAGCATCATTATTTACTCGACTTTGAATACTTTTATATGTATTCGGGTCATATCTCGAATCATGTATAGTTTTTGAGTCTGGTATTCTTGGGTATAATTGAAGGTCATGTCTAATGTCATTCATTTAATTAATAATTAATTTTAATTTTTAAGTTAGTAATATAATTATATTTTACATAATGTTAAAGTGTAATTATATTAGTTGTTTTTATTAATTAATTAATTATTCTACTTACGTCTTGGTGATAAAGATTTGCGTTTTGGTGACAGAGATTTGCGTTTAGGAGAAGATGATTTGCGTTTTGGTGATAAAGATTTTCGTTTTGGTGAAGATGATTTGCGTTTAGGTGATAGAGAATGTCTTTTTGGAGAAGATGATTTGCGTTTAGGAGACGAAGATGACTGTTTATCTAATTGTTTTTTTAGTTTAGTTTTAATTTTAGAATATGCTTCGGTCGGGTTATCTCCTAAAAATATTTTTTTTAATTCAGATTTAGAACTGGGCTTTTTAGAATAATCCTTCCAAACTTTATCTTTAATTGTTGGTGTAATATTTGTTGGCATTTTATAATATAAAAAGTATAAAAATTAATATAATTAAAACGTATTTTAAAATAATATATTATATTAAATGGATGTACTTAAATATTTTCCACCTGTAATTTATGATATACCTGATATAAATCATGAATCTATTTTAGCATATTCTGGATATAATAATCCATTCACTATTGTCCCAAGCAATGAATTATTAAATTATTTGAGACAAGTAAGACATGAATTAAATACAGAAAAAAATGAAGAAAACTTTATACATAAAATATATTATTTAGAAGTAAATTGGGGTCCACCAGGTTTAAACATATTAAAACCGGAATTAATAATGTTAATACAAAATTATATTCAAGAATTTAATAAAAATGAATTAGCAAAAAAAAGATTAGTAGAATATGCTTTTAATATTGATAGAGAAATATCATCCAGAGAAATAAATGATTTATCTATGGACACATTAGAAATAAATAACAGGACAGATTTATCAGAATTATTTAATAAAATGAATATTAATAAAAGTAAAAGTAAAAGTAAATTAGCTATTATAAAAAGAAATAAAAGAAATAAGTAAAAGTAAATTATTTTTCATATTTAAATTTCATACCAATTAAATTCTCATAATCACTCAATGTTCTATCTTTACCAAGAGTGAATTTATCACAGTCAATTAATAATTTTTCTGGTAATTTTATAGTTTTTTCTAATGTACCCAATCGATAATGTATCCGAAGTCTTGAACATAATGTTATATCTTTATTATATCCTTTACCTTTTTTTTCCCAAAATGTTTCACGATAATTTCTATTAAAATTTGTATATGCTATTGGATAATTAGGTGAATAAAAATTCCAATTTCGTGTAAATAAACGCAAACATATATCCATTTCTTCTCCAAAAAACACATCAGGGGTATAAAAGTCTATTGGTGCATCTTTACATATATCCCCCTTTGAAAATGAGAAGCATCCACTCCATCCATTACTTTTAAATGGTTCTTTATACGATTTATTAATATCCATAAATTCTGAATTAATTCGTGTAAAACCATCCAAAGAACATATTCTTGATACATTTAATTTACCTCTTAATTTTTTTATAGTTTTTGCCTGTCCTATTTCATAATCAGGTAAATATTGTGTTAAACAACTTTTAATTGGTAAATTATTTAATGTTTTTTTTAATTTTTTATCCCAATCTTTTTCAACTAATGTATGAGAATCAATTTGTAAATAATATTCTTCGGAATCATAGTTTTGTTGAATTAAACATCTTGCATATGTTGGACCTCTTGCATCTAAATATGATAATCTATTAACATAAACTACTGAATGGTATTTATCTGGTATATTATATAATGCATCTGTATCTTCTTCTGAATTCTGTTGGCATACATATATTCTTAAATTTTTCCAATTATCTGAATTATTTATTAAATTTTTAATAGTATTATTACACTCAGGGTCTCTATAACTTGCAATATTAACAAATATCAAATTATTATTTTGACTTGAAGGAAATATACTTCTAAAATTTTTAAAAGAATAATCATTTTTAAAATAATTAAACTTTTTTAAACATTCTTTTCTATATATCCATCGAATTGGTACACTTAATTGATTAAAATCTTCTTCTGTCATAGATAAATAATCTGTATTTTTTCTAATATTGAAATAACTTTTTTTAAGTCTTGATAATAAAAATATAAATAGTATAATTAATAGTATAATTAATATTATAATATATATCATGTTATAATATTAATTATATTATTTTCGTTTTATTAAAAAATAAAAATATTAATAATATAATAAATGTTATCAAATACAGCAGAACAAAATTATTCAAATGAACCTAAACAATATTTAAATAATATTAACAATTATATACAAGCTAAAAATCTTGAATTGGAAAAAGAAGCTAAAATGATGAATATTCTTGCAACTAAATTACAAGATACCATAGAATTAAATATTAAAAAAATTCAAAATTTGGAAGAGATTCAAACTCAATTAGAAATAATCATTAATGATAATAATAATAAATCTAATTTAACTTCTGAAAAGAGAATTGAATTAGATTTAGAAAATAATGAACTACAAAAATCACTAGATTTAATTTTAAATGAAAAAGATGAACAATTAGTGCTTGTTTCCAATATTCAGAATGAATTGAATGACAAAGATACTAATTGGAATAATACAAAGCTAAAATTAAATGATGATTTAAGATTAATCGATGACTCTATCTGCAAATACGTATCAAAAACAAAAGACAATATTAATGATACTAATATAATGTTAAATACTATGAACGATAAATTAGTAAATAAATTATCATCTGATATGTATTCCGAAGATATGTTATTAGCTATAAATGATGATATGAATACTAAAATTATAATAGATAATAATCAAGATGCTGATTCATCATCTTCGTCATCTTCAAGTGAGAGTGATATGAATGAATTTGGTTCTGATATTATATCTGATTTAAATGAAGAAGAACACGAAGAAGAACATGAAGAAGAACACGAAGAAGAACACGAAGAAGAACACGAAGAAGAACACGAAGACTATTTACAATTAGAAGATGAAGATTCTGATGATTCATCTATTGAAGATGAGTATTAGTTCCCATTTAATACATTTTGATTTCCAAATGACCCAGGAGCAAATGGTGCTCCACACTGACATTCTCTGTTTAGACCAGACCATTGACATCCATTAAATCCAGGCTGATTTCCTACACAACTATCAAGTTCTTCTTTTAAATTTTTAAAGTCGCTTCTTGTTAAAGAAATTATGCTTAATATCATGCTTGATATGCATAAAACAAATAATACTACGTATATTAACTGAATCATATATAATAATATTAAATATATTTATTTATTATTTAATTAATATTATTATATAATATAAAATGCAGGTTAAACTAACAAACACTTTTTACATGAATGTTTTTTTATTTTTATTTTCTATTGTAGCACTTGTTATGAGTATAATTTCATTAACAAAAAAAGATACTTTTGAAACTGGTAAATGCGTGGATTCTGGAAACTGGGATGGGTCATGTTCTGACGCAATGGAAATACATGAAAAAGCAGCCGGAGATATTAATGGGAATGTTAATAGTAAATGCACCGTGGGATTAAACGGTGAATCAAATCCAGACCAATGCAATTATGCGATAGATAGACAATGTATATGTATAAAAGATGATACACCACCCGCTCCACCACCAACACCTAATAAACCTCACAATATTCACCCTATATTTCCACCAAGTCACAAAAAAGTCCCTAATCTAAAACCTATCTTACCTCACAATATTCACCCTATATTTCCACCAAGTCACAAAAAAGTCCCTAATCTAAAACCCATCTTACCTAATGATTTTGAGAATAAGCACAAAAAAGCAATTGTTGCTCTATGTGATGTTATTTGTACACATGATAACAATGATGCTATATGTAGTTTATGTAACAAAATTTAAAGTAAAGGGACATGCAAAGATTCTCATTGATTTAGGTCCATTTCAATCTCAACCTCACGAGTATCAGTAGGCTTTTTAAACACTTTAATTTCAAAAGTATCTTCACAAACATCTGGAACAGCCTGTGGGGAATCTTTGAATCTTTTCTTATATAGAGAAATTTGAGCTCCACCAAGAGGTCTTGAATCCTGTTGAAGACGTTCATATTCTTTTAGAGCCCATTCTGATAATTGGTCGGCTGGTAATCGGTCTTCTCGACTCATACCCATTTGAAGAGTCATATAACGATAAAAAGAACCAAACTGTTTTGCTACTGCCCCGTGGTCGGCAGATTTTTCATCTGCACTATAAAATTTTTTTAGACTTTGTACAACACTAGAAAGAACTGAAACTCCACCTACAATAAATAATGCAGCATTTTTAGTATCTGGGTCTTCGACGCTTGCAGCTACTAGTGATATTACTGCTGCGGCAGTTGATACACCAATTCCACATAGACTTAACTTATTTGATACTCCTCTCCAATGTCCAGATGCTGAATTATGCATGAATCTTAGACCAGCCGATTTTTCACCCCATGTCTTCATTAATAATTCCATATGATTAGACCAGGAAGCCGCATTTACTTTTTTTTTAAAATCGCTAAATTGTACTGATGCAAGAGCTTGTTTTGCTTCATCACTTAAATCTGACATTATATTAATTAATAATATTTGCTTTTAAGTAAATTTAATACTTTTATTTTAAGTAAATTTAAAATAATATTAATTAATATATGTTAGTGTCTATTATACCATTTTTATTATTAACAATTTTAATTATAATTTTAGTAAAAAAATGTAGTGAATCATTTGGTCAAGCTAATACTAAAATAAATACAATTACAGATAAACAAAAAATACAATACTGTAAAGAATGTAGAAAAGCTGAAAATACCGGTAACATGGATATATTTTGCACACATTGTGATTCCGGTAATCTTGACTTAAATTGTGTTCCAAAATCAGTTAATCTTAATCAACCACCAAAAATTAACTGTATCTCAAAAGATATAAGTTTAGAAAAAGCAGATAAATTATGTAACGCAGGAGGAAATTACACCTGTTCTATTTATGATAAAAATTCAGAACTACGTGTTAAAAAAGGAAATAATCCACCCCAGGCAGATTACATGAATAAATTATGCGGAGATGATTACTTTTGTGGATTTAATAACTTTAATCATTGCGGAACACTTGATGGACTTCGGTGTAGTCCAACAAATGAAGCATTACCAAAGACAGGTATGCCTCCAAATAATATGTATATTTCAGAATTTGATTCTTGTGTATGTGGAACACCATTATCTGAACGTAATAAACCTATCGACGAACAAAAGCATTATGTTTGTTATGATAAGGCATGCACCCAGATGTCAAGTGTAGATATTACAAAACCAATTTTAGATACACCCGATCTACATAACTTTCTTCAAGGATATGGTTCATATATGAATATTTAAAAAGTAGTAATTACATAAGTCTGTTTCTTTCTTTCGGTGATACATATTTCAACCCAAGAAATTTAAATATATCTTCCTCTGTTTCAGGATAATCTTTTTTAATATCAGAATTATATTCTAAGTTACTTACAGATTCTCCTTTTGAATATTTTAATTCTTTTTCACTAAGCGAATATCCATTTTTTTGTGCATATGCTCTCATTTCTATATTAAATCTTCCAGAACCAGTAGAAAACAATAAAGCAAATGGATATTCCTTTTCTGAATAATAAAATATATCAATATGACGATAGTATTCATTTATTTTTCCTAACCCCATATATTTAGTTGTTCCTGAACTAAATGTTAATGTGTCATTTGTTATATTACTCGAATACATGTTTTCAATTAATTTTTTCATTAATTCAGTTTTATAATTACTACTTGATACTAATATATCAATATCACCACTTGTTTCAGATTCTCTTCTATAACTTCCAACAAGTTCTATACTCCACTTTTTTGGCTTTTTAGACATTTCATTAACTGTTTTATCCATTAGATTTTTAAAATAAGTATTCCATTGTTCCATTTCACTTCTTGGGATTCGTTTTTCAAGATCTTCATAATATTTTAGACCAATTGCTTGTTTGGAATTTAGTAATTTATTATCCTTTGAATATGCTATTTTTAATGCTTCTATCGTTTCAATACCATCTGAATATAATTTATCTGCTTTTGCTGGTCCTATTTCTGGTATTGTTGTTAATTCACTAATAGATTTTACCTTTGGGTCATCTTTATATTTATCAACATCTGATAAATTACCAGTTTTAATTATATAATCAATTTTTTGCATACTTTTACTTTTCCACTCATTGTTTTTTATATAGTAAGCCTCTTCTTTTTCAAATTTAGCTCCATTGTTTTTTAAAACATGTAAGCAATTAATTGCTGAACTTATAACTTCTGTCGATTTTTCAAGAATAGAAATAACCTCATTATACGCTTTCTTTTTAAATTGCCAGTTCGGGTCTTTATTCGATTCAAGAACTTTAACAAGAATTTTAAAATTATAAATTATCAGTTCTCTATAGTCCTTTTTTTCTTCATCAACATTTTTAACATTTAGTGAAAAATCATTTCTAATTCCTCTATATACAGGATGCCTCGGTACGGAATCTTTACTTAATTCCATATAACTAAAAGATACAATTGAACCAATTGGAATACTAAATTCTGTATCTTTTTCTAAATATTTTTCTCTCTGCTCATCAGAAAATCCTGTTCCTATATTAAAAATTATTCCACTCGGTTTAGAATCAATAATTAATTCACATCTTAATGAACCAAGAAGTCCTTTTAATCTTCCATCACCTGGAATATATTCTTTAACAATTGCTTCTGAGTCTTCTTTAATTTTATACTTTAATAAATATTTACTTCTTTTTAATTCATATGGACTTCCCGGTGCTCTTAACATTATACCTTCTGCACCCGCCTTTGTTAATTCTGTATATCTATTAATCAATTGCTCCATACTTTCAATTTTAATTTGTTCTGTATATTCTAATGGACATTTAGACGTATTTTCTTTTTTCCATAATTCAGTCCTGTCTATTATTATTTGTTTTAGAAATTTCATTCTTTCTTCAAATGGTTTCATATTACCAGGTAAGTCAAATACCTTATATTTAACTGAAATCCATCTTTTATCTATATCCTTTTTTGTATATTTAGAACCAGGTTTTAAATTTGATAAAGCACTCGTTTTTGAAAACTCTCCACGACCTATCCAAATTTCTCCATCTAATGCTATACCGGGTGGCATAAGAAGTTTAAACCACTCTGGAACATAAGTATAAACTTTTGGATTACCAACATTTGATCCTCTTGAAATAAATTGAGAACCATCCCATATTGCTCTAATACCATCCCATTTTTCAGATGCATACCATCCAATCGGGGCATCATTAATCTTAAGACTTTTAGATAATTTATCTGTCAGTGATAACACTTTACCATTTTTATATAGATTTTGTGCTAACATTACTTTTAAATTATTTATATATGTTTTATCATCTATGTATGTAATATCTGCATTTTCAGGAAAAACGCTAATATAATTATCTTGTGAATATTTTTTTTCTGAATATTCTTTAAATTCAGAAATTGTTAATGAATAATCTCTCGCTAATTCTTCTAAACAATTCATTAATTTGTTTCTTAACATTTATATTAATCTTTATTTTAAATACTAAAAAAAAATGTAAATTAATATAAATGATAAGTGGAAGTTCTCCTATATGTGAAGATTATAAAAAACCAACTGCAACTTTTCCAGGTCCATGTGATACTGATAAAAAAAATACAATAATATATCAAAGAAATGATAATACTAACTGGTTACAATGTCCTTCGACTACATGCAGTTCTGACGAAGAACCAACATTATTTGCCGACAAGATTCAAAAGTGTTATAATAAGTCTTATAATTTAAATGGAACAATTCCTCTTTATGGACAATGTGACGGGTGTTTAATACGAAATAGACAGCCAGAAGTTTTAAATAAAATATGTGAAACCGGTTCATATTGTTCATATCAACCACAAACCCAAAATAAATTTTATTCTCAATGTGTTCCTGGAAAACCATCTCCATCTCCATCTCCATCACCATCTCCATCACCAGTATCTAATTCATGGTGGTGTAATGATAATGTATGTTCAAGGGGCTCAACAACTACTTCAAAAGGACCATTTACAACACAAAGTAATTGTGAATTAGATTGTTCTTCTCCTTCTCCTTCTCCTTCTCCTTCTCCTTCTCCTTCTCCTTCTCCTTCTCCTGATAAATGGAAATGTCATTTAAATAATGATTTAACTTTAATGCAATGTCAAACTGACCCATCTTCTACTGAAACGCAAACTACATGTAAATCTAAATGTAATGATGAAAAAAAGTATCTTGACTGTCTTAATAATAATTGTCCGTCTGGTCTTATAAATCAATGTTCTAATGACAAAATATGTCGTTCATTTATAGAAGAAATGTTAAATTGTTCTTATACTGATATTGATTGTATTAGTAAGGTAGAAGACAAGTATCCTCCCAGTGCCACAACCAATGCAGCATATTCAACACTTTTTTGCGGTCAAAATAATAAATGTACATGGAATTAATAATAAATTTAAAAAAAAAATATTATTATTAATTAATGTTGGTGCAATTATTATTAATATCGTTATTTTTAAGTTCAATTATTATTTCAATTATCGTATTGCTTAAAAAAAATAATAAATGGAAATGTAATCAAAGTACAGGTAGTTGTGTAATAAATCCCAAAGGACCATATACTTCACAAAATGATTGCAATAAGAAATGTACTAAATCACCACCACCACCACCAACACCACCATCTACTGATAAATATTCATGTGATACAAGTACAGGTAGTTGTGTAATAAATCCCAAAGGACCATATACTTCACAAAATGATTGCAATAAGAAATGTACTAAATCACCACCTACTGATAAATATTTATGTAATCAAAGTACAGGTAGTTGTGAAATAAACCCCAAAGGAACATATAATACAAAAACTGAATGTAATAAGAAATGTACTAAATCACCACCACCACCAACACCAACACCAACACCACCATCTACTGATAAATATTCATGTGATACAAGTACAGGTAGTTGTGTAATAAATCCCAAAGGACCATATACTTCACAAAATGATTGCAATAAGAAATGTACTAAATCACCACCACCACCACCACCACCAACACCACCATCTACTGATAAATATTCATGTAATTTAAATGCTTCTAACGAAGATTTACAATGTAATATTGATAAATCTTCAACTGAAACACAAACTACATGTAAAGGAAACTGTCCATCGAGAAAGGGTGTTTTAAAATGTATAAATAATAACTGCCACCAAGCTACTCCATGTTATGAAGACAAAGAATGTAAAAAAGGGTTGGTTGAATTATTAAAATGTAATTTGAATGACCCTAATTGCGATACTTCCGTTTTTACTCAGTATACTTCAAATACTAATTTTCTCAATATGTATAATTGTTCTATTGGTGCAAAGTGTTTTAATTAGTTGTTTTGTAGTATCAAAAATTGTAAGTATAAATGTTTAATTTATGTTTACCTGAACCAACTTCAAATGGTTCAACATGTCTTATATTTTTACTTCTATGAATAAAGTAGTCTGTCTTCTTTCTTTTAATTCTTAATTCTTTTGAAATGTTTTTTAAAGATAACATTTTAGACTGGTTAGTTTTTAAATATTCTTCAACAGGATTAATCATATTTAATAAAATATTAAATATTTCTTTAAATAATAATATAATATTAAGATGGACTTTGAATGTTCAATTTGCTTAGACTCAATAAAATATGCATCTGTGGGTTCATGTATGCATCATTATTGTTATTATTGTTTATATAAATGGTGTACAAAAAGTAATAAATGTCCAATTTGTAAAGAATTAATTTTAGAAATTAAAATAGATAGAGAATTTGACCGTCTTATTAACGGATATACTTTACCAGTAATTAAGTTTCCAAATTTAATAATACTAAGTCCTATTATAGGAATTAAAGACCCAGGATTGAAAATTAAGAATAATAATGGTCCTGGTGTTATTATTCTCAATATTAAATCAAATGGACTATTTAATTATTATGGAATTAAAAAAAAAGAAATAATACTTTTTATAAATGAAATACCTTGTATGAATCACAAATTTGTTATGGAACAAATTATGATATTACACAATTCAAATAAAAACATAAATTGTATTTTTTTAAAGTAAAAACGGAATAAATTCACATTTTCTTAAACCTAATTTTTTTAATTCTTTAATTTCAGATTCTTTTAAGTTATCAGTTTTAAATTGCAATGATTCTATTTGATTCTTCGATAAATTTAAATTAGTAAAAGTATCATAAGCATCCATCGATATTGGACAAAGTACTTTTACCAATTTTTTAATTGTTTTCGCATATTCTTTTATCTCCCCTTGTGCATTATTTGAATCTCTTAGTCTTATAAAATTAAATAAATTATGTAGGTCTATACTCCAATAAAATTCAGTATATAAATTTTGAGGTAATCCTATTCTTGCAATTTCTCTTGATACTCCTAGGTCTATTAACTTATTATATAAAGAGTATTGTTTATCATTATTATTTATATATTCCAAAAAAATATTTTTAATTTCTTCATTTTCAAGTAAATTTATATTTAAGTCTGACAATTGTTTATTATCTTTACTTTGACTATATAAATTATTAGGTACATAAAATTCACTATTTAATTTAGAATATCTTCCTGAAATTTCATTGTAATTTCCCATTCTATGTCTAAACCATTGTCTTGCTACAAATATTGGAGCTTTAATATGAAATTTAAATTTAACCATTTCAAATGGGCTGGTATGTTTATTTTTATATAGATAATTTATTAATTTTGTATCAGTATTGAAGTCTTTTAATCCTTCTCCATAAGATACACGTGCAGCCTGTACAACAGCTGAATCACACATTAAACTTCTAGCTTCATTTGGGATTACTCTGGGCATACAATCTATTATTTTAACAAATCCTTTTGAATCTAAAACTTTTTTATTTAATGTATTAAAATATATTGTATGTAATTCATTTCGTAATGTTGAAACTCGAAGGAATGTCATGATATATAATTTAGTAAATATTAATTTTTTAAGTAAAATTATATAATATCTATTTATATAATGTCAGAAAGAGTAAAATATACAGATATAGAAACTTTAGTTAATCAATTATTGTCGATTCAAACTAATTTAAATAATAATTTAACAAGTGTTCAAACTAATTTAAATAATAATTTAATAGATGTTCAAACTAATTTACAAGAAAATTTAGATAGTATATCTGGCGTACAACCAGAACCTCAGCCAGAACCTCAGCCAGAGCCAGAACCTGAACCTGAGCCAGAACCAGAACCAGAGCCAGAACCAGAACCAGAGCCAGAGCCAGAACCAG
>ERZ807291.7965-NODE-7965-length-12008-cov-5.869823_pt1 | contig 12008 bp, 12 predicted proteins | sample MGYA00521257_ERZ807291 | MGnify/ENA primary metagenome ERZ807291 (study PRJEB31413, sample SAMN03169783) | marine metagenome | biome: Marine; feature: Water; material: Subsurface seawater | place: North Sea | collected 2011-04-28 | depth 1 m m ...
GTTATGCGTCTAGGTACTGACAACACACTAACCATCGGCGTAATACTTTCATTGCTGGCCTCCGCAACGCAATGGTGGGCGGCACCAGAAGGCACTGCCAACGTAGCAATATTGGCGGCAAGTTCGTTCAGCGTATTTTTTGGTATCGGATTAACATCTGCAAATGCGGCTATGGGCGCTGTATCACTATTTCCTCATACGGCAGGCGCGGCCTCGGCTGTCTTTGGGTTTGTTCACGCGACGATCGCCGCCGCTACAGGCTTCATCGCGGGTAGATTCTATGACGGGACGCTCGTACCCACGGCGACTATTATGCTTATGTGTGCGTTTGTCGGACTTCTCGGTATTCCGCTGGCCCGAGGCATTCTTCAGAGAACAGACAGCGATTAATTTTTTTCCGAGGACGTGACTTTCTGGCTTACCAACGGCACAAAATCGACCTCGCTTTCGCGAATACAGCTCACGGCACCTGAAGCGAACTCGCGTTCCGCCAAGACCAAAGCAATTAATGAAGTCGCAACGATGAAAGCGACGTTGCCCGCCACCCAACACACTACCGCAAGACCAAAATAATACGCGCGAAGGCAGCTATTATTATCGTGACCTGCTAGATCCATCAGACGACCTAGTTGCTGAGCAAATCGCTGCCGGTCTTTGGCTGATAAGTCCTCTTCAGGCATAGGGGCACTGCCTACCATCACGCTGACGAAGCCGTATTGGCGTAAAGACCACGTTACTTTGAAAAAGGCGTAAATAAGAATCAACGCCAACACCAAAAATTTAAATTCCAATTCAGCGACGCTATTACTTATGAACGGTATGGATTGCGTGATTTCCGCCAGCTCACTTGCGCGAGACAACGCAGTGAGAACGGCAGCAAGAAGTAACAACGTCGTCGACGCAAAAAAACCCACTACCCGCTCCTGGTTTGCGAGCAGTGCCGCATCACCAATGCGGTTGTCCCGGTAGAGCATGCGCTCAGCCCATAAATCTCTGTGTCTGCGCATAGCACCCGACAAAGTCGCTTTTGCACTCCCTTTTGCTCGGCGCTTGGCGTAAAGCGCATAGCCTACCCAGGTAACAACAAAATACGCCAAACCAATGGCATTCCATGGAATATCGCTAGTCATTACACGTCCTTTTAGTTTTTTCTAAACTACCTTGTCGGGGGGTACATCTTAATTGAAACACACCTGATAATGCGCGCTATAGTAAGACTTAATAGTAGTTGTAGGAGGACGCGTGCACGAACTGACAAAAGACATGGAGGTGCTGACTCAGGCCATCGTTCGCTACGCTGTAGAGCGAGTGCGCATGGATCCACCGACATTAGATGCACCGCGACCTGAAGCTGACTTACGCGCTATGGCTGGCCAAACTGTTACCAAGGAGGGTATCGGGGGTCTTGAAGCTTTACGCTTGTTTACTGACGTGTTGGCACCTGCCTGTATTTCGGTGGACCATCCGCGACTATTAGCATTCGTACCAGCGGCACCAACCGAGGCTGCAACACTATTTGATTTAGTAGTTGGTGCATCCAGTATTTTTGGAGGCACTTGGCTCGAAGGCTCTGGCGCAATTTACGCCGAAAATCAGGCATTACGTTGGATTGCTGACCTAGCTGGCTTTCCCGCTGATGCGGGCGGCGTCTTTGTCAGTGGCGGAACAGCCGGGAACCTATCGGCGTTAGCCGCGGCTCGGCATAAATGGCGTAGCGAAAATTCGGATATGGCACGCACACGAGGACTAATTATCTCGTCGAAAGGCGCTCACGCATCGATTGCGCAAGCGGCTCAGATAATGGACGCAGACCTCGTTGAAGCTGGGGGACACCGATTGGAAGGCTCTGAAGTAGCGCGCGCTATCGCCGAGTTAAGTCAAGAAGATCGTGCTCGAGTTTTCGCGGTGGCCACTACGTCCGGTACCACCAACTTAGGGATTATTGACGACCTTGATGGCATTGCAGACATCTGCGAGAAAGAGCACTTGTGGCTCCATATCGATGGCGCCTACGGCGCCGCCGGCTTGGCAGCGCCGTCTGTGCGTGCCGACTTCAATGGCATCGAGCGCGCAGATAGCTTTATTGTCGACCCACATAAATGGTTGTTCGCACCGTTTGACTGTTGCGCGCTTATTTACCGTGATCCGTCGATTGCACGGCGTACGCACAGGCAGCACGGTGACTACCTTGAAGTGTTGTACGACGGGGTTTGGAATCCCTCAGATTACGCGCACCACTTGTCGCGCCGTGCTCGCGGCCTACCGTTGTGGTTCAGCATTGCATGTTACGGCACCCAAGCCTACACAGATGCAGTTGAGCAGACCATTGAAACCGCGCGACAAGCAGCTTTGATGATTGACGCGCACCCCAATCTTGAGATGGTCGTAGAACAGCGTCTTTCAATTTGCGTCTTCCGGCGCATAGGCTGGTCGCCAGATGAATACCAAACGTGGAGCAGCCGTTTATTAGATGAGGGCCTAGCCTTTGTTACTCCCACCAAGCACGAGGGCGAAACCGTTTTGCGCTTTTGTGTTGTCAATCCAAGAACAAGTACTGATGACATTCAAATGATCCTGGATACCCTTTAAATAATGGCTGATAACTGGCCATTTCGCTGGGATCTTCTCTTCCGCTACCGATTTATCGAAGTAATAGCGCTATGGGAGGGCCGACTGACGACGCGGCATCTCGTCGAAACATTTGGTATTGGTCGTCAGCAAGCCAGCAAAGATATCAATACCTATAACCGAGAAGTCGGTCCAGGCAATTTGGTCTATAACAAGTATCTCAAAGGCTACGAGCCATCGGCAGCGTTCGAACCGAAAGTCACTCGAGGATTAGCCGAGGAATACCTCCAACTACTCGCTAACCGGAGTGAGCTGAGCCGAACTTTTAGCTCGCTTGTACTTCCTTTGGGACATACAGAAGTACTCGACCCACCCACACGGAACGTGTCACCTGACGTGCTCAGGCCACTGCTACAGGCGGCGAGAGATCAGCAGCGGATTGAGGTGGACTACGTGTCCGTCAACAACCCCGATCGCGAGGGCCGAATCATCGCTCCTCACACTCTGGTTTGGACGGGTTTACGCTGGCACGTACGAGGGTGGTGTGAAAAGAACGGTGATTTTCGTGACTTTGTGCTTAGCCGCTTCAGAGGGCTGCCTGAGCTACTTGGGCCTGCAGATCATACGGCCGCCGATGACAGCGACTGGAACACTCTAATTATCCTTGAAATAGTGCCTGACGCTCGCCTGAGCGCTGAGCAACAAGAAGTCATTGCTGTAGATTTTGGCATGCGAGATGGCGCGCTGAAAATTCCTGTACGTGCACGCCTAGTCAATTATTTGGTGCAACTGCTCAACATCAATACCGGTGAGCCACACGCAGATCCTCGCGCCCAACAAGTGGTCATTGCCAATCGCGATGCCATTCTACAATGGCTTATCTAAGCGGCTTTATCCCCTAGACCATTTTTTTTGTGACCCACCTCGCATAAGCGCATCAACGTACTTTGCTCGACAAGAAGCCAGACATATGATGACCCGACAAACCAATCATCTACGGCTCTCCCAGAGAAAGAAGGTATTTATGCACGCAATCTCTACTAACGCCACTGTAAACGAGCGTCGCGGACGGGAGGCAGCAAGACCCGAGAACCTCGAGCGCTCCTTGAGTTTTGAGCAAATGGTAACGCTCACTGCCAAAGAACAGTTTGGATGGTCGGTAGCCTTCGTTCGCAGACCTTTGTTTATGCAGCCTGAGGTGGTCATCATCAGCCCCGACAAAACGGAATATGTGCTGATTGCGGAGGACGGGACTGAGAAAATCTTCTTCAATGTTCGAAGTACAGACTTCGACTAGGCTCCACCTTGACGGCTTAACGCCCATAGAACCCGCGACTAGCGGGTTTTTTTATGGCTGTTAAACTTACCCGACAGCTTTTAGGAGTAGCGGCCGCCATGAGTATTACACGGCGCGATTTCATCGCGGGGTTGGGTGTCGCATTAACCGCGACGACACATGAACGACTGCATGCGGCCAGTACACACGTACCTACGACCCCTTACCCACCATCGCTCACGGGTTTACGTGGCAATCACCCTGGATCGTTCGAATCAATTCATCGCTTAGCGTTTGGCGCATGGTCAGCTGGGACCTCCCAAAATATCGAAGATGACAAATACGATCTTATTGTTGTCGGCGGAGGTATCTCGGGTCTCGCTGCGGCATATTTTTGGCGCCAGCAAGCGGGACAGCACGCAAAAATTCTTATTCTTGATAACCACGACGATTTTGGCGGCCACGCCAAGCGTAACGAATTTACTGTTGATGGCAAAAAACTGATCGCCTATGGGGGCAGTCAGTCAATCGATACGCCAAGTCACTACAGCAAAGTAGCGAAACAGTTGCTGCTGGATTTGGGCATCGACGTAGAGAAATTCTATCAATACTACGACCAAGACTTCGCCCAGCGCCACCAGTTAAGTAGTCATTGGTATCTTGACGCCACACATTACGGCAGTGATTACTTAGTCCCCAATCCACACGGCGCCTCTTGGCTTGGCATAAAGCCACCTGAAGACATCCGATCTCTGATTATGCAGCTACCTTTGAGTAAACGCAGCCAAGACAAGTTACTCACCCTTTTCACCGACCCGACAGACTGGTTGGCGGGTAAATCCCTCGATGAAAAATGGGACTACTTGCGCAGTAAATCCTACGAACAGTATCTCCGCGATGACCTCGCCATGCCCGACGATGTGATCATGCTGCTGCGCCAACGCGCTCATGGTCTGTGGGCCGTCGGATACGATGCACTGTCAGGACTCGCTGCCGCACGATCTGGCGAACCTGGTACGACAACCCTCGGGTTGGAGCAAAGGCTCTGGGGCAATGAAGCCGATGAGCCCTACATATTTCACTTTCCCGATGGCAATGCAAGTATTGCTCGCTTGCTGGTTGAACAAATGAACCCACAGGCTATTTCCACAGAGTCTATGGAAGCCGCCGTTAACGCGCGGGTGAACTATGCCGCACTAGATACACCCCAGCAGCAGACGCGCATTCGCTTGAACGCTACAGCATTAAATGTACGTCACAACAGCACCAATACCGCGGTGGAAGTTACGTATGAAAAGCAGGGGCAGGTCAAAACAGTGGTCGGTAGTAAGGTCGTATTGGCCTGCTACAACCACGTTATCCCCTTCCTATGCCCTGATCTCCCAGCAGCTCAAACTGAGGCTATGGCCTGGCCTGAGAAGGCACCTTTGGTGTACACCAATGTTGCTTTACGCAATTGGCGTGCATTCAAATCGGCGGGGCTTTACCATTTCGAGGCCCCTCGCGATTTCTGGGCCTATGGTTCATTAGATTTTCCTGTTTCTATTCCCGGCTATTCTTTTAGCAGCGGACCTGACGAACCCATCGTTTTACATTTAGTGCACGTACCCACCTCGCCGGGGCTTGATGCTAGAAGTCAATATCGAGAGGGTCGACGCAAGCTACTGTCCACAAGCTTTACAGACTACGAGCGCACCATAAGACAGCAACTGGAGGGAATATTAAAAGGCCATGACTTCAGCTTTGATCGCGATGTTGCCGGCATTACCGTCAATCGGTGGCCACATGGCTATGCTTACGAATATATTGACCTGTGGGACCCGCCCGATTGGGGACCCGACAAAGGACCTCATATCACCGCGCGCCAACGATTTGGCAGAATTGCTATAGCGAACTCAGACAGCTCCGCTTACGCCTACGTTAACGGCGCTATTGATGCCGCTTGGCGTAGCGTCAATGAATTACTTTCAGTGGATTCATAGCGCCCTTAATTACCAATCTTGATTGGGATCATCGCTACTCGATTTCCCCCAGCGCCAATGGGGTTTAGGGCCTTTTGCGTAGCATAATCCGACGAGCGATAAGGTGGCGAAACCGATAAACGGTAATGCTTGCGAGGAATCCGCAGAAAACGCAGGGGCCACGACGACCGTGACGTAGACGACTACAGCCAACCATCCTTGATAGGTCACTGGATACCAACCCAATCCATAGCGGCGACGCTTAAACCAATATTTTGTAGGCATGGAAGACATAAGTTACTCGCCTTTTTCAGCACACTTGTCGATAACATAGATTTTTCGGTATCCGCTGCTATCCCACAAGCCCAACCACCCCTTGGGAATCAGTACCGTATCGCCAGCGTTTACTGATTGAGTCTCGCCACCTTTCGGCGTGAGTGTGACACCACCCGTAATAAACACCATCAATTCATCGTAGGGATAAGGCTCGTTAATCGTGTAACGATTGGCTCCCGTTTCATACACACCTACCTGCAAACAGCCTGACGTCTCATCATGCCAAATACGATCCAACGCGTTGGTCTTTCCGACCTCGCTCTCCTCCCGCAGTTGTTCCGTTTCAGGCACGCTAAATACGTCGCCTGGTAGGATATCCGCTGGCAAAAATTTTAATGCCGGAACGTTTACAGTAGAAACAGCGTCGGCATTCGCATTCAGGGCGATAGCAAACAACAGAATTAGTAGAGGTTTCATTTCTTTGTTCTCCAAGCCTACTTTTATAAGGTCTCCACTGAGGAATTCGAAAAAAAACGATCCATGACTTTTACCATGATATAGCCGGCCGAAAGACCGATAACAGCCCCGACTAGCGAGGGAAATAAGGTTTCCGCCAGACCCATGCCCTGCGCCACCTGAGTGACACCCTCGGATAAAGTGTGCGACGCGTGCGTCAATATGCCGCCGCCAACGAAAAACATAGCAATAGTTCCTACGACGGACAAAGACTTCATAAACCAAGGAGCAAAGCTCAGCATACCGCGACCAATAGCTCGAACGCCTTCCGCTATAGCACCGTCGCCCGCCCGCTCGGCGAGCAACAGTCCCACGTCATCAATTTTGACAATCGCAGCGACTAAGCCGTAAACACCAATCGTCATTAGAGTAGAGATGCCCGCCAGGACAATGACTTGTGTGACTAAGTCTTGGGCTTCGACAATACCGAGTGTCAGCACAATAATTTCAGCCGATAGAATAAAGTCTGTGCGCACCGCACCACGTATTTTTTCACGTTCTAAAATTGCGAGATCACCGCTCTCCCCTGCCAGTTTATGCGCGACGGCCGCGCGCTGATCGTCTCCATGTTTTTGGGTGGGGTGGATAAGCTTCTCTGCACCTTCAAAGCAAAGATACAGTCCGCCACAGACTAACAGCGGGGTGATCAAGAAAGGGGCAAACGCCGCTATTAATAAAGCTGCCGGAACGAGAATGCATTTGTTAAGAAACGCGCCTTTCGCGACGGCCCAAACGACGGGCAATTCTCGCTCGGGGCGCACGCCAATGACTTTCTCAGCGTTGACTGCTAAGTCATCCCCTAAAACACCCGCGGTTTTCTTGGCGGCTAGTTTGGTCATAACCGATACATCGTCAAGGATGGCTGCTATGTCATCAAGCAATGCCAAAAGGCTACCAAACGCCATGCCAACTCCTATGATTTCTTGCGCCGCTTAGAGGGCTGACGCATGGTTGATTTCGGATAGCGAGGTAGCTTTCCCGTTGCTAGGTAACGATAAATAGTTTCCTGTGAGCGTATCATTGCCACATTCTTTCGCACGCGGGGCAACGGATTGCTCTGCTCGCTGTCTAACAATCGCGCTTTGACGTTGTCATGCCACTGCTGGTCTAAAATATTTTGAATCAAATTCTGCGCATCGGGATCTAAAATGGGACACAACACCTCTACCCGGTAATCGATGTTCCGCGTCATTAGGTCGGCCGAGCCAATGTAATAAACCGGATTACCGCGGTTGTGGAAGACATACACGCGCGGGTGCTCCAGATAACGATCGACAATACTTATGGCGGTTATATTCTCTGACAACCCCTTAATGCCGGGCGTTAACGAACACATTCCGCGCACAATCAATTGCACATAAACACCGGCCGCACTCGCCTCATAAAGCTTTTGTTCGAGCTGCCTATCAACAAGGTTGTTGCACTTGAGCACTATCGAGGCGCGATAACCTTCTTTTGCATTGCGAATCTCTCGATCGATCATCGCTATCAAGCCCGGTCGAGAACTATGAGGAGAAACGAGTAACAAGTCATATTCAGGGCGAAGGTAATTGAACTTTAAAAAATCAAAGACTTTCGCGATGTCGGAGCCAATGGTTTGATCACAGGTCAATAGAGAAAAATCGGTATACAGCCGCGCAGTTTTTTCATTGAAGTTGCCTGTACCCACGTGGCTGTAATACGTTATTCCAGCCTCTTCCTGGCGCTCAATCAAAAATAATTTGCTATGAACCTTAAGACCCTGAATGCCGAAAATAACCTCGATGCCCGAGTCAGTTAAGCGCTGAGCCCAGGTAATATTGGCCTGCTCATCGAAGCGCGCAGCGAGTTCGACGACCACCATCACCCGCTTTCCATTGGCTTTGGCATTGATCAACGCATCTACCACGCGCGAATTCTTTGCCACGCGGTACAAGCAAATTTTCACTGAGACCACGGCAGGATCAAGCGCCGCAGTCTTCAGCACATCAATAATATAGTCGAAGGTATGGTACGGATAATAAAGGCACACATCTTTATCGCGTATAGCGGCAAAAATACTTTCCCTTGCCTCAAGACGAGGAATAGTAATTTGTGTCTGTGACTTAAACTCCAAATACTTGGGGCCCGCGTTAGGAAAATTGATGAAATCTTTAGAGTTGTGGTATCTGCCACCTGGGATCATGCTGTCGTACTGGCCAAAGCCGAATCGCTTACGTAAATACGCCAGCAGCCGTTCCGGCATATCTTCGTCGTAGACAAATCGTACGGCGTCAGCGCGTTGGCGCTGCTTAAGACTAGATGTCATTTTCTCGATCAAACTTTCGTTCATCGAGGCGTCGATCTCTAACTCGGCATCTCTGGAAAATTTAAAGCAATAAGCTTGAGCCGATTTAATTTCAAATACGCCGCGAAATACTTCGGACAAGCACGCTCGTATAATGTTGTCGAGCACTATGAATACCCGGCCTGCACGCCGCTTGCGCTTGGGAATTTCAATAAAGCGATCTAATCGATCAGTGGGAACTTCGAGAAGCGCGTACTGTGTCCCTGTATCGGTATCCATATCGATAGCAAGATAAAGCGACTCGTCAGTTAAGTGCGGTATGGCCGTATTGTCTTGAAGCAAGATGGGCTCAAGTTCAGGCAGTACCGTTTCATGAAAGAAGCTCTGAACAAAGGCCATTTGCCCGTCATCAAGCTGCTGTTCATTGAGAAGAAAAATACCGCGCCTACCGAGCTCCTTGAGTACGTGACCGTAAGTCTCTTCGAACTCTTCCTGTAAGCTAACCACCCGCCTTTGAATGGCCCCCAGCAGAGCCTTGGCATTCTGTCGCTGCTTGCCCGTAGAAACCGAGATGAGGCGCCGAACCTCCGCGACGCGCACGCGAAAAAACTCATCAAGATTGCTCGAGAAAATACCAAGGTACCGCACGCGCTGAATCAGAGGAACGTCAGGATCCTGTGCTTCCTGCAATACGCGCGCGTTGAACGACAGCCAGCTCAACTCGCGGGGGTAATGATACGGATCTTCGAGATCCGCTAATAATCGAGTAATCGCACTCAAATCACTCATTGCATTCTCATCAGATGCCGATTCTCTATTACGTAACGCCGGCACATTGGTTTTAATGCTGAACAAAGGGGACATGCCATAGCTCCATGCCATAGCCCCGACCAAACCAGTCGTTCTGCGATCAAGGCTTCAACGTAAGAGTGTCAGTCTTCAAAAGGCCTAAGACTCTCTCTGCCTCGTTACCTATTAGTTGCGCTTTGACACCTTTGCGACCGACGCTACCCATAACAACAAGCTGGGCCTTGTTATTTGCGGCCTCAGAAACAATCGTCTTTGCGACCGGCCCTCGCTTGAAAACAAACGCCGATGTAGGAAGGCCAGATTGATCAGCTAACTCTTGCATAACAGGTAACTGCATTTTCTGGCGTTCTTGTGCGTAAGTTTTCGGATCGACAAGGTCGAGGTCGGAAAGCAGCGTTGGCACTTCGAGAACGCACAACACTTTGAGCTCCATGTTGAGAACCTCAGCATAGTGGCGCGCCTCAAGGACAACATCGAGATTAAGTTTCTGTTTCGTCTTTCCCGTCGCACCAAGATCGACCGTAGCCAAGATCGATGCATCTTTCGCCCAGCGCTTCTTATTCACCAACAGGACCGGCACCGGGCAAGTCCGAAGGAGATGCCAGTCGGTTGAAGTGTGACCAAAAGACTCCGACTTATGTCGGCTTTTAACCACCACCATGTAATCTCCACCCGCAACACGCTTGCTAATCCATTCATGAATTGATTCAGCCCAAACGATATTGATCTTAATACCGTTATTGTCACCAGCGAGTTTATTGATGCGTTGTGTAATCGTGCTTCTGCGTTCAGCCATCAGCTGTGCCTTGATAGCAGCGCCCGCGTCTTTATCAACCTTTAAACGTTTGATATCCGTGTGAGTAAATGCAACGACCTCGGGGATAAGATCCATTTCATCTGCAAGTTGCAGACCTCGCGCGCTTGCAGCACATTTATCTTCGATATCGGCGATAATTAATAGCTTATTGCTCATGTTGGCTCCTGCACGTTGACCTTGACAGTATAGAAGCGCTGTACGGTCTGTCTACCTATATAACTCTCAATACCACTGCATATCTCAGACCTTATCTAGGCATGCTCCGGGGACTGATGCGCGCTGATAAATTCAGAAATTCTGGCCGCACAACGGTCAGGCGCCTCCAGGGGAATCAAGTGACCACCTTCGTAGACCTCTAACTCGAGCTGCGGGACAACACGCTGCCACTCACACAACCGATCGGCATCCAACACATCACTATCCTTCCCTGCAATTCCCAACATTGGCAACTGCAAGGCGTCCAGTGAACCGAAGATACTCGGAGCACTGCGATAAACACAGGCTTCCCATGCACCAGACCAACGCAGTTTTACGCCGTGGCTTGGAGCAGGCTCGTGCCCAGCGTTAACATAATCCCACAACACGTCATCGGACACCCGGCGAAAAGGGCGCTTGCTTCGATAAAAGGCAAACGCCGCGTCTAAGCTTTCAAAGTGATGCGGGCGTCGCAGAGCGACTTCTACTATCGGCATGTCTCGCCGCAACACACGCGTAAAAAACTGTAACGCTAACCAGGTGTTTCGCGGCACCAAAACGGGGTCGAGCGCCGCCAGTCCAACCACCAACTCAGGTCGCTGGCGTGCCACCAAGACGCTCACAACCGCGCCCATCGAGTGCCCAACAAGCCAAACGGGGCGGCCACCGTGGTCCTCCAATGCTTGGATTAAATCATCTGCGTAAGCTCGCCAGCTCAAACGGCGCGGTGCGCGGGCAACGCTCCATAATGGCCGGTGCTCTATCGTATAAATAGTAAACTGCTGCGCTAGCGGGTCTAACAGCTTACGGTAACTTTGGGATGGATAGCCGTTAGCGTGAGCAAAAACGACATCAGGCCGATTCGAGCGGGAACCAGCCGCCGCATTGTAAAGAGACAAACGCGGGGTCTTCGGTAACGTAAGCATAAAATAAGCGCCTTAACTCTGATAAATGGCCGTGTCTGCGTAACACTATTACCTAATTGACAACCTTTACTTCCAACTAACTCATTACGTATGATGCGCGCGCTCGGTTAATACGCGCTAAGTTAATAATAGCCACAAAAAAGACCGAACGGGCAGTTTATGTCGGTAGGAAAAGGGCTTTGACCATAGGGACTGCACCACAGGGACGTGTATCAAAGATGCTCTCCACGACGGAGCTCTCCACGACGGAGCTCTCCACGACGGAGCTGTCCACGACGGAGCTGTCCACGACGGTGCTGTCGACTCAATACTGAGCCGTTAGCACCCATCAGCAGTTTACAACACAAATTGGAGCACATTCATGAGCACTCGCTCCACATTCCAACGCCACGCACTC
>ERZ807291.7975-NODE-7975-length-11988-cov-28.143049_pt1 | contig 11988 bp, 15 predicted proteins | sample MGYA00521257_ERZ807291 | MGnify/ENA primary metagenome ERZ807291 (study PRJEB31413, sample SAMN03169783) | marine metagenome | biome: Marine; feature: Water; material: Subsurface seawater | place: North Sea | collected 2011-04-28 | depth 1 m m ...
GGCAACCTGAACTGGGAGTTTGATGATGTTGTTGTCGATTCTGATCTTGATTTCGCTGTCGAAACGGAGGCCCGAAGGATTCGACGTAACGCTACTGCGAAGAGCGCCGCTGCTCAGAACAAGGTAGGTCAGGAAATGTTCCCGGCTCGCTGGTTAGCACGGTACAGCCGTATGCCTAGTCCTGGTGCTTGCTCGTTTTGTTTAATGTTGGCGACAAAAGGGCCAGTTTATTACGCAGACTCGTTCAGTGGTCGTGGAGCTTCATCCTCGCGGCTTAACGCTAAGGGTGATGCCCGTGTGCACGCTAACTGTCGGTGCAAGCTGATTGCTGAGCCTGAGCGTGGGATGTTTAAGAACAAGGTCTTTGGTGACGCTAATCAGTACATGAATGCCCAGTGGAAAGACGCTAGATATAAGCGCTCTTACACATTATCTAAATTGCTGGACGGTAAGACTTTGCTGCCAGCACTCGCGCAGTCCGATTCTATTTTGGCTGCTTAAAGACTTCCTACCGTCTGGTAGGAGAGCACGCCGGTCGTGCTTTTAGAACCCCTGGAGGGTCAGTATGGAGAACAACGCTGTTGAAACACCCGTGGTTGAAGCAACTTCAACCTCACAAAATGAGAGTGAAGCGGTCGTTGAGGCGACTGAAGAACCGAAAGTGTTTGACGCTGATTACGTCTCAAAGCTGCGGAGCGAAGCTGCAAAGTATCGCACGCAGGCCAAGGAATTGGCTGAGAAGGCTAAGAAGTTTGACGAGTACACGGATTCTCAGAAGTCTGAACAAGAGAAGTTAACGGACGATTTGCGTGCGGCCACTGAGTCGCGTGCACAACTCGAAAGCGAACTGCTCAGAATGAAAGTTGCCTCATCCAAGAATCTTCCAGCATCGCTGGTGGGTCGCTTGCATGGCAATTCTGTTGAAGAGTTAGAAGCTGACGCAGACACATTACTTGCTGATTTGAAGTCGCAGTTTGTGGAGCGTCAGAAGTCTACTCCTGAACAAACCGGAGCAGGTGTCGTTGGTGGCGCTGAAGATGCGTCTATCGAAGGCTTTCTTGACATGCTTCGGAAGCAAAGTTAACCCACGGCTGAATCTCAGTTCCATACTGACAGTCATTTCAATTATTAGGAGAATAAAGTAATGAGTAATACTCTGATTACCCCTACTAACGTTGCACGCGCAGCGTTGGCAACATACCAGTACAGCGCGGTTCTTCCGCGCCTGTGTAACCGCAACTATGTCACCGAGTTCGGTGGCGGTTCTGGCGACACGGTAACTATCCGTAAGCAAGCCTCTTTGACGACCACTAAGTTCAACCGCGCCAATGGCGTTGTTGTGCAGGACGTTGTTGAAGGTTCCGAGCAACTAACCGTCGGCGACATCTATGACGCTTCCGTTGTTGTTACGCAAGAGCAGTGGGACTTGGATCTCGAATCGTTCGCGTTCCAAATCGCACAGCCAATGGGCAAGGCAATGAGCCGCACTTCTGAAGAAGTTGTGTATGCAGCCATGCTCGCCGGTTCGTCTGCCCCAGCCACTGCTCCTGGCGCTTCAGCAATCAACACCGCTGTTGCTCTTCGCACCCAGTTGACTGAGAATGAAGTTCCTGCTGATAACCGCGTGATGGTTATTGGTTCGGATGTTACTGCTCAGCTGCTCCTTGACGATCACCTCTTGAAGACCAATGAGGCTGGTAACTCTGACGCTCTTCGGAACGCAAACGTTGGCCGCCTTTTCGGTATGCCAGTGGTTGAGTCCGTTGTTGTCGGTGCCGGTGAAATGTGGATCGTGCAGCGCGAAGCGTTGACGTTCGTTTCGATCACACCTTCAATGCCTCGTGGTGCTGCAAACGCAGCTGTCGAGGTTTACGACAACCAAGCATTCCGCGTTGTCTTTGGTTACAACCAGGACAAGAAGCAAGACTTGGTTTCGGGCGACAGCTACTTGACCTCAAAGGTCACTCGTCCAGAAGGCGTTGTTGGAGCGACTCTTACTCCTGCTACCCCGTAATTCTACTTGGTTGGGGGGCGGGCGTTGTGCCTGTCCCCTCTCCAACTTGAGGAGTTTCAAATGACACTTGAAGAACTAGCGCAAGCGATTGAGGATAGGACTGGTCAGCCAGTTGATTTGGCGTGGCTTGCACAAGTTGTCGCTGAAATTCTCGCTTACGTTCGATTGTTGGCACCTTGCAAGATTGATATTTGGCAAACGATTGAAGATTTACCGCCTGACATTATCGCGGTGGTTGTTGCTGCTATCTCAAGGATTCTGGTTAACCCTCGTGGGCTTCGCCAGGAGACTATCGGTGAGTACTCGTACACGATCAATAGTACGGGAAACGGCGACCTCTTTACTGACACTGAGAAGCGCATCATTGCTTCTGTTGCTGGTTGTGGTGGGTCGTTTAAGTCGATCACGATGAAAGTTGTTCCACCGCCCATAGATCTGGCAACACCAGATAGGGATGCGTGGGCAGAGGATCGTCTTGATCTGCGTTGGGAGGTCTAATGCTCCCAACGTATTTGTTGACGCAGGATGCGAAGTTAATGTTTGATCAACCGGATAACGGTTACAACGTGCTTCCTCCACCCCGCGACGCTGAGGTTGTCCGGGCTTATTTTAAGCCACGGAGATCTGACACGATTGTGAATGGTGGGCAGGTTCTGACTACTGAGTACAGTTTGATGTTCAATTATCACACGAACGTTGATGGCCTTACTGGTGTTGAGATTGATGGTGACTTGTTCACTGTTGAGGGCACACCGATGGTGCACTGGAACCCGACAACTATGTCGATTGAGTATTTGCGGGTTGACTTGCGAAGGTCGGGTGTTTGATATGGCTGGTTTGAGAATAATCTCAAAGTATGTTGGTGATTCAGATTTGGTGATGATAGATAAAGTCACTAAGACTGCGGGTGGTCAGATAAATCAAGATCTTCAGCAAACTGCTAATCAGTTGGCTGGCGCTATTAAGGCTGGTATATCTCAAGCACCTAATCCTTCAACAGGATCAGGTACACAGAGTTACTTGGATTTGAAGGATGATGCCAGAGCTGGAATTGGTGTTGTTTCTGAAAGGTCACAGGTTTGGAAACGTAAAAAGATTGTTCCTGGTTCTAAGATCCCGGTCTTCTTGGTTTCTACATCACCTGGTGAGGCACGGTCGGCATTTGCTAACAGCATGATTGAGTTTGGGCGCGGCAGGCTTCCGGGGTATCACCCGTGGCTTCGTGCTCTGGTTAATGCTGGTGGCAGACCAAGCAAAAGCTATCTGAAAAAGGGTGGGTGATGCTTCATGGCTTATGACCCAGTGTCGACAGTTATGTCTACTATAAAAACTGCTCTTCCAAACGTTGAAGTGTTTGGAGGGTACATCCCGGCTACGCATGACGCTGTACCAGTAATCCTGGTGCGAGCAATTTCTCGTCAACCGGCAACTCAACCCACCACACAGTGGTGGAGGTACTACATAACGGCTGATGTGATGGATTTGAATCCATCGGTTTCTCAGGGAATGGCTTGGGATGCAGAGTTTGCAATCAACAGCATTGGCGGGAGCCAAGAAACAGGAAGTGTTCAGTACTGCGAAGTGAGCAGTGTGGAGCAGATTGAAGATGGTGGCTGGACGCCAACAAGGTACCGCAATGTATTAACAATCGAAATTGTAGCAAGACCTATTAACTGAAACTAAGGAGCAAGAAATGGCAATAAGTGCAGATGAAGTTCGTGTAGCTGGTACGGGGCGCGTTTATACTGCCCCTAAAGGCACCGAACTTCCTACAACGGTGGACTCAGCGTTACCCGCTGACTGGACCGATCTTGGGTATGTAACGACTGATGGTGTTTCGTTCACCTTTAGTCGTGAGACCGAGGATTTGGCGGCTTGGCAAGGAGATAAAATTCGGGTGCTCTCATTGAGTGAGCCGAAGATGGTTGAGTTCACGCTCATGCAGACTGATGCTGCTGTTTTGGAGACAGCATTCGGTGGAGGAACTGTCGTAACAGCAGATGGCGTGACAACTTACACACCACCTGTGCGTGGAGAGAATGTGGAACGGTCAATGGTCATCGAATTTATGGATGATGATATTACTTACCGTTACGCCTTCGGCCGGGTGCAGCAAGAGGGCGACGTTAACTTTGTGCTTACGCGCGAAGGTGCCGTTGAGTACCCAGTCACGTTCGGTGTGCTTGAGGCAGATCCTGCCTACACGATCATTACTAATGATCCAGCAATGGAAGCACCAATCGTTTTTGGGACTACAAAAAAAGCCCCAACGGTATTGAACGACTAATTAAATAAACCTGACCGGCCCCCAGCACCCTCCCTTGCTTGGGGGTCGGTCTTTATTAACTAGGCGAGGGTCTTCCTTGTTTAGCATGGCTACGAAGTAAAGGAACAAAATCTTATGAGCACTAAATTCGACATCACAATCGACGGTAAGATGGAAACATTTACAGTTAAACCAAAGCACATCCTGAAGATTGAACGTGAGTCTGGCGGGATCAGTGCAAACATTGAGTCTTCCTACAAACTTGCTTACCTCGCTACTGAGTCAAAACTCTCTTTTGAGGATTGGCTGGATGGTGTAGACGACATTGAAGCCGTCGATCAAGAAGAAGTAGCAGAAGAAGCTGATTCAAAAAACCTTACCAGCGGCGCCTAGCAGATCTTGCGGTCTATTCGGGCATAGCGCCGTCAGCCCTTCTCGATGAGGATGAAGGAATGCTGGCGGCGCTTGAACGTGCGGTTATGCGTAAAACAACCGCATGGACCACTGACCGCGAACTGCAAGCGTCGCACATTGAACTTACACATATGACGTATCTACTATTGGCTCGTGCAAACGGGGCTAAGAAGGTGGGTAAGCCATTACGAGTCCCAAGACCGGATGATAAACCGGCAGCACCGTTGTCGCCACGAGAGTTCGCGCAACAATTCAAACGCTAGGAGAATTTCATGGCAGCAAACGGTAGCATTGGACGTTTATATGTGTCAGTGGGCGCTAACGTAAAGCCAGCATTGAAGGCTTTGAACCAGGTACAGAACACGGCTGCAAAAACTTCTGACGCTTTGAATAAGGTTGGCACAGGATCTAACGGCGCGGAGAAGGTCGCTGCTAGTTCAAAGAAGTCTTCTAAGTCCGTTAAGCAACTTGGTGACGAGGCGAGCAAGACCGGTCAGAAACTTAAGAGAATGGGCGACCAAACCAAAGCGGTCGGCAAGCCTATCGCAAACCTTCAGGCAGCGACTTACCGTCTGTCCCAGGCTTTCGTTAACCTTCGTTACGGTAACCCTCTTGGCGTGTTCGCTGGTTTAAGTTCGGCTGCTACTTCCACTGGCCGTGCAATGGGTGGAATGGCCTCCAAGTCTAAACTTGTTATTGGTGCTATGGCCGGTATTGCTGCTGCGGTTGCTGCTGTTGGTATTGGTTTGACAGTAGTTGGCGTTAAGCTTGCTAAGTTTGGTTTGACGGAAGCCGCTAACCTTGAAACTCTCCGAATTCAGTATGAGGGTCTTCTTGGTACGGCTGCTGCTGGTGCTGCCGAGGTTGAGTACATTCTTAATCTTGGTAAAGAGTCCGTTGTTCCTACTGAGGGTCTGCTTGAAGCGAACCGTTTGCTGCTGGCTTACGGTGTTACGGCGACAGAGACTAGGCAGAGCCTTGTCAAATTCTTCTCCGATTTTGGTTCGGCCACTGGTCTAAGCGCAGCACGCTTGCAGGATATGGCTTATGCGTTAGGGCAAGTGGAGGCACAGGGTAGGGCCAATCAGATCGATATGCGTCAGCTTGCTAACGCTGGTCTGAACCTAGCAATCGTGTACGAGAAGATCGCGGAGCAGCAGGGTATCTCTGCCGCTGCCGCCAAAGAACTCACTAGCGAAGGTAAACTCACTGCCTCAATTTTGACTCCAGCGATTATCGCTCTTGGTGATAACTACGCGGATGCTGCTGAGAAAGCCCGTAATAGTACTAAAGGTATTTTGGCGAACTTGAAGGACATCACGCAGATCAATGCTGGTATCGCGTTTGAGTCTTTACTGAATGAACTTAAGCCTTTACTGATTTTTGCTGAGAAGTTTATTGAGGCGTTTGATTTCAGACCGATTGCTAAGTCTTTCAGTAACTTTATTGCGTATGTTCAAGAGGGTCTTGGTGTTGTCGACGTAGACGTTGTTGCTACTGCCAACACCATTTCTAACGGTATTGCTCAGACTATTGAGTATATTGGAAAAGCCACTTCGATAGTTATTTCTTACGTCAAAGTGGTTACTTCAGTTATTAACATGATGACCACAGCGTTTATTACGGCTGCGAACGGTATTGTTGCCGCTATTGTTTGGTTGGTTGCTAAACTTGTAGATGGTATAGAATTAATTGTAAGTCGTATTCCGTTGATACCACAATCGTGGAAAGATGGAATGGCGGATGCTAAAGATGCTGTTGCTGATTTCTCCAATGAGACCAATGATAGGTTTTCAGGGTTGGTATCGTCAAGTGCCAGCGCCGCTAGTGCAGTGGGTAAAAATCTAGTCGCTGGGTTTGGGGTTTTAACTTCCGGTGTTAAAGGTGTAGGAATATGGGGTGTACCTGGTATAGAGGAAGCTCGTGCTAGAAGGGATCAAGCCGATGCAGCTTTTACTCCTCTAGTACCCGTAGTCACAACCGGGTCAGGTGGTGGCGGTGCGAGTAAGGCCAAGGAAGAGGTTTCTAAACTAGAAGAAGCCATTAAGAGCGTTACTAAAAGTTACGAGAAGTTCCGTGACATGGCGTCTAAGCCTCTTGGTTCAGCGTCGGCTATTGAGAAGTCTTTGGCTTTTGATGCAGAGACTTTTGAAGGTAACGCCGGTTCGATTGTCTCTTCTTACTCTAAGATGAAGGACGCCATAACTGACTACTACGACTCTTTGATTGAGTTCTCTTCAGGTAAGGCGAAGAAGCAACTGAAGAGGCAGCGGAAAGAAGCGGTCGGGGCTATCAAAGCCCAGTACCAGGAGATCTATGACTTGGCTAAGGCCAATGAGAAGCTTGCGGCAGAAATTGAGGCCGAGAATGAAAAATTTGACAAGGCTCGTGAGGCTTCGATTGAAGGCTTCAGGCAGCAGATCTCTGACCTTGATGATGCTTACAAGGCGTCAACTAAGTCAACCACGGCTTTCTGGGATGGTCAAGTAGATGCAGCGAATGCTGCTCTTGATGCTGCTACGAGTGCATACGAGTCTGCTAAGGGTAAGTTAGATAACCTTATCTCTGAGCGTGACTCTTTCTTGAGTGGCATTAAAGAGAGTGCGTTTGGTTTCGTTAACTCCCTTACTGACGCTAACGAGGCAATCGCAAAGGTCACCGACCTCGATGGGCTTGGTTCGTTCTCGTCTACGAGTAGCGAAGGCATTGCTGACTTCAAGTCAGGGTTGCAGACGCGACTGGACGCAGTTAAGACTTGGCGTGCAGACATTGAGAATCTTGTGAACCGTGGGCTTTCCCGCAGTCTCCTTGATGATCTGATTCAGGCTGGCCCTGAAGGTAGCGGTGCTCTTGCGTCTGCGCTCGCTTCTGAGACTGACGCTTCGATTGCTGAGATTAACGCTATCCAAAGCGAATTGGCTGCCACTGTTGGTGGCTTGCAGTCTTCGGTGAGTGCTTCGTTCTTTGATGCTGGTATCAACCAGCAGGCTGGCTTTGTTGCTCAGCAAGAAGCAGCGATGATTGTTGCTCAAGCGTTCGTTAACCAGCAGGAAGAGTTGCGTACGCAGGCTCTTGAAGCATTGCAGGCTGAGTACGACGGTCGTGTCAAGGCTCTTGAGGACATGATTAAAACCACTGAAGATGCTGAAAGTGCACACGCAGTTTCTCTCAAAGCCACAATGGAAGATAACGCCAAAGCAGCAGCGAAGATTTCTGAGAAGATCCAGGACAGTGTTGCCAGCCTGACGGACAAGTCCAATGACAAGAACCTCTACAAACTGGGCAAGCAAGCCATTCAAGGTTTGATCGACGGTATGGAGAAGAAGCGCCCTGCTGCAATCAGGACAGCACAAAGTATTGCTAACCAAATCAGTGCAACTATTGCTAAAGCGTTCCAGATCCAGTCCCCATCGAAACTCATGTTCTCTTACGGTGAGTTCATTTCTGAGGGTCTGGCTCTTGGCATGGAGGCCGGGGTACCGAAAATTAACATGGCCGCTAACAGCGTGGCTAGTGCTGCTTTCCCAAATGGGCAGGTTGGTTCTAGTGGCGCGACTGAGGTGAAGGTTTTCATTGGTGACACCGAGTTGAAGGACATGGTTGACGTTCAAATCACTGATGCTTCTGGCCGTGACCGCGATGTGGCTTACGCCGGAAGAAGGGATTTCTAAATGACGACGACACCCATTGTGGTGCCTGCTACCAACAACGACATCCACCTGATTTCGATTCGGGTGGGTGCCGATGTTGGCTCGGTGGTGTCACTTGAACGACGCGAGAACTACTTGAAGGTGGAGACTGTTCGCGGTGGTCAAGATATTTACATGGTTGAGGACTCAACGTTTGTGGCTGATTATGAGGCTACACAGAACACACCTGTTGAGTATCGGGCTACCTCGAAACTGGATGGCGTTGAGGCTGTCAGTGACTGGGTGTTGGCCGATAACTTGGATACGGGTGGTGACTTCTTGTTCAGTCTGGACGATCCGTTCAGTGGTCTGAATATTTACGTTGAGTCGCTGAAGAGTGCCGCCACTACTTCTCCGCGCACAGTGGTGAAGGTGTGGGGCCGCCCTGACCCGGTTGTGGTTTCGGGTGTGCGTGAATTGCCGTCTGGATCACTGGTGATTTTGACGCTTGAGTTGAACGAGAAGGACTCCGTAGAGGAGATCTTGTCGTCCGGTCAGGTTTGTGTTCTTTCACCACAGTGGCCCAGCGAGGGTCTACCGGACACGGTGTACATGAGTATCGGCGGGGTTAATACAACTCGCCCGTCTCCTAGCGCCTTTGAGCCGTCTCGTCGTTGGACGATGGAGTACCAGCAAGTGTTTGCTCCTCCAGCGTTCTGGCGTTACCCGACTGAAGAGGCAACTACTTGGACGAATGTGCTTGACGAGTACGCGAACTGGACGGCGGTTGCTTCTACTACTTGGCGTGAGGTTGTGGGCATATGATCCCGGCTTCCCCCGAGTTTAAGAAGGCTCTTACTGCTTCACATGTCGCCCTTACTCGTGCGGTTGTATTGAATCCACAAGCTGATGGTACTTACGCCGAAGGCGTGACCTTGGCTATCGCTAGTGGCGGCTTGAGTATTGATGGTTCCCGTAACGTGTGGAGGCAGGGCAACTTTGTTCTCGCACCAGCGTCACCTTTCCTGCTTGACCCTTTGGACGATATTGATGGCTCTACCAGGTTGCGTATTGATCGTGGTATCCGAATGTTCCAAGGGTTTGAGGAATGGGTTACTGTCGCGGTGCTTCAGGTTCAGCAGGCTTCACGAGGCTTAGGCGAAGGCACACTGAAAGTTAGTGCTTACGATCTTGGTTCGGCTGTGCAGGATTACCCGGTGGCAGTGTGGTCACCGATTAACGAGGACTACACGACAATGACTTCGGTTGAGGCGATCAAGTATTTGGTCGATGAGGCCATGTGGGATGCAGAGGTCATCTGGACTGTTGATCCAGAGATCGACTTGACTGCTACTCCCCCGGAAGGCACCACGTTTACTGGTAACCGTTGGACGATCATTAACAGTCTCGCAAACTCGCTGGGCGCTATCGCTCACGCAGACTATGACGGCACTTGGCGTTTACGCAAGGTTGTCAACCAGACACCGACGCTACGGGCGATGGAAGTCGTCGAAGGTGGCGGTGGTGTTCTTGTGGATCGGACGATCTCTAAGTCTCGCCGTGAAATGTTCAATGCCGTCCAGATTACTTGGGAAACCCCAACTATTAGCGGCACCGTTTTCGTTGTTGACAGTGACCCGGCAAGCCCGACTTACTGGGATGGGCCGTGGGGCAAGAAGACAGCACCTACACAAAAGCTGGACACGATCACTACGGAAGAGCAGGCTATCGACGCTGCGTACGCGCTACTCGAAACATACAAGGGCAGGGCTAGGAAGATTGATTTCCGTTCTGTTCACAATCCACTCATTGAACCGTTTGACGTTATTGCCGTGAGTGAGGCGGAGATCGTTGGCGGTCTCAGGCAACTCACCATGCAAGAGCACATCCTAGACGCGATTGAGTACCCGCTTGCTGGTGGTGAAATGGCCGCCGATACGAGAGAGGTTACTGATGAAGTCATTCGTTGATGCGGTTGTTGAAAGATCAAAGATTGAGGCGGTCGCCAGGTCAGCAACTTTACGGTTCGGGCCGGTGACTGATGTTATTGGAACATCGGTGATGGTGGAACTTGAAGGTGTCACTGTTGGTCCACTTCCGGTGTTGAAGGGCGTTGTTCCTGTGACCGGAGATCAAGCTTGGATGCTTGCTCAAAATTCAGTGCTGGTTGTTATCGGCGTTTCAAACTAAAGGCTACACATACTTAAGGAGTAACACATGGCTGGCGAAAGTTATACAAGCCCAGTTACAGGGGCTACATATACTGTACCGTCGTACACCGATCCCGCTGACGCACCTATCGCGTTCAAGGACTTTGCTGACACCATCATCAGTGGCGGAATCGACATTGAACCTACCCGTCTTGATGCCGTTGTTCAGACGCTTGATGGTGAGTCATGGGTTGAAGGCATGGCCCTGTCCGTTCGCACAACTGTCCCTGAAGACACTGAGGGTCAAATAGGCGACGTAGTTTTCGTAGTAGGTGCCTGATGGCTATTGACGGCGGCGTGTGGACAAAGGTGTTGCCGGATGGGGTGTGGACAAAGATTTGGCCGTGGGTGCCGACAGAAACTTACCTAGATGAGGAAACCGAATGAGTATTTACGCGAAGACAGTGGATGGTTGGGTGCCTCTGACCGGCGGTAGTCGGGAAGGCGCTCCTGGTGCTCCTGTCATTACTAACCCTGAAGGTGGAGGTGTGATTTATTTTACGCCTGGTACTGAAGGTAGTGCTGGCGCAACTTTGGCATACGGGTCAACAATCGAACCTTCCAATAATGGTGAGACTGTTGTCGTTGACCAAGAGACCCTAGAAGTTTCAGTAGAAGGAACTTCACCGTTCACAGATTACGTTGTGAGCGTCTATGGCGTTAACACTGCTGGTGCAGGTCAGCAATCAGTCACAGATCCGTTCCAGTTGAATTACAACGTGGCGAGCGGTGGGACTGAGACTGTCGTAGATGACTACAACGGTACTGGCGAAACTTGGAAAGTACACACGTTTAGATCTGCTGGAAGTTTTTCTGTCAGTAGTGCAATTGATCCATTTTCCGTACTAATTGTTGGAAACGGCGGCGGCGGCGGCGCAGGTAACGGCTGTGGAGTTGTTTACACTTCCGGTGGCGGTGGCGGTGGCGGTGGGGTGTATACCAACGAGAGCATGTCTCTCACCAATACAACGTACCCTGTTGGTACTTGGAGTTTTAATGGGCAGTCTGCTGGAAATGGCGGAACAGGGCAGGGCGGTGGCAATGGCCAAAACGGTGGAGCAAGTGGATCTCCTACCGGTCATGGCGGAGGAACAACAGGCCCTCCGGGTACTTATGGCTTCGCCGCTGGTGGCGGCGGAGGTGCTGGTGGCGGCGGAGGCAACTCAGACAGTTTTACTGGCGGTTCCGGTGGTCCGGGTTTGGTCCAAAATATAACTGGTTCTTCTGCTACTTATGGTCAAGGCGGGCGTGGGCAGGACGGTAACGGTTGCGACGGAAATCCTGGACTAGGTTTTCCCGGTAGTCAAACTGGTGGGGTAATTATTGCTTACCAGATCGGTGTCAGTTCGACTACCCAGATCAAGAACGCTCAAGCGGCACAGGCAGCCAGATCTCAAGGCTACGATGACGGATACGACGTTGGCGTGGCTGATGGTCGTGTGCAGCGCAACGCGG
>ERZ807291.7976-NODE-7976-length-11988-cov-7.749602_pt1 | contig 11988 bp, 11 predicted proteins | sample MGYA00521257_ERZ807291 | MGnify/ENA primary metagenome ERZ807291 (study PRJEB31413, sample SAMN03169783) | marine metagenome | biome: Marine; feature: Water; material: Subsurface seawater | place: North Sea | collected 2011-04-28 | depth 1 m m ...
AAACCAGAACAGCTCAGAAACGTAAATACTGTAAAAATCACCCAAGGCTGCTAAATGTTTATATCTGCTTCGAGGGCTTGCTGTTCTCTACTGATGCGTTGTTTTCATCAGGTCTCACTCGACGAATTATAATGTCACCATTGTCGAGGATTTCAGGGGCTTCATACTGAGGAATGTTCTGAATAAACAACTCTAGGGCATCCAAAATCATCTTCATCTGCTCAAGTCATAGTGAACATGTTTAGTCATTGGTATGAGGAATGTGGATTAATTGGTTGCTCATCACATTCAGGAAGGAGGAGCTTTATTACTAACTGTTCAAGAATGATCAGTAGTGTAGGTGGCAGTCTGAGAGATGTTCAATCTCTGGCAGGTCATTCTAATTTAAACACCACTCAAAGGTATATTGATGGTGATGAGAAATCTAAAATTAAGGTGGTAGACATCATCTAACATCTACCACCTCTAGTAGGGTTGGTTTTATCTATTGAAATTCTTCCTCATACTTTTTGAGATGATCTCAATTTTATTGTCAAAATAACCCTTTTTAACCTCATCCATTATCATCCCTAAAGTTTGTTGGATTTCATCTATATCTTTGGCAACAAATGAGAATTTACCTTTTTGGATTTCTATGGGTTTTCTTCCATAAAATATGGAACATCTGTAGTCACCATCATCACCCAACCAATACCATTGAATAGGCTTTTTACCTTCAATTCGGATTCCATTAATCCTCTCATCCAGCAAACAGAGCTGTTTATGGATTCCATTCCATAACTTCTCTCTCTTTTTTGTAACTGGATTGTGTGATGAGTCTTTTTTGTCAGTAGACAGTTTGAGTGTTTTAATTGACATGTGAAATCTCCTTCCAATTTCACCCATCAATCAGGTTTCTTATTTGGACAACATCTAACTAGATGTTTTCATCTATCTACTTTCTCAATATCACCACCCACCACTTTGAATGATTTTCTAGCATTTGATTTGAGTTTTTCTGGGTCCATGTGTTCATAGTGTTTTTCTATCTCATTAACACTAGTCCCACATTCCTTGGCTACATCATACACACTCACACCAGAATATAATCTTGATGTAATGTACCAATGCCTCAGTGAATAAAATGTAATTCTTCCCTTGTAATCTGCGATTCCACACCCAACCATCAACTCATGCCATAATCTATGGCGATCAGATCTGGACAACATGGTTCCTTTGTAATTGTCACAAAAAACATAGTCTTCTGGTTCAAGAAAATTGGATATTTCCTTCAACCTCTCAAAATACTCACCACCTCTAGTTAGGATGGTTCTTGATTTTCTAATCTTTGAAATCTCAGCTGGTATATCAATCTTCACAAATGGTTCTTTGCCCTGATCATCAACAACAATATTAACCATTTTCCACTTCAACTGAATGATTTCACCAACCCTCATCCCATTGTTGGCTGCTGCCAGAACTAAGTGTCTGAAAATATTTCTTTTAGAGTAAGGTTTCATATTGGGGCTATAAACACTCTCATCTTTATCCTTATCCAACCAAGCCTTACTCCTCATATACCTTGTAACTTTATTGTATTCATTGGGTGTAAAAGCATCTCTTCTCTCCACCTCTTTAATCTTTATCACTGGAAGATCACATTTTTCAAAACTGGTATATGATTGTCTGAAACACCACTTAAAAAACTGCCCAATAGTGGTCATTTCATTTCTTATTGTTACTTTTCTGGTTTGGGGACGAGTTTTCTCTCTCCAAATTGGATAATCATAAAATTCATTAACCTTCAAAGAACCAATGGTTATCTTTGAGGCTTCATGTTTGTGTCTAATAAATGCTGTGATGTTTTTACATTGGGATCTAATAGTCACATATCTGGCTTGTGTAATTAATCCACTCTCTGATCTTTCTTTAGTCCATTGAACAAATTCTCTAATTACATCCTCAAAATTTGATCCAAATACCTTTCTTCCATTCGAACGATCACTCATTAAATCAATATATTGTTTCTTTGCTTTCTCTCTTGCTGTGTCTAAATCCTTTGTTCTCAAACTCCTCTCATACATCCTCTTTTCATCATCCAACCACTTTCTAAAATACCAATTTCCATTACTGGTTTTAGTTGTTGAGATATACGCATCACCATCCATTATTGGCACCGTTTGCGTGTAGTATTTCCCGCCACCTTTTTTCATTCCAACTTCCCTATAGAATAATAAAAATAGTTCAAAGTTTGAGGGGTATTAAAAATCAAAAACCCTTCAAATTCAACTGATTTTTCTTACTTTGGAGTAATTTTGGAGTTTGTAAAATACTATAAGGTATTGATAATAAACAATAAAATTATATTGGAACTACTCCCACTCTATCGTGCCAGAAAACTAACATATTGATATTAAACAATAAAACAGTATTTAAAATCTACTTTGGAGTTACTTCAGAGTTAGGTTGAATAAATCTAATCTTTTTACAAAACCTCTGGAACTACTCAGTTTCAATAGTACCCAATGATTTCAAAGGGTTTCTGGATTGTATCAATTTCAGCAGATTTCTATTTCCACCTAACAATAATTCCACTCTTCAAAAAACCTCACCCAGAAAAAAAATCCTTTTGATTCAATACTTTAATATAAAGAGTCTCTAATCCAAATCTCTTTTTTTTCTGAAAAACAAAAACAACACAGCATGTAGGGTTTATTTTTCTATAATAACTACATCTGGTATTATATTAGAATTATTCACTCTTATCATCTTCCACATCTGCAGTTTGAGTACTTGTGAGATCTCTATGGGGTTTTTGGGTTTCAATTCCCATAACATCTTCCAAAAATAGATCAATCCTTCCCATCATATGTTCACCACTAACCCAAACCTCATATATGTCCTTCTCATCTCCCTCTTTCACCTCTCTGGCTTCTAAAACACTGGACTTTATTTCACTGTAATTTTTCGCAACAAATTTCTTGTACAGACTCTTATTCTTCTTTGATGGATATAGATTATTCACGTCTGTTAATTCTTCAAATATAAGGGGGTGATCTCTAGCAAATCTTGCAACACCCTTGTAGGTCTCAAAGAAAGGTTCTTCTACTTCTATGATAACTCGATCACCCTTCTTGTATTTTGCATACTGGGTTTCAAAATTTTTAAAAGGTTCAAGTCTGTTTCTAGCAACCTGGGTGTTTACACGTGACCCTTTTACCTTTCTAAAACCAAAATATTCCTCAAAGTTCACTAACTTGGCTTCTACCCGTTCCTGATAATCATATTGGTTCTTGTACACTACCAAATTGATCCCTTTTTCTTTGTAATGTGGATGGTAGAACCATTGTCTTTTTGTAGCCTTCCTATCCACAATATTTTCAAAAACTCTGAGTGTTTTTTTACCTTCAAACACAGGGTGACTGTCTGGATTCCATCCACTTAAATACGTGGTTCCAGTGGTATCAACCACCACCACATTATCCATTATCCCCCAAACTTCATGGCGATCGGTAACCACACCCTGTTTTGTGTCACCATACAAATTAGAGAACTTGTCTATGGTTTTCACCACATCCAAACTAATTGATCTAAACAACCTCCTCCATGATCTACCCTGTATTTTCTTGTAGATCACATAGAGGCTCTTCAACTCTTCTGGAGTAAAAAACTCCCCATTTGAGAAATCACTACCAATAAATGTGTGTTTAAATCGAACAGGGTCTTTAAAGGGATAACTGCATATTTTTTGGATGTTATCTTGGAACGGTTTGTCTTTTTCCAAGGCTCTTATGTACAAACCACATTCTTTGTCATTTTTGATTAATGGTTTTCCATCAACAAAATACCTATCTCCAAACAATTCCCTTATTTGGGGTTTATCTAAATTAGTTAATCCATGGAAATGTACATAAAGAAATACATCGCCTTTAACCCCATCTCTTTCGAGCATTTGGTTGATCTGTTTTCTCTTAAATTCACTTCCCTTGGCAGCTCCCATTAGGAATTTTCTGTTCACTAACTCAAATTCATAAACAACCTCAACAAAGGGGTCATGTTCTCTTTTTATGGTGTTATTCTTCTCCAACCACTTCCTCATTGATCTCCATTTGAGGTCATCCTTTTTGATCATTTTATCTAACTGATCATAATCAACAGGACACAAACCAACATGCCCTGTGATCATATTCAGGTCATTGTTTGTGTAGTCTCTTTTGAATTGTGTGTATTTGGGGACATCATCAATCTGGGTCTGATCAATGGTTATATCTTTGTAGGTTTTTCTGTTTAAATGCTCATAAACCTTAGAGCGATATGTTTCACTGGCTACTTTTCTGCAGAAGGGACACCATAGGGACTGACATACTCTTTTTCCCCATTCCTTCTTCCCTCTAACCATCTTCTTTTGTTGAGTGAGGTATTTTTTAATTCTCTTTGTGTCAGGTTTACCATCCCCATCGACGAGGCTAGTTAAGTCTTTAATTACTTCCTCTCTTAAAACTTCCTTGTATTTTGTTTGTTCCCAACCCTCCAAAATAGGGTACTTCATCATTCTGTTAAAATAGGGACCAAACCTCTTTGTCTCTGGTTTATACCTCTCTAAATTCACATTCCTACAAAATTGAAGTTCTAACCAATAATCATAGATTTCTGGACCATCCAAATGATCTTCTAATGACTTTAGAACCCTTACCCAACTTGGTTCTCTTTTGCCTTTTCCTTCCCACCATTCTCTTCGGTCATCATAAAATTCCTCCAACATCTTTTGTTGGAGGAATTTTAGATCCATTTTTACCTGATCTTTGAAATCTGAACCCATAAATTAAACCCGTCAAGAATCGTGGAGGTTTGATTTTACACAGCAAACCACCACTAAGTCCAAAGATGCGGGTTCAAATCGTAAATTTACGGGTTCATTTTGGATGTTTGATGAAGATTGTGGTGAATGGAGATCTACTGGATTTGTAATGGTTCAAAACCCTAGTCAAATCTCGATGGTCAGATGACATGTTTACATCGATCATATCAAATTTTGGATTTTGGATTTTCCCCATCTTCTTCAACAAGTCAGAGTAGGAGGGTTTACGTTGATCGAATAACATTCCTTACCCTCCCTAATACAATCTTCGTAATTGAAGGAAATCTTCACCAACCACCAATTCAATCTTATTTTCAGTGGTCGTAATGTTATTAATTGCCTGAGTTAGGTTCTCAAATAACACATCTCTGTCATCATCAACTGCGGCAAATGGCAGTAAAATTCTCTCCACCATTTCTTTGTTGTTTTGAATATGGCTCAATTCTTCCCTTTTTGTAGATGAGTCAGAAGCCCACGTTTGCCAGTTCATCATTAATAACTGTCCTCCCAACTTACATTCCTCTGAAACCATCCATCAGATTGATGTTGTTTCTTTTTGGTGGGTTTATGATCTTCTCTCACCTTATTTTTGTTTTGGATTGTGGTGACTAGATCATTTAACAACCCATCCTTTTCCATATTGTCAGTTTCTGCTCTTACCCATTCAGATATCATCAAATTGAGTAATGAGGTCCGTGACATGTTTTTATACCCCAGAATGCTGTCTAGGTTATTGGACAGGTAAAGTGGGATGTTGAAATTGATTAGTTTGTAATCCGTGTCCATTCTCATTTCTTTGATCATTCCTTTCTTTTATGATTATTGAGAAATATTCCCTGATCTCTTCATGATCCATTTTCAGGAAATTCCTCTCTCTCCCAATAAAATTAATAATTGAATTGAATTGATTGATTGTTAGGTCTTTTCCACTCTCAATTTGATCAATTAAACTTAACAAGAAATCAGTTATCTTTATCTTTTCATTTTTTAGATAAATACTCAGGTAGTTTAATAGTTCTTTTTTGATAACCTCTCTGTCTTTGGTACTCATTTTATTATCCTTAATTTTGATTATAGTTATTGATTAAAGGAAATTTGTTATCTCTCCTTGTTTACTCTTGGAATTTGACTGATCAGAGGAATCTATATTCTACAAGGATCTACTGGATGGCTATTTTCCCAATCAACAGCATCCATCAAATTGCTTTTAGTCTTCTTCTTCATCATATAACCCAGCCACCCATCTTTCTCTGATGGGTGGTTTATATGAATTTCTTCATACCCAAATAAGGTTTTCCCCCAACACTCCCTCACAACTTGATCAAATTGTTTGTTGGATAGAGTAGGGGGTTTTTGAATAATGGCATGGAGGTGGTGACGTTGGTTTGCACTGACTTCTCTGACAACTAACATCCCTAAACATTTTCCATATCTTGAATAGGCATTACCAAACACTTTTCTATTCAACATATTCTTGAAATATCTAAAATTCCTCTCACTCACCAAATCATCAATCTTACCCCCACCCACAATTTGCTTCTGTGTGAATGTGATATTGACTGGATTTGGTATGTGGAACGCTCTCACAAAGTCCCTAAGTGCTGACTCCACCTCTCCCATAACCCTGTTTTTCCCCCCTTTTTCTTCATCAGGTATTTCTGGGATATTTATTATTTACAGGATTTTGGTGTTAATTCACTCTTCCAAACTATCACTCATTATCTAATCCCTAGAATATAATGAGTTCATCTAACCTATTGTTATTAGGATGGTTTTAAATGGACATTATCTGTTCTCTTTTTTGTCTCATTATAAGAGGGTCCTATTAGTCAATTTTATAATGGGATTTATTGATTATGGGACTATCCAAACAAGCAAAGACACTTAATGAGAAACAATCAAAATTAGTCATCTCATACCTCAACACCACAGACAGACCTCAACGTAATATGGTTATCTTCCTGCTTTCATTGAAAGCTGGTTTAAGAGCTAAAGAGATATCTTGTTTAAAATGGTCAATGGTAATGGGAGCAGATGGAGATATTGGGGAATTCATTAATCTTCCAAATGTGGCTTCTAAGGGTAATTCTGGAAGAACAATACCACTCAACAAAACCCTCAAAGACAATCTTGTTCAACTCCTCAATAAGGTTCAGTTGGTGAATGATAATGTGAGCGATCAATTCATTATCACTACCCAGAGATCGCCTAAAACATCTGCTCAAGTCATAGTGAACATGTTTAGTCATTGGTATGAAGAATGTGGATTAATTGGTTGCTCATCACATTCAGGAAGGAGGAGCTTTATTACTAACTGTTCAAGAATGATCAGTAGTGTAGGTGGCAGTCTGAGAGATGTTCAATCTCTGGCAGGTCATTCTAATTTAAACACCACTCAAAGGTATATTGATGGTGATGAAAAATCTAAAATTAAGGTTGTAGACATCATCTAACACCTACAACCAACCGACCTTATAGATTAGACTCCATTTGGCAGTTTCTGATAGGGGGCAGTGTTTTACTCATCTACTACAGACGGTTTTTAGGATGAACTCTTCTACTGAGTGAGTATAAGGATAATTCCATTCTGGGTTTGTTGTACGACAATGGATGGGGTGTTTTACAAGACGATAAGACTGCGGTGAAGTGGTACAAACTTGCTGCCGAAAAGGCAGATGGCGATGCCCAGTACAATCTGGGTAATCAGTACGACAAAGGACTTTTTTTTTAATCTATCATGGATAATATTTTTTGGAATTATAAAGAAAGGTTAAAAAATGAAATATATGATTTCCATAGTATTGTTGCTATTTGGCACAAATGCATTCGCAGAAAATGTACAAGGAAAGGATGCAAAAAACATCGTGTTAAATGGTGAGGTGATGGGCTCGCACATGATTGATAAAAATACCTTAAAAGAAGCCGGGGTTGGTGCTGGTGTATTCTATTCAGTAAAATCAGGCGGTAAGATTTATTACTGCATGCATTTATCTCAAAATGGTTTTTTCTGTGAATCTCTAGACTGACGAACCTTTTGATGCGTCCAAGATGAAGTTTGATGTCACTGAATGGGATACGCTGAAGTTGGTTCATGGTATGGATTACGAAGGTGACACGCTCTCTGTGGAAGATACGGAGTTCCCCGGAACTGCTTATGATTTCGTAATCTAAAAAATCAAGGTAGTGATACTTGTAAAATATCACTCCACAAAAAATTCATCTACTCATCCAAAGTGGAATGGGTGCAAGTAATGTAATCAGTTAATTATTTTATTAGGAATTGCGGTGGTATCTCATGATAGATACTGTCGCTACCACCTTTAAATTCTATTTCTAATGATTTTCTTCTTTTCACATCTTTAGCAAACTGGAGATACGGTTTTTTTTCTGAAAATACGGCAATAGCAGAAATATTCATTTTATTTTTGCTATCTCCAATAATACGGAAAGTCGTACTTTCAGCAGGAAATTTAACACCTAGCATCATGTTGAGAGAACTTAATTCTTTATTTAACTGATTTAATAGAGAGGTACTCAAAAATTTAACCTTGTTACCATCAACTACTACCATTGCTACTCGCAAATTTTTCTGAAGGTATTGATCTAATGCTGATTTTGTTCCTAATGGAATAGAAGAAACTACTGTCATTACTTTCCCAAATTGTCCTTTGGAAATCTCTACTTCAGAACCACTCGGCATGAACTTGAGTGCAGCAGTTTTTGCCTTAGGAAGTATGTTTTCTTCATCTTCCCCTAAGATATTGAAGGATGCCTTTATGGGCACTTCCACGATTTCATTTTCTGCTGCCGTTGTGAAGTCTGAGGTATAGACCTCTATTTCAAGTTTATCTGGGTTGCACGCCGATAAAATGAAAATGCTGATAGAAACGAGGCACATCTGTTTAATAACAGATTGATAATGTAAATTTTGCATTATATTTTGCCCAATGTTTCTAATAAAAATTTACCAACTCTAAACTTTTTCGAACGGAAACTTACACTCGAATTTTTGTTTTGCCATTTCACCTTAGTAACTCAGGGATAAACTGTCATCCTCTTCGTATGACTTTTCGTCTTGGGAGAATGCTGTATTAGACAGGAAATATAAAATAGCGAATGTTAAGATGAATAAACACAGTCGAATACACTGTAGTGATGCCATTCTATTTGATGCCGAGATCCCAGCGCGTCTCAAACGCATGATTAGCTTGCCATTCTTTATGTTCTGCTGGGTTTTCACATCGGGCAGCAAACGACTCTCGGTTCATATTGAATTCGGCATCTAAAAGGTAGCCAACATTCCAACACGTATTGCTATATTCTCCAAGAGCACGATTTTTCATCAGCACTTTGATCTGAGCTGTGATTGATTCAACCTGACGCCCTCTCCAAGTTGCCACGCCATAATCAAGGGGTGCGTGGACAGTGCTTTCGAACTCCCAGCCTTTCACGCGCTGATCAGCGTACCAAGATGGGTATGCTCCCCAGAAATTAGCCCCAGCGATTGCATCCTTGACACCTTGCTTCGCACCCAAGGCGCCATCGATTTTCCCACGTATTTCTGACAACTGCCCATCTATTGTGGAGACCAAAGAGGCAACCTTGGCACCAAACCTGTTACGGTACTGTCTTTGACGGGTCTCAAGCTGTTCACTCAGTGCCTCATTTTTTGCTTGCTCAAGAGCTTGTCGTTTTTGAAGTTCAGCTCGGCGCTCGCCCTCAGCTTTACTTTGATTAGCTTGTAGTCGAGAAAGCTCGGTTAGGCGTTTCTTTACCGCAGAATTTGTTATCCATACAGGCAACACCTGCGCCTTCAGATTTGCGGTCGTCGCGGCATCAATAATCTTCTTCAAAGTGTCGCTGGACCCGTATACGAACGAGCAATCCTTTTTTTGCACTTTACGAAACGCTTCTGTTGCTGAACCGTTTGTAATTCCCACAATTTTCTCGCCTGTCAGGAAGTAATGCGCCAAAGAAACCTCACTGATCGCTTCGTCATGTCCTTCAATGTCCCTCTCAACAATAGTGCACCCAGAGCGGATTGAGGATCTAAACGTTATTGCACCAAAGCCAACCCGCGCCCCTTCTTCAATATCTCGTTTATACTGCGACGAGAGAATCTCGCGCTTTGCGACCTCTTTCTGGAAATCGCTCATTTTGACAGTTAGTAAACGAGTTATCGATTTTTGGCTGAGAGCGGCGACCAGTTGGTCGGCAGTAGGGATATCTTGAGATTTAGACAGGTCTGTACCTGACAAAATGAGTGCATCTAAACCTTTAATGCCTCCGCGGCAATTCGTCTGAATTTCAATGTTATGTTTTTGCGCCTTTGCTTCAAACGCAACCTCATAAAAAGCAAGGTACTGCGGCTTCAGTTGGGAGAGTGAGGGAGCGCAAGCTTTGACAGTATTGTTCTGAAAGACGACTTTCCCAGATAAATCACGAAAGGCGTGTGGTGCCGTTTCGTCTAAATTCACCAACACAACGATGTCTTCAGCTTGGACATCCGATAATGCTTTCAAATCAACTGTGGATATTTTGACTGGTTGTGAACTATTTCCTGCAGTTTTTTGGGAGTTATCAGCCGTGGACACTCCAAGTTTTTTCGCTTCTACCATTAAGTCGTTACGGAGTTTTATGAGGGTCACTATATCCTCACTATCTTTTAGGTTCTTATATTTTAGAATGACTTGCGACAACTGATAGGCGTCTGGAGCTAACGGATTGGCGACAAGCCTTTTCTCAAGAGCGGACACATTGCTTGAGATACTCGCGAGAGCACTTGCTCTTGCTTTATCACCAGCCTCTTGGCGCTTTTGTTGTTGGGCGTCTTGATACTCTGTGAATTTTGTAGACTGACCGACATAGGCAGTCAGTCCAAGGAATTTGGAGCCAGGCTTGTTGAATGTTCTATTTTGAACCTCGCCAACTGCAGGCGAATATAAACCAGCAATCCTCAGTGCATCAAACTCTGTTGGATTTAGTGCGATAAATTCTCGAAGATCATCCAAATAAAGCTTCGCATTGGATTGCTTGCTAAGGTCGAGCGGGGTTCTACTTTTAGAAACCATTTGCGTTTCTTTTTTTGGGGCTATCTCCGCTAGCGAAATTATGACATTCAAAAGAGATTGAGCACCAGTTTCCGTGCTATAATCCGGAGCATTATTGCTTTCCGCATAAGCCACTATTGCTCTTTTGGTTCCAGCTCCCCAAAAACCATCAATCGTGCTTTTATAAAAACCCCGCTCTCGAAGTTTCTCTTGAATGGCGTTGCGGTCAAGTGGAGGCTTCGATTTGAAATCTTCTGCAAGCCAATCTCGATTAAGCGCTTTCGCTTGCAATGCCATACTCTCACGAACTTTGGCTAATTCTTCCTTCAAATTTTCCTGAGCCGCTCGTGCCTCTTCTGCTAAGCGCAATCTTTCTTGTTCTAAACGAAGGGATGCCATCTCTTCTTGTCGTTTCTTTTCAGAATTTTTCTCAACAATAGATAATAGTCTTTGCCGTTCATTTTTTACCCAATAATTAGTAAAAATATCACCACCACGGCTGCCCCAGTGCCTTAATTCCATTTTAGCTAATGTTCCTATAAGACTACGATCTCGTATACGATGCCCGCTACAACGGGTGTCCTCCATAGACCCATTAGCGTAGACTAGAGAACTAAAACAATCAGCAGATAACCCTTTGTCTTTGTAATAGATTTTAGGATCGACACGGATTCCTTCATCTGTTTTTCGAAATGAAAGTTTGAGTTCCCATCTCCCACTTTCACCAACTATAACAACTTCATTGCCAAACATTAAATCTAAGCCAGATAGCGCGTTTAATTGTTGAACAGTCAATGAGTTTGGGGCTTTAAGTGCGTCGCGCTCGGAACTCAAGCGAGCAAGAGCAGGTTCTTGCGCAAAAACATAGCTAACACTCGCTGCGAGCAGCGTGAAACCAATAAAGAATGCTGCGAAAATGCTTTTCATAAAATTTTAATACTACGAAATGTTATGTAAAGTCCATATGTCTTAATAGCACCGCTTCCCCCTGATATCCAAAATTCCCATTTCAGATCAGAAACAGCCTATTGAGATACAGCCATTTCAGCGTTCACTACCTTACAAACGACACCAGCACTGATACCAAGTTCGTTTGCTATC
>ERZ807291.7980-NODE-7980-length-11973-cov-6.416009_pt1 | contig 11973 bp, 11 predicted proteins | sample MGYA00521257_ERZ807291 | MGnify/ENA primary metagenome ERZ807291 (study PRJEB31413, sample SAMN03169783) | marine metagenome | biome: Marine; feature: Water; material: Subsurface seawater | place: North Sea | collected 2011-04-28 | depth 1 m m ...
CAAGGCTCATTTATTTTATTCAAAGGAGATGATAAGAAATTATTGAAGTTGCTTGCTTACCCTTTATTTCTTTTCAACGATGAATTGTTTCTTGCCAAAACTGCCAACGATCTTGGTATTCCCACACTTCACTCGGATGCAGTGATAGTTAGGCACGAAGGAGGTATGACTACGGGGAAAGTATTATTTAGATCAAAAGATATCTTCCAGTGGTTCAAGGATGCTACTTCAAATGGTCCTAATATATCAAAATGATCTACGTTGTCACTTTTTCTAAAGAAGTTACGCAAGGGGGTGGTAAAGCCGTTTTAGATTATTTATGGTCAATAAATTGTGCTGGAAAAGGCGATAAATTAACACTGTTGAGTTTAACTGGTGAAACTAATTTAAGTGATATTGCCAAATCACATGGCTTTGAAGTAATATGCCTTAATTTATATTTTTCTCCCAATTTTTTTAAAAACCTTCTTCAGTTTTTGAAATTATGTATAAGAGATGGAGTAGTTTTTATTTCAAATGATGAACGTTCCACATTTTTTTGTTCTATTGGTTATATTTTGGGGTGCATCCATGTTGTAGTTTTGCACAGAGTTCTGACGGATATTCCTTTATGGAAAAATCCATTGAAAAATGCCCTTTTTATTAAAATTGAAAACTTAGTACTAAGAAAATTTACTACTAGGGTTGTTGCAATATCTGAACATATGAAAAACAATATAATAAAAAGAAATGTGAATGAGAAAAAGATTGATATTGTTTACCACAAGTTTAACAAAGATTTTAAGTTCATAAAACAATTTGCGGTTATAGATTTTGATAGGATTAAGTTATTGTATGTTGGACGACTACAAGAAGAAAAAGGCATTCAGAATTTAGTCAAAATGTTTGGAACCCTCCCTTTGCAAAGAAATATGTCTTTAACGGTGATTGGTGATGGTTCATTAAGAGGAGAATTGAATAACGAGTCCAACCATAATGTTAGTTATTTGGGGCATTTGAAGATAACGGATGAAATATATCAATCGTATGATGTAGTAGTTATTCCGTCAAAAACCGAAGCGTTTTGCTTTGTTGCCTTAGAGGCCATTCAAAATGGTCGTTTCGTGATTTATCGCGACATCCCCGCTTTGAAGGAAATATTGGTTCAATACCCCTATTCCGTCAGTTTTAGAAATGACGAAGAACTTAAACAGCTGTTTTTCAAACTATCAAAAAGTATCAATATTTTTAATCGCGAGTTTGACTCAGGTGTAACCCTGAATTCTCTTTCGAGGTATTCTAACAAACAGCAATCAATTAATTGGAATAAGGTTTTAAATCAATGCTAGCTTCACTCGTAATCTGTTTTTATAATGAAGAGGAAAATATTGGAGCTTCTTTCCATAGTATAATTGATGCGATGAAAATTCACAAATCAAATAGAGAAATGGAATTTGAGGTCATTTATGTCAATGATGGTTCCTCAGATAAAAGTTTGAAAATACTGAAAGACGCGATCAGTGCTGTTCCTGAATTCGAAAAAAGCGTGCGAATACTCGATATTAAACATTTGGGGCTTTCTGGCGCACGAAATGCAGGAGTAAAAGCATCGCATGGTGAATATGTTTTTTTCTGTGATTGTGATGCCTTAATTGATAAGCAATACTTTAATAATTTAAACTTCTATTTGAAAAAAGTAGATTGTGGGGAAGTTTTCTCTGGGAAAATAGAAAATTATCCAAATTTAAACTTATTTAGTGATTTTATACACAAAGCACATTATTTAGCATCGATGAATTTAAATTCTCATCCTTTAGTTGGAACTAATATGGGATTTAAAAAGTCATTATTAATCGAATACAAATTCGATGAAAAATACAAGAGCCGTGGTGATGACACTTATATATCCGAGATTCTTGATATAGAGACGCGTGAATTCGAATTTTGCAATAACATTATTGTATATAACAAGCATCCAGAGACTATATTGTGTTGGTTGAGGGAAAGATTTTATAACGGACAATTGAGATTTCAACTAGATAAAAATTTTAAAAAAATAAACTACAAGAAAATATTCTATTTACTTATTTTACTATTAATGGTTCTAACTGTTGGCATTAGTGCCATTCTTTCCATTTGTGGTATACTACTTTTATTGGTTCTTCGAGTGGTTTCTGTGCGAAAATACTTTATCCAAGGTTACGTCCTCTCAACCAATTATCCATTGCGATTTAAACTAATTCCTTTACTTGGTTTTATTATTCATGAATTAGGTTATGCTACGCAGCTTGCAAGTTTTAAAAATGGATAAATTGATTTGCAATGGTAGGGTGCTCTATAATGACTATGATGAATTTTGGTTTATCTCCGATCTGAAGCTTTACAGACAGGACAAGCGAAAATCAACCTGTTCTCTATGTTTTGATTTTTCAAAAATTTTGAGTAATATTTTTAAAGTTGAGCTTGTACAGAGGTTGTTGCGGCGACATCCAGATCATTTTATAAAGTTTAAAAATAACTATATAATATTTGGATATGGATATATTTGGACACTCTCATCGCTCGACTTTACTCTTATATCGATAGAAAAGTATTATGGATCGCGACCTTTAAATGTGGCAAACGACGAAAATATAATTGTTTATGGTGCCTACTTTAGTAATCTGGAAAGGTACCCGGTTCCGCTATTCCAGTCTTTCGATGGCATTACATGGAGTATTCTATGCCATACCTCAGGTATTAGGCATTTTCATTCGGTAAAACTTATTGGAGATGGGCGCCTGCTATGCACTACCGGTGACGAAAATCATGAAAATAAACTTTTGTTAATTGACTTGGCATCAAAGAAAAAAACAGAATTGTTAATTGGTGGTCAGAAAAACAGGTTTATTTGTATGGAAGGTGATATACAAAGAGGGTTTTACTTGTTTATGGATACTCCACTTGAAGAGAATAGTGTTTTTCATTTCGACATTAACACTTGTCAAAAAACTGAAATTGGTCGTGTCTCAAGTTCAGTTTTTCACTCTGTAGAAGCGAACAACAGTATATATTTTTCTACTGCGGTAGAGCCATCTCAAATAAATAGAACAAATAAATCTAAAATATACCAAATTGAAAAAAATGAGATTAAATTTATTTCAGAATTCAAAAAAGACCTTTGGAGTATGAAGTACTTTCAATATGGCCAAATTAAATTTTCAAGAAATAAGTCAAGCAAGCTTGAGGTTATGTATACACCTTTTGCTACTAAAAAAACGGGGATGACTTATAAGCTGAGTAAAGGGGACTTAAATGGCCAATAATATGAAATCAATCTATGATGGCATTACTGAAGAAATTCATTCTTTACAGTTGTCTAAGGAAGAAAGAGAATTTTTCTCAGAATATTACTCTAACGCTGGATTAATAAATAAAAGTTCTCGACAGTACTTTTATGACCATTATGCCTCAAGTTTCGAACACTTCATGAATAACCTCACTGACTTACAAAAGACGACTAAGAACCCCACTGTTTTGGATCTTGGGTGCGGTGTTGGTACGCAATCAATAATTCTGGCGAAGGCTGGTTTTAAAGTAATATCTGTGGATATGTGTTCAAAGAGTTTGAGCATATTACGTAATCGATTGGAACATTTAGATGATAGCACAAAAAAGAATATAAATATAATAAACTGTAATGCTTTTGAATTGAACATTCATATAGCACAGGGAACTGTTGACGCTGTTTGGTCTATGTTTGCTTTTAATATGATGCTTCCAACTATAGATTTACTTCAAGAATTAGACCAAACATTAAATAACATAGCATTAGTTTGTATTTTAGATGGCAACCAAAATCACATTATCCCGAGATTAAGTATTGCAAAAAAAAGATCAGGCGTATGTGCTCCAAATATCTTAGCAGAGCACTTGGCTGATTTGAATTTTTCTCAGAGCCAAATCAAGGGTGTCATGGCTATACCTAAAATACTCTACCAAATTCCTGGTGCAAAAATGATGAATTTGTTTTTTAGAAATTTCTCCCTAACAAGTTTTTCTTACATGCTCACTGCAAGGCGACATAAGTAAATATACCAATCTCTCCAAGAAAAAAGTATTGATAATAGTGATCTTAAGAAAAATAAAAGTTATAAAAAATTATACATCTAGAAATTAGTATATTGCACTTTTGTGAACTGGCTAAGTTTTTGTGATCAATAAAATTGTCTTTACATTCGGCTTAATTTATTAATGTCATAAGGAAATAGAAAATGTTATGGAAATCTACTTTTGATAAGTTTTTATTCAACACGTTATTAAATCTTGGAATAACCAATTTAGTTCGAGTGGCACTATACAAAGTTTTATTAAAATTAAGGCTTCATAAATCAGTATTTATCAGGAGTTCTTTTTTTAAGGGCCCTTTTTTTATACAAGTTGATGGGAAGATTGTAGATGGTTTACATCCATCACAAAAATGGGAAAATAATGCAGTTTTGTTTTCTGTTCATAATTTTAAACTGCAAAACGAATTTCCATCTTGGCATGCAAATTCGTTTAAGCCTGAGATTGTACTAGATAAATCAAAACCGTGGTTCAGGTATTCCGATTTTAATACTCAAAGTGGAGATATCAAAATCTTCTGGGAACTTTCCAGGATGGAATGGCTACTTCCCATGGCACAACGCGCTTTTTTATCAAAAAAAACAAAAATTTCTAAAATAAATGATTGGTTATCAGATTGGTGTGAAAGCAACCCCCCTTATTATGGGGTAAATTGGAAATGTGGCCAAGAAGCATCAATTCGTGTGATGAATGTTGCAACGGCAACCATATTACTGCGCACTGATACTATAATATCAGCCGCCCTAAGCCAGTTTATCAAAGTGCATTTATACCGAATAGAGCCAACTCTAGGTTATGCTATTGGCCAGGCGAATAATCATGGGACTTCGGAAGCAGCTGCCCTTTTCATTGGCGGATCTTTAATCGGTGGAAAGGATGGGTTGAGATGGGCTAATTTGGGTCGAAAGATTCTAGAAAATCGAGCGGCTACGCTATTTATGGAAGATGGAAGTTTTAGTCAATATTCACTGACATATCACAGATTTGCCTTAAATACTTATGCCTTGTGTGAAATAGTTAGGAAAAGGCATTCTCTAAAACCATTTTCTGAAACTCTTTATTGTAAATTGTCTGTTTCAACTAAGTGGATGATCTCATTTATTGACCCAAGCACGGGTGATGTTCCCAACATAGGTGCCAACGATGGTGCTCAACTTTTATCTTTAATAGACTCAGACTATCGTGATTTTAGATCAAGCGCTCAACTCAATTCTGCTTTATTTTGTGGTTTATTTTATAAAAATAATGGTGACCAGAGTAATCAAGCTTTAAAATGGTTAGAAGTCGATCCTCCAGATAAGCTTTCTGAACCGGCCCATAGTGAAACATTTTCTGAAGGTGGGTTTCACTTACTTCGAAACTCTGAAATGTTTGCAGTCTTACGCGTACCTCAATTTAGATTTAGGCCAAGCCATGCAGATGCATTGCATCTTGACTTATGGGTAAATGGTACCAACATTTTCAGAGATGGTGGTTCTTTTAGCTATGCTGACAAAAAGGCAAGTTGGTTTGCTAGTGTCGAAGCACATAATACAATACAATTTGATGCAAGAGATCAAATGCCTCGTTATGGCCGTTTCCTTTTTGGAGCATGGTTAAAGGCGAAAAATGTAATTGGTGTCCATGAAGAAAACGGAACGCAGATAAGTTCTGCAAGTTATACGGACTCAAAAGGAGCCAGTCACACTCGCAGAGTTGAATTAGGGCAGAATTGGATGATTTGCACCGATGATGTGAAAGGGTTTGCGGAATCGGCAGTTTTGAAATGGCGCGTGCCTCCGGGAGATTGGATATTGGTAAATGGAAATTTTATAAATAATAAAATAAAAATATCAGTAACTGCAGATGTGGAAAAAGAAATGTGCATTTATAATAGTATTGAATCTCGCTACTATACTTTAGCAGAGCCAATTACAGTATTAGAAACTGTAGTTAAAGACACAGCAAGAATTATAACAAAAGTAGTTTTTTAATTATCCTTCTCCCGTTGGTTCCTAAATTTGCGTAAGCAGAACTTCAATCACCAAAGTTCGTAGGAAGTGACTATTTGATGGATATCTGCTTGTGGCTTTGGGTAATGGCTGTGACTTTTTCAGTCATGTAAGAAAGTGGTATAACTTTGTTGAGCACGGGTTAAGGATCCTAATATCTGTGGTTTTAGGTTCAGGAAAGCGCTGCTTGTTGGATCTTGTCTTTGATGTGTTCGGCACCTTCCGCCTGTTAATTATGAATGACGACTGCTTTTGTGAGAACCTATATCGTATACCAGAAAATCGGGCGATAGATTTGGGTGGGAACTATATGTGATTGATGGAGTTTACCGGTTGCGCGATCTTAAAATGGGCTCGCAAGAACGACCTGGATTGGTATTATTACTATTGATGCATACCCCAAAAATAGCTCCAATGAAAGCATCAATGGCAGGCAAAAAGGCAAGGTAATGAATGAGGATATCTTCGAAACGTTAGATGATGCCCACTGCAAAATGACACTTTGATGTTACGACTACAGCTATGTTCGACCGCATTAATTACTGGGAACTAAATAGCTGCAGCTGCGTGGCGAGCACTTGAAAAATTTGACGACACCATGCAAAACCCCTTTGCCCAAACAGATAATGAAGAATATGAAATCCAAATTTGTAGACTTTCGTTATAAATTAGCGAGCCATGGATGCAGTCCACTAAATATGACTCCACTGATGCAAAATACATAATAAGAAAATGTTAAAATTAATGTGACAGACAAAAGAAGTTAAGTGCGAATAGACTTAGTAACATAAAAAATTGATAAGCTACTCTAGTTTACTCAAATTGTAACAACAAATGAAAAAGTTGTGGTTGTATTGACTATTTCCATATATAAAAATTTAAAAAACAACATTAAATCAAATTACAATTGATCTATTTATTGTTAGTGAGCGGATAGGCATGCACGTATTATATTTTCACCAACATTTTACTACACCTATGGGTTCAGATGGGACGCGATCGTACGAAATGGCGAGAGCATTAATTCGTGAGGGCCACACTGTGACTTTGGTGTGTGGTAGTAATTCGCGGGCTGAAACTGGTCTTTTGGGTAATTTTTCATCAGGTAAGAGGCGGGGCTTTGTTGATGATATTGATGTGATTGAATTTGATTTAAACTATAGTAATCATATGAATTTTATAAAGCGAAGCTTAGTTTTTTTAAAATTTGCGTTTAATTCTATTATACTGGCGTTGCGTGAGCCAGCGGACGTAATATTTGCAAGTTCAACACCACTAACTGTAGGTATACCGGGAGTTTTTGCTCGATGGGTATTCCGCAAAACTTTTGTTTTTGAAGTTCGCGACCTATGGCCAGAGTTACCTAAAAAAATGGGAGTTATCAAAAACCCAATTATACTAAATTTACTTTCTTTACTGGAGTGGGTAACATATCATTCAGCTCACAGGATCATAGCACTGTCTCCTGGAATGCTTGATGGAATAAACATTAGAGGTATTGATCGGTCCAATATACTGATGATCCCAAATGGGTGTGACGTGGATTTCTTCGGAGTAAACCATGAAACCCAAAGACCAGTATCTGTTCCAAATGAAAATTTCCTTGCTATTTATGCTGGAACGCACGGAAGGGCCAATGGTCTGCATAATCTTTTAGATGCCGCAATCATTTTGGAGGAACAAGGAAGATCAGATATCTCGATTGTAATGATAGGTGATGGAAGTGAAAAAAAATCATTGATGGATAGGGCTCAAAAATTAAATCTCAAATCTGTCATTTTTATTGATTTCATGTCTAAAATGGAGTTACGAAAATTATTTTATAATGCTGACATTGGTCTTCAACTCCTCGAGAATATCCCCGCTTTTTATAATGGCACTTCGCCAAATAAATTTTTTGACTATATTTCTGCAGGTTTGCCGGTTATCAACAATTATCCAGGGTGGGTTGCTGAATTGATAGAGAACGAAAATTGTGGCTATGCCGTCCCTCCCGATGACCCGTTAGCTCTGGCAAACGCATTGGTGAAAGCCGAAAAAAATCGTGGTGAATTAAAAAATCTTGGTTTGAATGCCCGAAAATTAGGAATGGAAAAATTTCACCGTCATGATCTAGCAAAGAGATGGGTTGAATGGGTCGTTCAAGAATAAGAAATGGTTAATTTAGAAATAATATCTTCATATCAAATTGTTAGATATGTTAGGTGGAATAGGTAAACAGGTTGGATATTGAACGTAAATTTTGTGATTTGGTAAAAAATATTCATTGTGAGAGCCCAGTCCTTCTACATAGACCGGTATTTTTGGGAAATGAAGTTGATTATTTGTCAGATTGCATAACAAGTAATTACGTATCTTCTGTTGGGGCGCGGGTTATTGAATTTGAAGAATTAATAGCCAATTTTGTTGGTGCGCAAAGAGCAATCGCTTGCGTGAATGGAACATCTGCTCTCCATGTTGCATTGCATACGATGGGAGTTGGCTCTGGAACACAAGTTTTGACACAAGCCCTGACTTTTGTTGCTACTGCAAATGCCATTTCATTTTGTGGAGCTGAACCACTATTTATTGATGTAGATATTGACACTTTTGGAATGAGCCCTGAATCGCTTCGCGTTTGGCTTGAGGCTAACGTGCGCTCAGAAGGTAAGCGATTAATAAATAAAAATAATGGGAAAGAGATAATTGCTTGCTTACCCATGCATACATTTGGATTACCGTGCCGAATAAAAGAGATTTCATCTATATGTAATGAATATGGAATAGTATTAATAGAGGATGCCGCTGAAAGTTTAGGGTCTTCCTTTCAGGACTCACACACTGGAACTATTGGAAAAATTGGGACCTTTAGTTTTAATGGAAACAAAATAATTACCACTGGGGGAGGCGGAATGGTTGTGACAAATGACGAACAACTAGCTGATCGCATTAAGCACTTGACTACGACTGCGAAGCGCCCACACCAGTATGAGTATTACCATGACGAAATTGGCTTTAATTACAGAATGCCAAATGTTAATGCAGCGATTGGGGTTGCCCAAATGGAAAACTTTACTGAAATCCTGATGGCTAAAGAAAAGCTGGCAAAAATATATTCAGACTTTTTTGCAGAATCCACTATTAAATTTGCTTGCCCAATTGATGAAGCAAAAACTAATTATTGGTTGAATGCCATTATTCTCAATAATCGAGTGGATAGAGATAATTTCCTTAAAATTACAAATGATAATAATATAATGACGCGTCCAATCTGGAATTTAATATCTGATCTTCCGATGTACGTAAACTGTGAGCATGATGGATTAGCTAATTCTAAATGGCTTGTTGATCGTGTTATTAATATACCATCAAGTGTACCAATGAAAGGATAAACCATGAGTATTTTGGAATTAATTGCTCGATCTGAAGAGTTATTTGTTGATGATATTAATAATAATGAGCAATATATTTCTGATGTAATCAGAAAGTCTAGTTTTTTAATTGTTGGCGCTGCAGGTTCGATAGGGCAGGCGGTGACAAAAGAAATTTTTCAGCGTAATCCTAAATGCCTTCATGCAATTGATATCAGCGAAAACAACCTTGTGGAATTAGTTCGACAGTTGAGAAGCACCGTGGGCTATATAGATGGAGAATTTAGAACCTTCGCGATTGATTGCGGTAGCGATGAATACTCTGCATTAATGCAGGCGGACACCAAGTACGACTATGTACTTAACCTATCAGCCATGAAACACGTACGGAGCGAGAAAGATCCGTATTCTTTGATGAGAATGGTGAGGGTTAATATACTCAACACAATATCGACGTTGCGTCATTCAAAAAGTAATGGGGCCTCTAAATATTTTTGCGTTTCGACTGATAAGGCCGCCAACCCTGTTAATATGATGGGGGCGAGTAAGCGAATTATGGAAATGTTTCTTGCGCGCGAGAGTGCTGATATAGCTATATCAACTGCACGGTTTGCAAATGTTGCTTTTTCCGATGGATCACTATTACATGGATTCAAAAATAGGTTACTCAGCCGGCAACCGATCAGCGCACCCAGCGATGTACGCAGATATTTCTTAACTCCGAAAGAAAGTGGAGTGTTGTGTCTTGCATCCTCTATCCTTGGTGGAAATATGGAAACTTTTTTCCCAATGCTTTCGGACAATCTGAAACTGACAAAGTTTTCAGAAATTGCTATTCGTTTTTTAAAAAGTCATGGGTTCGATGAAGTCATATGTGAAAGTGAAGAAGAGGCGAGGGCTCGAGTTGATGAATTGATACCACAAAAAAAGTGGCCAGTATATTTCTTTGACACTGATACAACCGGTGAAAAAGATTTTGAAGAATTTTTTACAGATACTGAAGAATTAGATATGTGCCGGTTTTCTTCAATCGGTGTAATAAAAAATAACAATCATTTCGACTCTATTATGTTAGAAGATTTTGAAAAATCAATTTATGAGTTTATTTCAGAAGGTTGCTATAATCGTGAAATGCTAATTCAACTTTTTAATAGGACGATCAGAAATTTTAACCACAAAGAAACAGGAAAGTTTCTAGATAATAGAATGTGAAAAATTGCAACGTATTTTAGATATAGTTTTCGCTGTAACTGCACTTATATTACTTTCACCAATTTTCTTGGTGACAATAATAATTTTAAGACTCAAGGGTGATGGTGAAATTTTTTTCAGCCAACCAAGAATTGGTAGATACGGGAAACAGATAAATATTTTAAAGTTTGCGACTATGCTAAAAAATAGTCCAAATATTGGAGCTGGTACAATCACTTTAAAGGATGATCCACGAATACTCCCATTTGGAAATTTTTTGCGGAAAACAAAAATTAACGAACTTCCTCAGTTGCTAAACATTGTTATTGGAGAAATGAGTTTTATTGGACCTCGTCCACAGACAAAACGATGTTTTGATGCATTTCCTGAAACATCACAAAAAATGATTACTTTAGTTAGACCTGGATTGTCTGGAGTTGGGTCCATTTATTTTAGAAATGAAGAAAACATACTTGATGATGCTCGAAACGCGCAAATAATCTATAATAACGTGATTATGCCTTTCAAAGGTGAGCTCGAGGAGTGGTATGTAAATAATCAGTCTATACAACTTTATTTCAAGTTAATTTTATTTACTGTAGTAACGGTACTTGGCGGCTTATCGTCAACAGAAAAACTCAAATTAAAAAATGTTCCCAAAATACCATCAGAGCTAGAACAATATTTTTAATGAAACAAATCTTTAGGTTTAATTTATTTTTAATGTTCTTTTGGTTTACAATAATCTAAATTACTTAGTTGAGTACTTTTTCCAATTGACCTATCCAGTGGTTCTTGAATCTCGCACTTTGATTGTAGCTCTGTTGACGCCTTAAGTGGCGAGAGCATCACAACACTTAGAGAGGTCATCACGACCACGGTTAGGAAGATATCAAGTATACGCACATTATCGCAACCACCTGCGTGGCACGCAGGGCGCTAGCTTACGCATTCAATTGGATATTTCTAGCTTATTGGAGATTTATGAATAAAAAAAGACTTGTGGCGTCTGATAAACTCAATATACAAAAACTAAAATTATAAAAAAATTTATTCGTAAACTTATAATAATTGTATAGAAAAATATTGTATCCTATTAATAAATTTATAAAATATTAATTCTCAAGCAAGAGGATAATTAAAATGAAACCAAAGGTTCGAAAAGCAGTTTTTCCGGTAGCAGGATTTGGCACAAGATTTTTACCTGCTACTAAGGCAATGCCCAAAGAACTATTACCCATTATAGATAAGCCACTTATTCAATACGCTGTAGAAGAAGCTATTGCTGCCGGCTTAGATACATTAATATTCATTACTGGTCGAAACAAACGTGCAATTGAAGACCACTTTGATGG
>ERZ807291.7981-NODE-7981-length-11973-cov-5.710522_pt1 | contig 11973 bp, 10 predicted proteins | sample MGYA00521257_ERZ807291 | MGnify/ENA primary metagenome ERZ807291 (study PRJEB31413, sample SAMN03169783) | marine metagenome | biome: Marine; feature: Water; material: Subsurface seawater | place: North Sea | collected 2011-04-28 | depth 1 m m ...
CAAAGTAAATCATTAATTGTTGAAGGAAATGTCGGCGTTGGAACAGAGAATCCATTACATAAGTTCGAAATTATAGATAGTTCCAAGAGAGCTATTAAATTCGGACAAGGAAATGATAATGGCATTCATCATATGGATTATTATAACGCTGGTAATCAAAATGAACATTCACCAGAAGCAACAAAGAATGCTACTGCCACCTCAGCGAATGGATTCTATATTAATTATTATTCAAAAGAAGATATTCTTCTTTGTGCTCAAAGTGGTTCAAGTGGCAATGTCGGTATTGGAACTGGTTCTCCTGGAAATAAATTAGTTGTTGTAGGTCAAACTGATTCTACAACTTTCAATGCGACTTCTGATATGCGTTATAAGGAAAATATATGCCCATTGGAAAATCCATTGGAAAAAATATGTCAAATACAAGGGGTTAACTTTAACTTTATAGAAGATGAAGATGAAAACAAAAAAAAACATGCGGGTATTATTGCACAAGAAGTTTATAAAATAATTCCAGAGGCAATCGATACAAAAAATGATGACAAATGGACAGCAAATTACAACACGTTTATAGGTTATTTAATTGAATCAGTTAAATCATTGAAGAAAGAAAACGATGAATTAAAAGAAGATAATGTTGAAAAAGATAAAAAAATTAATAATTTGGAAAATAAAATAGAAAATATGGCAACTGATATTAACGATATTAAAGAAATGCTAAAAATGTAATTTATTTAGATATATAACATTAATTAATTATTAATGATATATAACATTTTATTTATTATTTTTGTCTGTGTAATATATTTATTGATATTAGTAGCATATTTAAACATATTTTTAATCAAAAATAATGGATTTTAATTCGCTATATATTACACGCAAATAAATTTTAGATATATAAATTAGTCACCCCAAAAATTACAATCAGTGATTAAGAGCCTTTAAATATTAAAATTGATTTTTTATTTTGCTACTTTTATAAATATATTTTAAATTATATTTATCAATATGAATAATAACGAAGTTGTTTTAAAATTAGTAGAAGAAGTTTCTGAAATTAAAAGTATGTTTGCAGAAATGTTAACTAAATTAGATATTATTAATAATTCTATTAATAAGTCTTCTTGCAATACATATAAAAGTTCAAAAATTATAAAATATAATTCTTCTTCTCCTAATATATTAGGTATTGAAACACTAATTGAAAATAAAACTGATGTTTCTATTTCACTTACTGATTATTTGAATAATCTTGATATTAATAAAGATGACTTGAATTTTATATTTGAGACCAAAACATATCAAGATGGTTTTATGATGATATTAAATAAATATATTAATCCTGAAAATATTAATCAAACGCCTTTGCGGTCGTTTGAAGATAAACGTGGCAAAATATTTTATGCTTATGACGAAAATCCTAATTTTATTTGTAAAGAAGAAGCTGAAAAAGAAGTTGAAAAAGAAAATTCTAATAATGAATTCAACAATAAATGTTGGTTTCTAATTTCTTCTTCATCCGTTGCTATGAAACTTAAAATTATTCATAAAAAAATTATGTCTCAATTCTGTATTTGGCAAAATGAAAATTTAGAGTTATTAAAAAATAATAGTACATTTCAAGAAAATTATAGAGAACAAATTACTAAATTAACTGGCGGTTCTATTGATAAACTTATTCAATCTAATTCTCCTTTTCGCAATAATTTATTTGAACTTTTACTATTAAATTAAATTTATTTATATTTATTAATATTTATTAAATATATATATATGTATAATCCTAATAATTTTTTTCAATTTCAAGGTCAATCTACTAAAATTGTGAACGGAAAACTTGTTGATAATAATAAATGGAAAATATTTTCAGATAATGGAAAACGTTTTCAAGGGAAAATAAATATTTTGAATCAAAACAAAGATTATAAAATTAGAGATTTTAAGTTAAATGACCTTTCTAATATATTAAAAAATAAAACCAATGAAATTTTAAATTTATCTAAAACAAAAAAAAGAGGAATTAAAAGAAGTAATAAATATAAAAAGAAAAAACATACAAAAAAAATAAAGAAAAAATAAATAATTTTTTATAATAAAATACAAAAAAATTTATTTATTTTATTATTTATTTTATCATATTTAAATATTCTTCATAATTCATTACAGATTTTTGTGTTGACTTTTCTTTTTCTACATTTTCTAGTTTATTTGTTTTTTCTTTATTAAAATTATTTTTTTCCCAGAATTTTTTTATATTTTCAAGTATTTTAAAATCTGTTTCTGTTAATGCTCTATGTCTTCTATTTTTTTTTAATTCTTTACTTTCTTCTTTATGTAGTTGTTTATCATTGTTATTTGATGTATATATAATTTTGTTATTTAATTCATTACAAACATGTTCTATTGTTATACGTTGTTTTTGAATATATTTAATAAAATTTGAACATTTCTCAATATCTAAAGGTGTTTGATTAAAACGGGCTTCAATAAATAAAATATATTTTACTTGTTGTTTTGTATTTCTTCCTTTATAATCATAGTCATAATTATCATCATTTAAATCATAATTAAATGTTACATTTTTTTCTATTCCCATTTTTATGCAATCATTTTTAATTATATTTTGTTTATTGTTAGCGTTATTAATAAAACGTAATCTTAATGATGCACCTATTAAATATGTCATAATCTAAAATAACCAAATTATAATATTTACTTCTATTTTAAGTTTTAACAATTTTTTTATAAATTTTTTTGGTTTACAATACTTTTTTTTTATACTATTAACATATATTAATAGTATAAATGTCTTTTAAACAATATGGTGGCACAGATAATATTTCCAGACTTATTGTTGGACAACCTAATATTTCAGGTAAATCTATTTTTGAAATAGAACAAAATGTTGTACAAATTGGTAATACACGACTTGGTGAAAATCAACCAAACGCTATTTGGTTTAAAGGTTTAGGACATAGTGATATTTCATTATCTGATAATTCAGACAAAATTCCGAATTCTATTATGGAAGAGAGATATTACAATAAAACTACTGGTGATTCTGAACTTTTTTTATTTAAAGCAAAAGATGTTAATCCTAATGTTCCCAATCCTTACATTGATTCCAGTTTCAATCTTAATAATAAAAGAGGAGATCGAATTAGATTAATGGCTCCTACTATTGCTTTTGATACTTTTGATGAAAATATTAATTATGATAATATTGACATTAATGAAACTTATAAAAACGATAATACTAAAGTTATTATTAATCAAAATGGATTTGTTGGTATTAACACCATTACACCTGGTCAATTTCTTGATGTTAAAGGAAAACTTAATTTACAATCTTCCACCAATAAAGTTAATATTTATATTTCTAATAGTTCTAATCCTGACCCTTCTAATTTAGGAACAAATAATATTGGTATTGGTGCATATGTATTTTCTGACCCATTATTTAATACTTCTAATAATATTGCATTAGGACATCAAAGTCTTAAAAAACTTACTACTGGCAATTCTAATATTGCTGTTGGTAATAATAATTTAAATAGTTCTACTATTTCTAATCATAACGTTTCCATTGGCAATTCATCACTTTCTAAACTTACAAGCGGCGATTACAATATTTCTATTGGTAACGATTCACTTAAAAATATTTTAACTGGTTCAAATAATCTTTCCATTGGTTCTTCTGCTAATTCGGCCAAACCAGGCAATTCTAATAATATTACTATTGGTAATTATTCCGGACAAAATATTGTTGGCAGTAATAATTCACTCATTGGAAGAGAAACTGGATTAAATTTAACAGGGCAATTCTCTACCGCTTATGGTCATTATAATTTGTTAAATAGTAAATCTAATTATTCTGTTGCTATTGGCTATCAATGTTTAAAGAGTAATATTATTACTAATTCTAATACTATTTTTGATTCTAATACTTTTGTTGGTTCTTACCGAGACCCGGGACAAAGAGTATTAGGTCATTATAATACTGGGGTTGGGTTTGAAACACAATTAATATCTACTGGTGACCAAAATGTTTCATTTGGTTCTAGCGCATTATTGGAAAATAATGGTTCTGGTAATGTTGCTGTTGGTTTTCAATCTAATATTAATAATGTTGGCTCTCATAATGTTTCTATTGGAACTGGAACATTAGTTCATAATAATATTGCACAAAATCTTGGTAAACTTAATACTGTTGTTGGCTCATATTCTGGAACTAAATTACAAGGAGACTACAATACTACATATGGTTCATATAGTGATATTAATAATGGATGCAATTATAGCACTGCTATTGGAGCATACGCATACGCTGATACCAGTTTTTCTTTTGTTTTTGGTCAACCCAATCATAATTTTATTCAATATGGCTTTGGCACTAGTTCACCTCAATATACTATTGATGTTAGAAAACCTAATAATAATGTTTCTTTACATTTAAAATGTGGACGCACTAATCATAGCGAAATATTATTAACCAGAGACTCTTCTCTAAATGTTGTTGATGATGTTGCTAGCACATTCTTTATGCGTTATAATTCTAGATATGATACTAATTTTGTTAATAGTTTAGGTATTTCAAACAATTTTGAAGAAAAAACTTATTTGGGTTTTAGTAAAGATACTAAATACGTTCCTGTTGTCACCTATTCTAACTTAGGACGTATTGGATTCTTGAACACGCAACCTGAATATTCATTTGATGTTAGCGCACAAAGTAGATTTAAAGATAGTGTTAATTTTGATGGATTATTGTTTGCTGGTAACGCAAGCACTTCTTCTTCATTTTATGACCAAACTGACACTACTAAATTTTATTTTAAAGATAGAACATTATTTGTTGATGGTTTTACTGCTGGTGATGGAAATAATAATTGTAATGTTATTTTTTCTCAATCTTCTAATGTCACTTATAATGCAAAACCTAATTTTCAAAAAGGTATTAATGTTTTCGGTGCTGAAAATTATGACACTCCACAATTTAATTATTCATTAGACCTATATCATACTGATAGGTCACTCGCAGGGAAAACTGACGCCAGAATTGATGGACATCTTCTTATTGGCAAAGATATTTCTGAAGATTTACGGGTTTTTGTTTTAGATGTTGCTGGTGATACACGATTTGATTCTTCGTGTAATTTGAATTTTCTAGATGTTTCCAATATTGCTAACTTTGAAAGCAGTGTTAATTTTAATTCTGGAACACACATTTTTAAAGATATTTGTAATTTTAATATTACTAATAAAAATTGTTCATTTTTATCTGGGACATCATTGAATATTTCTGGCGATTTTGTTGTTGATAACTTTACTGCACCATATGTTAAAAGTTCTCGTTATACATCTACAACTGATAATTCATTCAATAATTCTTTTAACATATATAATTATACTTTGGATAATAGTGGCATTATTGACCCTTCGGGTTTTGTTGGATTCTCATTTGGCGATATTAATAATAATTATGACCAATTAGTTCAAATTAGATCTAAAGATATCGGTAGTGACCCACCAAATAGTCTTAATCGTTTTAATGATGGTAAAAGTAAAAATCAACTTCTTATTTCTAGCGAAAATAATACTAATAATTCACAATTATTAATTGGGAGTCTATGTGATAATGTTGATGCTAATAATAAATCTTTTATTATGACTACTGATTCATTATATATTGGGAAAAGTAATCCTAATGATATTAATGTTTATGATTTGTCTGCTAATCTTATTATTGATACTAGTGGGGTTGTTAAAATTACTGGCAATAATCTTATTGACTCCAATAGCACCCTTTTTGATGTTTCTGGTAATGTTAAAATGAATAATATTAATTGTTTACAAAATATTTCTTCTAGTTCTGCTACTATTTCCGGGGACATTAATTGTGGCAATTTTATATATGCTAAAAAACTTATTGTTGATGATATTATTGACCTTTCTAGTGTTTCTATTTCAACTGATTTAAATATTAATGATATTAGTGCCAATACTATGAAATTAAATAATAGTTTTGATATTTCTAATATGTTAGCTATTGAAGTTTCTTCTAATTCTATTACTTTTAATGATACTAATATTGATATTAGTTCTACTTCTAATTCATTCCATTTTAATGTTTATCGCCCTATGAACATTATTAATAATGCTTTGAATATTTCTGACGGAACACTTAATATTACTAATGGTAATATGAACATTTCTGGTTCTATTATTGCTGAGAACTTTGAAATTAACTCGAATATTACTGCTATATATGCCAGTATTGATGATATTGATGTAAGTAGTATTGATATTACTACTGCTACTATTATCAATTCTGATATTACTAATTTAGATTCTAATAATATTACTATTAAAACTTCAGGTATTTTAGATACTTCTGCTGGCAATTGTCAATTTGGCGATTCCAGTCTTAATGGCGTTTTTGATGTTACTGGAACTATTAATTCTACTACAATTAATTCTACTTATTCTAATGTTACTGGGATTCTTAATGTTTCTACTGATATTTCTTCTACACACGCTACTTTACTAGACCTCAGTGTTAATAATGCATTAGATGTTACTGGGAATGTTAATTGCGATACACTTAATGGCAAAGGTATTGTTCCTATTGGAGGTATTATTTTATATAATGGACTATCTACTAATATTCCTAATAATTGGGTTATTTGTGATGGAAGTGGGGGTATTACACCCGATTTGTCCGCACAAACTATTTATGAACCTATTACTAATATTACTTATTATGTTAGAGAAAATGATAATGCTTCTGTCGCACCTTATTATTTATTTAGTACTACACCAGGCGGAACCGCATTAAATAGTGCTTCTACACCTTTAACACTTATTACTGGCAATAATTATACATTTATTCCTTCAACTACTATTGGAACTACTAATTATAATGGTTTTAATGTTGGAGATGCATTTAAAACTAATAATGTTTCTATTAATGTTTCTTCTTCTGGCACTGGTATCCCTACTGGTGCTAGTGGATTTCCTGGTTATAATTCTATTATTAATACTAACGAACAATTATCTTTCTCTTTTCCCAGATTATTTTCTTTAACATTTCAATATTTTAATAGTAGTGATGAGAACAAAATTGTTCCATTTTTTGTTGCAGATAAATATTCTATTGTTCATATTAAACGTATTTCATAATATTAATTTTTACAATGTTTAGAGATTTAACCTTATATAATATATCTATTATGACTAATAATACATATAATATTGATTATTTGAAAAATCTTAATAAACATAAAAGAGATTCTAATATTAATTTTTATGAACCCACACATACATATACTATTTTAAATGACAAAAACTCCAAGTATACATCTGTTACCACATTCATACATACTCTTTTTGACAAATTTGATGCTGATAAAATTATTCAAAATATGATGAAATCTAAAAATTGGAAAATTGGCCATAAATATTTTGGTTTGACACCACTAGAAATTAAAAATGGGTGGGAGGTTAATAGAAATAATGCTGCTAATATGGGAACACAACTTCATTATTTAATTGAATGTTTTATGAACTTAGGACAATTTATTGAACCTCACAATTCTAATCCTGAATTTAACTTAGGTAATTTACTTGATTTTTACAATAATAATATTAAATGTCTTGACAAATGTAAAAAAGAACAATTTATTGTTGATAAAGAATTTCAATATTTTCTACAATTTTCTGCAAAATTTCCTAATTTAATACCATTTAGAACCGAATGGACTATTTATGACGAAGATTCTAAATTTTCTGGTTCTATTGATATGATATTCAAAGATGAAAATGGTAAATTTCATATTTATGATTGGAAACGTTCTAAAGAAATTGTTAAAACTAAATCTTGGTTAACATTCTCCAATAATGAAAAAATTGGTCATATTCCTGATACTAATTATTGGCATTATTCTCTACAACTTAATACTTATAAATATATTTTACAAAAAAAATATAATATCAATATTGAAACTATGTACTTAGTATGTCTTCACCCTGATAATAAAAATGATAATTTTATTCTTTACAAAGTCGTTGAATTACAAGATGAATTAAATACGCTATTTTCATAATATAATTTTCATTTATTAATATATATTATTTAATCTAAATTATATTATGAATATTTTTGATTATTATTCCACTTTACAATTCATTTCTGTGCCATTTTTTTTACAATTATATAAAAAGTATATTAGCAACTTTTTAGTTCAACCAGATATTAATAATTCTTTAGAAAATAAAAAATTATTTTCTATAAAAGATTATGTTGATTGTTACAAAAATAAACTTGATAAACTTTATCTTGAATATAGAACAAATTATTCTAATGATTCTAATGATTCTAATGATTCTAATGATTTTAAACATTTATCTAACTCATTTATTATAGAATATACACCCAAGGGGAATGTCATAATGAAATATGATTATGATAATAATTCTATTGATTATTTTTGCGATTGTGCTATTTCTAATGATATTATACGCACAGTGTTTCAAAGATTTACAATTATTAATCATTGCTTTCCTCTATATTTTGGACATATTGAAGAAGAAGATAAAATAAAAAGTTCTGTTAATTATAATTCTATTCATACTAATAATATTATCAAAAAAAAATCTATTTCTTCCAAAATTATTGAAGCTAAAAAATCTAATGTATTTGTTAAATTAAAACAAAAATCTAACTTACGACAAGTATTAGATAAAAATAATAATAAACATGATAATAAAGATGATAAAGATGATAAAGAACAAATTAAACAAATAGAAAGTAAATTACCCGGATTCTGCACTATTCGCAATTCAGGTAAATTTTATAATGCTAATATTTTTAAAAAATCTATTCTAAATTTTCAAAATACTAATACTATTGGTAAAAAAATTAGCTTTCGTGATTTTAAAAATAAAATTTTTTAGTGTTTTTTTATCTATAAAATAAAATATAAAATAAAATATATACTTCAATATATACTAATATACTATGGTTGAAAATAATAAAAAACCTACCACTAATATTGTTGGTTCTTACCCAAATTCACCTGTTGCTAAATCTAAAACTAATATTCTTGCTAATGTTACAAAAGATGATAATCAAAATAATAATAATAATATTACTAATATTTTTGGACAATATGGAAAAGAAAACCAAGATGGTGAAGTTGATGATGCATTTGAAGATGGAGATGAAAAAATACTTTTTCAAGACATTGCTTCTGTTGCAAAAACTGGTGTTACTAGAGTTTATGATTCGGGTTCTAATCTTGCTATTACACAATTTGTTTATTTTCTTGATAAGACTACCGACCTTATCACTTATTTTTCACTTGGATATCGCTCTTTAAATTCTATTGATAAAGAAGAAATTATTAACAATTTAAAGGGGAAACGAGATATTTTAATGGAAATCGCATATGACCCTAGAGCAGTTAAAATTATTAAAGATTTGTCTTTTGCTCTTTCTAATATTTTATCAGAAATTATTGGTTCTGCTGGCCCTACTATTCAAAAAGCTCAAGAAAAACTTGCTAATTCGCTTGGCGGAGGCATTGATAAAGTTTCTGCAAGAGCTATGGCTTCCATTAGAAATATGATACGTATTATTCCTGGCGCTGGTGATGCTTTTATTATTATGGAAAATTTATTTAAAATTGGTCAAGTTGCTACTGATATTGGTAGAACATTTGCTACGTCTACACAAACATTTACTGACGCATATAAAGAAATCAAAGATGTTGCTAATGATAATCCTGTTATTAAAGAACAAATGGATTTTTTTAGAAATTCTGCTAAAGAATTTGAATATATTCGCGATAAAATTAAAGGCAAAATGGGTAAAATGGGCAAAATGGGAAGTAAATTTGGTGGCCAATTTCCTAAAAATACAGATGAAGCCTCAAATAAAATCAAAATTGGTATTAATAAATCTAGTAAAAACTTAGCCGGGGCTATTGATAATGTTACACACGCTATTACTAAGAACAAATCTTTTGAAAATAAACAAGGTGGAACAGGAAGACACGCTTATAATAAAAATGCTAAGAGAAAAAGAAAACTAAAAAAACAAAAAAACAAACACGTTTTTAGAAGCAGAAAAAAGTGTATTAAAATTAATCTCAGTTCTACCAGAAAAAAAAAATAATTTATATTTTTTTTAAATAAAAAACAATAATTATGCTTTTTATTTAACCTTATTAATTATTAATTATAAATTATTCTTATTATCTTTTTCATTTTTTTTCATTTTTTTTCATTTTTTTACATTTGTTCTTTAATACTTCTTACTGCTTCTCCCTTCTCCTCAGAACTCATTTTATTCCATACTTTTGATACTTCCTTAGAAATTTCACCAAATGTTAGTTCAGGATTTTCTTTTTTTACGATTTCGCGTTGAGTCTTGGTAAATATGATATAGTTATTGGGAGGACGCTTTTCGTTTTTACGTGCTTCCTTGCGAGCTTTCTTCTCTGCCTCCTTGACTGCCAATTTCTCCGCCTTGGCATTCTCCTTTGCATCAATCTTTGATTGCTTCTCTGCCTCCTTGGCTGCCAATTTGTCGACCTTTGCCTTCTCCTTTGCATCAATCTTTGCTTGCTTCTCTGCCTCCTTAGCATCAATCTTTGCTTGCTTCTCTGCCTCCTTAGCATCAATCTTTGCTTGCTTTTCTGCCTCCTTAGCATCAATCTTTGCTTGCTTCTCTGCCTCCTTAGATGCTTCCTTCTCTGCCTTCACTTGCTCCTTCTCTGCCTTCGCTTGCTCCTTCACTAGTTCCTTCTCTGCCTTCGCTTGCTCCTTCGCTAGTTCCTTCTCTGCCTTCGCTTGCTCCTTTGCTTGCTCCTTCGCTGCTTCCTTCTCTGCCTTCGCTTGCTCCTTTGCTTGCTCCTTCGCTGCTTCCTTCTCTGCTTCCTTCTCTGCCTTCTTATCTGCCTTGATTTGTGCCTTCTTCTCCATCTTCAAATCTTTCTCTTCTTGGGTCATTACTTTCTTGGACATCTTTGTTGATACGCTAGTGGACATTTATTTGTTGCTTTTTTGCTTTTACTTTATATCTCTTCTATATAAGTTTCTGAAAAAATCAATTTATTTCTATTTTTTTTTCATTTTTTTTCATTTTTTTCATTTTTTTTCATTTTTTTCATTTTTTTATGAAAAAATGTAATTAATAATTAATAATTAACAACAAACCACTTCTCTACTCGGTTATGGACACTGAGAACATATTATATGGACGTGGAACAAACCCAGACCTCACACAATCCCAGTCTGACACTAGCAATTCAATCCACGTATTTATACCATTAACTGGTTCTATTTTTGAAATGAACCCATCCACATCCAAGGGTGTCATTATATCCATCACTACACAATTTAATGACAGATGACGCGCCACCAGCACACGCTTATCTCTGTCTGTCATGTTTCCAAGGCAAATCTTTGCTGCACGTCGTTGGCCGATTTTCTCCATATTTGTCTTCTTATACGATGACAACTCACGCTTCTCTACTAACATATTTCTGTTATCTTGTTATTTATATATGTTGACATTAAGTTGAGAGAAATTTCAATTTTTTATAAAAAAAAATAAAAATCATGTATTTCTATTATATATTATATATTAGATACTAATTACTTAATAATAGTAATGCCATTACTGCTTCTGTTTCTGGTGATGCTTCTATTTTTTTTTCATAATAAGGTTTAAATTTTTTTAATACTATCTCTTTACAACTATTACATACTGACCATACTGAATTTTTATAATGAGGAAAAGATGATACACAAGCTGGATGACCACATACCGCATATCCACAATTATCGCACATTTCTAATCCATCAAATACATCACATTCTTTACAACTTACATCATAATCTGTATACATATCTCGCTTTCTTATTCTTTTTCACTTTTCTATTTTACTTTTCTATTTTACTTTT